>Ga0307510_10002805_pt1 | contig 19979 bp, 12 predicted proteins | sample 12_EM_MG_FD_207224 | JGI IMG/M metagenome (GOLD analysis project Ga0307510, IMG submission 207224) | Populus trichocarpa ectomycorrhiza microbial communities from riparian zone in the Pacific Northwest, United States - 12_EM | ecosystem: Host-associated > Plants > Roots > Unclassified | place... | reverse complement strand
ATTAACAAAAATTATCAACCAAGTGTGAGCCCTATTTTATAGAATCTTACAACTGGCTTGGTCAGATTCTAGTGAAGGTATTGTTTGCTAAAGAAGGTGAAGAGTACATTTAAGGGGACAAAACCCATATGGCATGAGTTGGTTCGTTTAAAGAGTGTATTTTTTCTGCGAAGTAATATCTTGCATGTAGTTTTTCCTGCTTCCTACTCATTGTTAAGTCAAATATCACAACCTTAATTGTGGTTTGATTGATCCAAGAGCGTTAGGGGGGTTCAATTTTTGTTCAAAGTGCAAACCCATTCAGGTAGGTGGCATTTTTCTTGTTATTGGTTAACAAAGGGGTTTGGCTAAAGAATTTGAAGAATGGCTAATAATTTTGTGTTTGTTATGGTATTCCATGCATTTCAAGTTTATAGCAACCAATTCTGATGTCTATGAGCAGAACATGAGCAATCATTTGCCATAAAATATGCATAACCTGGAGATGTGCAGGTGTGGAGGAATTGTCAGGATGACTACAAAGCTCCAGTATCTGTTTGGCATCCACGGGCTCCAGAAGGATATGTATCTCCTGGATGTGTTGCTGTTTCCAACTTTGAGGAGCCAGAACCTTGTTCGGTATACTGTGTAGCGGAGTCACTAGTGGAGGAAACAGAATTTGAAGAGCAGAAAGTTTGGTCTGCTCCAGATTCATACCCATGGGCTTGTCATATTTATCAGGTCAGGAGCGATGCTCTTCACTTTGTTGCTCTTAGACAGACAAAGGAAGAATCTGATTGGAAGCCAATGAGGGTGGCTGATAACCTTCCGCCTCGGTTACAATTATCAGAACCTCAGTGAACCACTTCTTCTGGCAGTAAATACAATTGCAATAGAGACTGTTTGATACAAGGGCATTTTTTAAGTTTTCCAAAATAGTGACTCTTGCTCCCAACAGGAATTGCACGAATTGCACGACGAGAGATTGAATTTACATGAACATCCAAGCGGCCACTTTTTTTCATATCTGCTTCGTCTTTGGATATTGTTTTGGATTATGATCCCTTAGGCTCGCATAGTGTAGCCTTGTGTATTCTGAAGGTCTAAAATACGTGGTTTTGGCCAAAAATAAAACACAATTCTGTTAAGATTGTTACAAATAAGGAGGGAAAGCAAGCAATTGTGATAAAATCAAAACAATAACAAAAAGCATTAAATAAAAGAATACATATGAATATTTTTAGAATGCTGTCTGTTAACCTGTTTGTAGATGTATGCAGATTGGAAATCAAATCCAAATAAAATATTACGACTTAAAAAAGTTTTTGAAGGACACTCCAATTTCATGTTAATTTTTATTTTATTTTAGTTTAGTTTATTTTTATTTTTTTAAAAAGAGATTATTGTTATTAATTATAATAAGGATTGTTAATTACCCGTCATTTTGCTTTTTGACTTTATTCAACTGCCTCGATCTCTCCTGATAATAAAAATATCATGTCAAGAATGCAAGTTTTAAGTTGATGATCAAGTGCTACAAGCTCAACCATGAAGAAGCAGACAAATCAACTTCTGCTTATTAAAAGTGAATAGATTCTCTTGGATTCAAACATGCAATACAAAGAGGTAACTTTGTGTTTACCTCGGTAAATGATTATTAAGCTCTTGAAATTGCATGTTAATTTTTGTATAAAACAACTCAGCTTAGTAATGATGTTAATTGTTAAGGATTACGTCTTGATCAATCATGAATGACAAACATATCATTCATTTTTGGAATATCAATGCTATGTCTTTCACAAAAGGGAGAACTCTCATCAACTAAAGATTCACATCCGTCATCCCTCATCATTTCAACTTGTTTCGAAACTTTAACTAAAGTCATCGCATTTATGATATCTCCATATTTTCTTTATAATGCTTGAGATAATTTATTTGTGATTCCTATTATATTCTCACAAATTTATAAGATTGTACCGAGTTGAGAAGTGTAAAAACTTCGCCCATTTGTTTTGAATTTACACCTTCTTCAACAAGGACCTCAAGCACATCAACAACGGAGGCAAACAATATAATTAGATTTACCAAAGATTCATATAATTGACTCTTCAAAGCATAGTTTCTTGATGTAAACCTCAAGTGGTACTTGAATATCACCATTATTAAGTGCTTCAACTATATTGCTATATTGCTTCTCGTGAAGAATATCTCTTTTCTTGCATGAGGCTCTCACAACATTTGTCAAACTAGAAACCACATTGAATAAAAAAGCAATATGAGCATGGTTTTTTTCCACACCAACAAGTGCTAGTTGCAATTGATGGGCAAAACAATGAATATAATATGTGGATGGATTCTCCTTCATTATGAAAGCTTTCAAGTCATTAAATTCACCTTGCATGTTACTAGCTTCATCATAGCCTTGTACAGATGTGATATACTAAGTCAATGTTTGGCAAATAATGCTTCAATTGCCTCCTTAAACGGTAGAACAATTGTGTTATTAACATGCATAATACCAAGAAAAGCGTTTAATAACACATCCATTCACATCTATATAGTGTAGAACAATAACCATTTCCTTTTTAACTAATAAATTGTGAAACTTATCATTTAAAATAGCAAAGAACTCACAACCAAGATCATTCAAGATTATATTGGTGGTTTTTATTGCAACAACACGTACAATATCTTCTTGAATGTCATAAACTATAATTTTTAAATTACCGGGATATTTGTCTAAAACATCTTTGATTCCTTGATTATGATTAGCAAGAAACCATAGAAGCTCAAGAAAGTTTCATTGATTCTTTGAATCCTTATATTCATCACGACCATGAAATGTTAGTTCTTGACACAAAAGAAAACGAATACAATCAACAGTTGCAGTCAATCAGGTTTGATAATCTTTTTTAGCTTGATTTGAAATTCTGGCATAAGCAACTTCAATGTGTTGCCTTTGATTCATCAAATCTTGGTATTTCCTCCAGGCTTGGTTGTGAGCACTATTAGGACCTCCAACATGAATCTCGAATCTTTTTTTTATTTGTCCAATTGTTAAATCCCATGCCAACAAAATAATCACCACTTGCTTGATTTCTTATATTCGGCTTATAGAGATAGCAATATAAGCAGAATGTTGAATCGTCATCCTTACTATACTCTAACCAATAACCATGCTTCTTGAACCAAATTGGGACAAATCATCGATATACATTCCCAATCTTTCTTTGTGGAAAATTATAATCATGAGGTTGACAAATACCTTTTTGCAAGTAGGCTCTTTGAACTTTGTTTATATCATTAGGATGATATTCAAAAATTTTCTTTCTTAGCCCCATATCTAAAGGAAGATCATCTAAATTGAGTTTTGTACAACTTTTTATTTTATGGAGTGCCTCCATTATTGATTGGAAGCCATTGGAAGTGATTTTATATGTTTTTCATAGATTAATTTGAAGTAATAGTAAAATTAAAGAATTTGAAAAAGATGATGAGTTGTTAACTCAGGCCACCGTAATATGGCCTTTCAATATGCTTAAAATACGAATTTACTTGAAATAAAAATATTTCATATTTTTTTCTAATCATATTTTATAATGTTATTATTTCTGAACCATAATTGCCATATATTTTACATAATTATTTTTTATAGTTAATTAGTAAAAATAAATATTTTATAATTAAAACAGGAGACTGTAATGACATGGTTATGGTATTTGGTGATTTTTTAGGGAATTTTAGGATCATTTAAGTGAATTATATATTTAATTTTTTTATTAAACTAGGAATTAGAAACCATCTCATGTGTTGCATTGAGATGCATTGTTTTCAGAATTCAAACTTAACATGATTGGAACTCCATATATGGGTATCCATATTAATTTTCTCAAAGATTTCACTTTTTAGTTTCCTAGTCGTTGAAGCTTCAAAGAGATGTTAGGCTTTCCTAGACTAATCTTGGGCTAGATGTTTTTCCTGCAAAACAAGTCCTTGTATAATTGAAGGATTTTTTTATGGTTAAAATAGTAAATTGGTGAGAAGAAAAATAGAGAGAGAAAAAAATAAGAGAGATATATAAGAGAAAAGATTTTGTATAATGGTGAAGAGGATGTTCTGAATTTTTTGTTCTGTGGATGGTGGTGTATACATCTGACCTTTCAAGATCACATGATTTACTTGACGATGTGAGTAGGAGCAGTGGTAGCTCACCTAACAATGAGAGGATATGGAGCAATGATTTTCCTAACGATAAAAGGATATGGCGATTTTTTATCGTGCATGCAATCATAAAAATATCTAATTACATAATGAATTTTATTTCATTGAGACATGAACCAATTAGAAGACATATACATGTGATTTTTTACAAGCGATAGTCACTTCTAAAACAAGTAATAAGGTTGTGTCATATTGCTTCTTTGAACTACGTAACATAACCTTGTTTTGTGAGTCAGACAGATGCTTTAAGGTCTGTTTGATCAAAGATTGATTTGGTTATGTTTATGGTTGTTTGAGCTAGATGTCTATGTGTTCAGGCCGACCCGAACAACTAGGATTTCTAGCCTTTTTTTTAACCTACCCATCACATCGCATGTTTTAAAATTACTACTGTTTTTTTTAAAGATCTTGCATAATAATACCATTTGAGAAATAACACATTTTTATCTTGTTGCGCTTTTGAAACATGACAAGGTCCAATTATTTAACTCAATCGGTCGACCAGTTAGATCCGGTTGTATTAATTGGTCGACCGTTTCATAAAAAAATATAATTTAATGAACCTTTTCTTCCAAATATATTTTATGAGTCAACATATACATCTTTGTCCAACTTCTTATAGACTCAAAAATAGATTTCAATTAAAATATTAAAAAGTTATTGTTAACACAGTAGTTGTCCTTTATTTTTCAATGTCAATGATGTAGTCGAGATTGCGATAATGGGTGATTCTGAGTAGTCAGGTATGGGTTTTCCATAACTAATGAGGATCTGCCCCAAATAGATTATATGAATGGCCTAACAAATGTATTTATTAGGGGTGAGCAAAAAAACCGATAAACCGATTAAACCGAGAAAACCGGAAAAAAAAAACCGAAAAAACCGAACCGAAAAAAAAAACCGAGTTAACCGATTAAAAAATCACAAAAAAAAACCGGTTCGGTTCGATTCGGTTTCGGTTTTTAAAGTCTAAAACCGATTGAACCGAACCGAACCGAACCGGTTCAACCAGACCAATCCTTAAAAAAACCAACTATAAATAGGATACTTTTTCTAAACCTAAACCTAAAACTTAAACTTTGCTCTCTAAATTCCATGCACATAAGAGCACCCGCCCCCCTATGCATCTCTCCCCTCCCCTTCTCTATGCATCCCTCCTCCTTGATTGGAGAAGGAGAGTGAGTTGGTGCTACATTCCCTACACAGAAGAGCAGTCGCCGTCCCCTTCTCTATGCATCTCTCCCCTCACCCTCCCTTTCTCTCTGCATCTCTCCCCTCTCCTTCTCTATGCATCTCTCCTCTTTGATTGGAGAAGGAGACTGAGATGGTGCAACTAGGTTGGATCGGTTGCTATTGAGAGCAAGTTTAAGGATTTTTCTTTGCAGGTGTGTGGTGGTGGCTCCAAAACAAAGTGAAGGGAAGATTGGAGAGGAAAAAAAGGGGATTTTTTAAACTAGTGTGTAAGGGTTCGGCCCTTCCTCTTTGATTTGTTCCTCTTTTTCAAATAATAATGTTTTGATGATTTTACATTCTAATAACAGATATCTTTTGTATTTTCTTTGTTTTTTTTTTCCTCCAGTCAAATGACTTCTGTTCTTTCATTTTGTCGTGTATCTTTTTGCAAAGTTTAGTTTTTGACAAAGATCTAACAAAAATAAAATCGGGGTTGAATTTCTGAATATCATGCATGCCCAACCAATTTAAAAAAGAACCATACCTGTTGAGAAAGCAAAGACTTCTCAGAAAATACACAGAAAGCACAGATCTATAAAATTAGAAATAAAACGAAAATAGAATCCCTGAAAAAATATAATTAGTGAAAAAACTCAGAAATAATTTTCGGTTTACATTGGTTTGGAAGGAAAAAAAACCGGACCGAACCGGACCGAACATGGTCGGTTCGAACCGGTTTTCGGTTCGGTTCAAAAACTTGAAAAAAAATAATTTCGGTTCGATTACTTATTTTAGCCCAAAACCGGACCGAACCGGAAATGCTCACCCCTAGTATTTATGGACCAGTGGGACATGTCTGGTCTAAAAAGAGTCCTGGTCACGTCAGAAATAACAGCTCAAAAGGACCATAATTTTTTATTCTATCGTTGGATCGCGCATAAATGTTTACAAGAGTTTCTGGGAGTCGTTTTCTCTATAGTGGTCATTGCATCGCTACACGAACCGTCAGATTTTTAGATATCAAAAATCTTGTCGAGACCTTCTAATTTTAGCAGTTTTGAGATTTTTCTTGTTATTTTTTGAACCAGTTGATCGGTTTCACTGAACATTATGAACCAGTCGACCGGTTGAGCCAGATAGTTGAAGTTTCACCTTGTCGCTATTCTGAAGCGCAACAAGATAAAAGTGTGTTATTTGGCCAAAATTTTTTGCTTCTATGTTAATTTGCTAATTGTTTTGATTTTGTGTGCTAATTTTCTAATTTGTCATCGCATGTTGATACTTATTTTTCACTACTACTTTTTTTCCTTTGAAATTCTCATGGAAAGGAAATCTTCTTGTTGTTGAAAGATTCTTTTCATGTTTCCTTTTTTATCCTTTAATAATTTCTTTGATAGATTTTATTTTTAGCAGCATATTTTACTATGAACCGATTTTTTTCCTTGTTCATATTTTTTCTAACAATTCAAGATTGAGTTGGTTAAATGGCTTACAGAAACTTTTTAAAGTTGGAAATGATGTTTGAAAAGGATAGATATATAAGCTATGAAAGAGGACTTTGTTACAGAATATCAACAATTAGAATTCAGAAACCTCCATGATAGGAGAAGTTCCAAAGCATCCATGAAATATCTTGTAGGAGTTCCTTCGAGATGACTTTTTTACTTCTGGTGATGCAACCCACCGTCTACTAGGCAATACTACTAAAATTATGTATTATGTATTGTAGCAAAATTAAGCTTGACATAAACTTGATATATTGAGTCGTTAGCAGCAGAATAAAAACACATAATGACAGACACATTCAAATCCATGACCCTCATAAAAAAATGCAAGACTAATAAATTAGTGTGGTATCTAGGCAATGCCCTAACACGGGAAATTGATGGATCTCTCTTGTTTTCCCTCCCTTATCTTTTCAATTTTTCTTTTTTTAGGATTGCAAGATGATATCGTCTTTAACCTATTTAGACAGATAGGTTAGACTTCCTACAAATAGACATGAGCAAAAGGTTCCAGCTATGCATTTATGGTTATTGTCCTGGGATACAAAAGACAGATATAATGAGAATAAAAGAAACAAGATGGAATAAGAAACGAAGATAGAATTGTGTTTTGTAGTGAAGTACAAGGAAAAACAAGGGTAAAAGTATCATATTTGGTTAATGATGAATAAGATGGGGGGAAAAAATTGTTTTACCATTAATATGTATTAATGTCAAACTTATATGTTATTTTTTTAACATATTTTACATTGAGTGATGAAATTAATAAAGTATAATAACCCTAGTTGTAAAACCTGGGTTGGCTTGGCAAATTGACTTGAGACATTGCCAACTTATGGCTTAAACCGAGTTTAAGAAAAAATAGAGGGATGATTGGCCCAATCTAATCCAATAAAAAAACTAGGGTCGACTAGCAAACTGGGGTAAAATCTGATAAAAACTCGGATAAAAAACCCATCGACATTTTTTTTGTCGATACATCAACTTGAGACTTGGCCAACCTATGCTCTAGACCGAGTTTAAAAAAAAAATAGAAGAAGGATTGACTTGACCTAACCTGATAAAAAACCAGGGTAGACCAGCAACTCAGGATAAAATCTGATCATAACTCGGGTAAAAAAAAAACCATTGACTTTTTTGAAAAAAAAATTATCAAAACAACGTCGTTTTAATCATTTAAAAAAATGTCAATTCAAGTTGATCCTCTCGACCCGTGATCCAGATCAAATTTTAAAATTATAATAATAATAATTTTTATTCTTACATGTCTTAGATAATTTTGAAATTAAAATTTTTTTATAAGAATAATTGAGCAATAAAAACAATAAATATTGTCTCTGAACAATACATTTTGAAAGTATAGAAATTCACTCCAAAATAATTTTAAAAACAAATTTATTTTTATATGTATTTTCAACCAAATAAATTTTTATTTATATTATCTCCTTTTTTCTTACGTTTCGGAATAATAATAATAATAATAAAATGTTACCTTACAATGCATTTGGTTGGGGGGGAAAATCAATCGAAGCCAAAACTAGATTCCTATCAAGGCCAAAAGTCGTGTATGCTCTACAAACTAACAAGCTAACCACGACTCCCCTGTATTTGTGCTTGAAGGGGAGTTTGACTGTGTAAATGAAGAAGATACGGGACCAGATCCCAAAACCAAGTTATAGCCTCCAGCCCTCCACCACAAAAATATCTGTGTTTTCTGGACACAACTTAAACGCGGCTCAAGTCATTGTCTGCCAGACCAGTTTTGGAGGACTTATTATTAGTTAGAAAAGGTCCCCATTTTTGCTATATTCACACTTGGTCATGCTTTGACGCGCCGTAGCAGTCAGCAACTGCTCTTTTCATTGCTCCCGAAAACAAATTAAAAGGGTGAATTAAGTCTCTTAAAACAGGCTGATATATTACTTGCACTGCAAGGCATTGCCACTTAACAAGGCTGCCAGGCGTTTTCAATGGTAACGTTCAAGCAATGGAGATTAGAGAACCACGTCAAGCAAAGAAAGAAGAGCGTGTGAGCTTTGAACTTTTGCGGGGGGCCCTTGAACCGATTGGCAGGCAAGACGACAATAGTACCTTCAATGCGCCAGCGTGAAAAAGTGTTAGCAAATGGGGTCTTTTCCTCCCGTCCAAATTCAGTCTCAATCCATCTCCAAAGAAGAATATAAGAAGATCCTGTTATTCTGTAGATGATGTTTGAAACTTGATTCTCCATGAGATAAAAGTGAGGTACCGACACTGCCAATTAAAGTTAATCCCACCTATCTCACGGAGCTGTGGACTTTGAAGTGAAATCAAATTTACCGTGAAGTAAAGCAAGGGGTTGCCCGGGACCGGAGTTTCTGCCTGGAAAATAAATTCCCACCGTTTTTTAGCAAAATTCAACGTATGTGAATCAGAGCCTCGTGGTGACGACAGGCATATCATTGGGAGGGACTGCAGCTGAAGTTATGCTTAACCCAGAAGCAGAATGGAGCTAATTCCCTTAGATGATTGTCACAAAATTACAAACTTCAGGGTGCAATGTTTTCTCAGTAGTCAAGACCCGGAACCTCGCTGGTATTATCAATTTGTGCCCTAAAACTGCAAATATGTTTTGTACTTGGAGGCCCACGTCTTCATGTTTGATTTTCACCACATGGTTAACTCCTGCTTACACAAGTTCCTGTTCCACCTCTTTCCTTCTCCCTTCCCCTTCCATTTGTTTTCTCCCGCTCTTTTAAGTCTTCTCATTCACAAGTCCCGTTGGTGTGTGACGCGTGAGAAAGTGAGTCAGAGAGATAGGGGAAGAGATAAGACCTCACTTCCTCCACGAAATTGTAATGATGGCTAACCACTCAGGCAGCATACAGCTAAGCTCAAAAGACCTTGCTTTAATAAATACCAAAATATCTACATCGAGTGTGAGAGATTCGTGATTATCTTCTCTATTAACGAGGACCCACTGGGTTAACTATCTATCACAAATTGTACGCTTCTTCTACGCCAATACTTCATTCTCGTTTCAGAATTTGCTCCAGTGACTAATGCTAAACTGGAAAATTACATAACATATATTCTGTTGTTTATGTGCAGGCATCATCATCATCATCATCAAATGGGAAGAAAAGTTGTAAAACTTTGAAAAAAAAACAGAGAAAACAAAAAAAAAAGAGCAAAGGAAATTATGAATGGTTTAGTATGCGTGTGCTTGTGTAATTTCAAAAATACACTTCTCTTCAGAAATGCAACACAGGCATTGGTTGCTCTGCAAAGCTATCACATGACACCAGTGCTCACAACGGTCAAGACAGACAAAGCAAGCAATCACTATATACATAATGAGAGAGAGCTTGCAATTCATCATTTTTATAGTGATAAATGCAGCAACTTATAACTACCACAAACTACAAGATTATGTAGTGAAGAGATCACTGGAAAGAGGTAAACATAGACAGAAAAATAATTAAGTTGTATAAAGTACAAGTATTGCTGGTATTAAATTTTAAATCTTGATTTATTTATCTATGCTGTGTATAGAACTCCATCCAATACCAAGCATTGATAATTTGATACCAAAATGCACATGAAGAGAGGAAAACACCCTAGGTATTCTCCATGAATATTGCATCTATAAGGTGTTCATATTTCTCAACAGTCAACACACTAGCAAAAAAGTGGAATAACGTTATGCAAGATAAAGGCAAGTTCAATCTAATTGATGAAGACTTGCATGGCAGTGGAGGTTCACAATTCCAATGGAGAATAGTTAATTCAAAGAAGCAGCCAAGCTTTGAATAGTTGAAGCATGCAGATAGAGAATTCCAAGAATAATGAAAAAAGAGACTTATTACAGCCACATGTTTTCCTAATCAAAAGGAACCTCCAGTCTCTAATCTGAATCTGTGCAAAACTAAAAAGGAAAAAAAAAATCAAGATTTTACCTGCCACAGAAAATCATATTAAGTAGGGATGAAGATAAAGCCAAATGGATGCATACTTACTTTGTGGGGTAATTAAGCTAGATAGTGGCAAAAGAAACCCACCCATTGTTCACCACTCCCAGAGATTTGATATGATAAGCATGATAATAGCCAAACTGAAAAGGGAAAATAAAACCCCTCTATCAGTAATAGTGGCTAATGCCTGCTCATATAGTGCAATCTTCACTAGCATGTCTAATATCATAAAAAGTTTTTGTAGTCCATGAACTTGTTACCATGTGCATCCGTTAGAAATTGGAAGGCAAGTGCTGAACAAGAAAAAACAATAAACCCAATAGTTTCAAAATAGAGTTTAGAGCAATCTTCTGCAATTTACAGCCATTTGACTTAACAAACCATGGATAATTAACTGATTAAACCTTCAAGTAGGTCGGCAACAAAAAAGACAATAGTCAAAATATTAGATGCATCCTTCAAGATATTCCAATTGCCTGTTATCAAGCAAACGAGAGTAAAGAGCTAATATTGACCTCACAGCTCCCATGTGGGAAAGATCATGCATAAAAATAAGTTTTGAACAATAAGATGCCAATTATACCCTTGAGTCAGCATCCGACAATCAAGATTAATTCAATGGATGGAAAATAAAAACTGGAATTTTTTTCCTAGCATAACATAAAGGAAAAAGGTGCAACCACATATGGTGAAAATGACATTGAAAAGGTGGCAGAGTAGTTTTCATTGTTTGCACTTTTTCTCTTTAGAGTAGTGCCCACCAAAATTTTATCCTTGAAAAACCTGAACCTGAGTTTCTCTAATAAATGAACACACGGCACATTCATTCATTCATTCCTACATTTCTTCTCTCCCTCTTCTGTTCTTAAGACACCAAAAAGAAAAATGACTTCAGCACTGCAATCTTCAACTTCTTTTATCAGTCTAAAAGACACCAGAAGCCCTAAAACTCCTGATGATTTTTCTGGCACAATTTGCTTTGCGCATATCAAGCCATCATGCCGTCTTCAAGCAAAGAATTCAATGCAAGAAGCACAGCTTTCACACGATGAAATCTTGATGACAGAAGGAAGGAAAAGCAAGAAGGGGGGAGAACTACATGCAATATCAGGTCCTCGTAGTAGCAATGACTCTAAAGTGCCTGTGTTTGTGATGCTGCCACTTGACACAATAACAATTGGGGGGAACTTGAACAAGCCAAGAGCAATGAATGCTAGCTTGATGGCCTTGAGAAGTGCAGGAGTCGAAGGAGTGATGGTGGATGCTTGGTGGGGATTGGTGGAGAAAGATGGGCCTTTAAAATACAACTGGGAAGGGTATGCAGAGCTTGTGCAGATGGTGCAAAAGCATGGCCTGAAGCTTCAAGTAGTCATGTCCTTTCATCAGTGTGGAGGAAATGTTGGAGATTCTTGCAGGTACTATAAAGCCTAAACTTTTCTGTTTGGAAGTGGGTTTTGGGTGAAAGTCACAAATAAGCAATGAATTTTAGTTTTGATAGTTTTCTCTTTTAAGATTTAAGATTAAGAGATGAATTCGTCAAATAATAATATTATTCAGATTCCTTAAGAGCCTATTAAAGACCTTTTCAGACTTGGCCACTTAAAGTGCCATGCAGTGATTTTTTTCTTCTGTTAAGTACTAATTTCTTTTGATAAGCCTGACTAATATTCTTTGCATGTTGCGGGTGATTAACTCTATTTTAAACTAGGCAAAAGACAAGTTAAATAATGACTAATCCCTTCTTTCTCTTCAAATTTTAGCATTCCCCTGCCTCCATGGGTGCTTGAAGAGATGAGCAAAAACCCTGATCTTGTCTACACAGACAGATCAGGAAGGAGGAATCCTGAGTACATTTCCTTGGGCTGTGACTCGTTACCAATACTAAGAGGAAGGACACCCATACAGGTCTACAGTGATTACATGAGGAGCTTCCGCGAGAGATTCAAAGATTACCTAGGAGATGTTATTATGGTGAGCTTCTAGACATCACACCTTTTGGTGCTATTTTTTGGGCGTAGAGATGAAATTTGGGTAAATTGGACGCATAGATAATCATCAATTTACTTCACAAAATGACAACATGTAACAAACTTCAAGTATTATTATTCAAACTCATGTAGACACATCATAGAACATGCCCATACCAATCAAATCACTGTTATTAGTTTTATGGCGATAAGAATTTTGAAAAGTGCATCAACAGAATGCTAACATGGAAATCCTTCATGGATCACACACATACATGCATAAATACAAACATTTAAAAAGAAAAGGGGGAGTCACATAGTTTTGTACAGCAAGTCCATCAATCACCACCATTTCATATGGATTGGAAATAACAATAAATCATTCTGAATGTCTAATTCATGTCATATCAAGGTAGTAGATCAGAGAGATCTCGATAAGTGTGCATAGTTTTACCTAGAAGGGGAAGCAACCAAATAACAGAAATGAAAAATATAAAGTGAGAGTTAACGTTGGTCATTAGAAATCAAATATCTATGGAAGAGGAAGAAAATAAGGTATTTTATTGTCTTATGTAAGCATTTTGAGCAACCAAAAAAAAATTAGAAACAAAAGGAAAATAATTAAATGACTACTCAATCTAAACATTTAAATTATTAGGTGAAGTTAAAAATAATTTTTTCTATTTTTGCATAATCTCTCAATTAAAAGCCTACTGAGCTTGAAACACGGTTTAAGCACAAGTTCATCACTAATTAGTTTGCAAGCATCAATTCCTTTTGAGCTCATCATTGGTACTAAATATAAGCTTAGGGAACAAACTTTCTTTATGTTTTTCACTTTTCACTGAATTAAAGTTGCAGCAATATATATATTCCAGTGGTAGAACCATCATCATCCATGCAAGATTATAGGTTCCACTTGGTTCTATTTGACCAAGACTGTCGGAGGGAAACTGAAATAAAAAGGATCCACAAGATAAGAGAGAGAAGAAAATAAATAACTCAGTTGTATGCTATAAAAAATTAGAGCCTCACGGGATAGAAGGGAACACAACCATTTCGAGAGAAAAAAAATCATGAATAACCCCCTTGGTTATCTACAAGTAGAGATTACAGCCTGAAGATTTAGAAACTGATTCAGCTTTTATTGCAGGAAATTCAAGTGGGGATGGGTCCATGTGGAGAGCTGAGATACCCAGCTTATCCAGAAACCAATGGCACATGGAGGTTTCCTGGAATTGGAGAATTCCAATGCTATGACAAGGTAAATTTGGTTGCATCCTAAACTGCAATTTTTTTAGCATGCTAGTCAGCCAATTTGAGCAATCCACAGATTGAGTGCCCCATCAATTGATAACACGATGTATCTTATGGAATCAAATTATCAGAATAAACCAGATAGCATGTCATTTATTAAGTATGGAAAGTTTAACTCCTAAAAACAACTTTTATGTTGAACAGTACATGAGAGCTTCACTGGAAGCATCAGCTGAAGCACTTGGAAAGAAAGACTGGGGACGAGGAGGACCCCATGATTCCGGCCAGTATAATCATTTTCCTGAAGAAACTGGATTTTTCCGCAGGGATGGAACATGGAATACTGAATATGGACAGTTCTTCTTAGAATGGTACTCAGGGAAGCTACTAGAGCATGGCGAAAAAATCCTAGCAGCTGCAGAAGGAATATTTCAAGGAACTGGAGCACAACTATCGGGAAAGGTAGCAGGAATTCATTGGCATTACAGAACGAGGTCTCATGCAGCTGAACTAACTGCAGGATACTATAATACTAGACACCATGATGGGTACCTACCAATAGCACGGATGTTCAGTAAACATGGGGTTGTATTCAATTTCACCTGCATGGAAATGCGAGATGGAGAACAGCCAGAACATGCAAATTGTTCTCCACAAGGATTAGTGCGGCAAGTGAAGATGGCTACGAGGACTGCTGGAACTGAACTTGCTGGGGAGAATGCATTGGAGAGGTATGATGCAGGTGCATACACACAAGTTTTGGCAACAAGTAGATCAGAATCTGGCAATGGATTGACTGCATTTACATATCTAAGAATGAATAAGAAGTTGTTTGAAGGGGACAACTGGCGGCAATTAGTGGAGTTTGTTAAAAGCATGTCAGAAGGTGGTCGGAACGAAAAACTATCGGAGTGTGACTCCCATGGAACTAACCTTTACATTGGCTTTATCAAAGACAAGAGTGTTCAGAAAACTAAGGAAGCTGCTCTGGCATAAAACAAAGACGTGCACGTTCATGTAAGACACTGAATAGCTCATTGAATCATAGGTAGAAAAGAAAGAAGAGTAGAGAAAAAGTATCTTACATGTGCACCATACTTTTGGCATGACCTGCCAAACTCTTGAGATGGTTATATAAAAGAATCAAAATCTGTATTTATATCTCCATGCCACTAATGGAGAATAATTCTTTTAAGCTAATGTTTTGTCAGCCAAGATTATGGACAGCTAAAAGATGACTCATCATTTAGGGTGTGTTAGGGTGACCCGTACTTTCTAAGATCAGTCAATCTCATTCATCATACCATCAAGTCAACAGATTTCTTTCTCTTGACATTTGCTTAAATAAATACATTTTAAAATTCAATTGTGATCTTATTCATCTCCCGAAGCAGTGCAATCCTTTCAGGTTCCATGAAAAAGATGCTTCAAATTATTTACAAGAGTGATTCATAAAGCTTAGCTTTTCAATTCCTGCAATTTTCAAGAACACATATGCAGTGCCTAACACCAAGATGGAACTCATCTCAAGCAGCTGCTGAGACCTTGAACATTATAAAATAACTGATAGAGGAGAGTGTCAGGCTATTAGTTACTATGTGTCCATTGTATTACAGGGAAAAAGAATTGCTGCTGAACAGCAACCTTTTTCTATAATCATATGGGAAGAATTGTCTTGTATTAAAAACTATGTAAGTTTGTTGAATTTCCCATGCTACCATATCAAATAATTTATAAAGACAAGATGAAACCATACTTCCTAAGAGATCAACATTGCAGAGATTAATCATAAGCTCCCAGGTCTCAGTTTTGTTAAACTACTGTGTACATTAAACTTGTTCCTAACTTTATATACTATAATGTTCCATATCGTTACTCGTATCTACCTTTCTTCTCTTTTCTTTTGTTGAAAAAGAAACCTATTCTAAAGCTATCAAGGGGGTGCCATCCCATTTACAGAGAACAAAACTTAGATAAAAATAATTAGTTAATAAACTCTGTAGCATAAATTACACTTGCAAACAGTTTCCCCGTGTGCCAGAATTTAAATTTGTAACTGAATTATCTATAAGAAGGCGAAGACTCTTTTCCATTGCACACCCAGTTTTGTCGCATTCCTTGGTAACAAAATTATAGCTAGTGGACTACAAGTTCATAACTTCCATTTTCCTCCTACAGACACCTCCACCAAGCCAAGCATTCAACTCAATATCCCCAAAGCCTGAAGTGCTCCAATTTCCAAACAGCGGCAACAGTGAAACAACAAGTGATTGAGAGATTCAGATGCACCCTCAGAGAAATAGTACCACTTCACCACCACCTTTTCCGTTTTCTGTAGGATTACTAACAGTCAGAATCGTATGCAAGCCACCTCCCACACAAAAAGAAAAGAAAGACAGAAGACAGTGTAAAGAAAGGCCTTTGATCTTCCAAATAGATCCTGAAGGAAATCACTCGTCTCTCAATACAAGATTCTTCCACAAAGCTGTGTGAAGAGATTTTTAGTCAAAGTTATCATTCCAAGATAGTCCCCATGTCATCTCATCCTCATCTTCCACCTTCAACTCGCATCATAAGTAAGTTTGAAAAAAAAATGGAGATTTAGGACTCTAGAAGGATATTCTGACGCCAAGTTTCATACCAAAAAAGATAGAACCCTCTATACATGACAAATTCACAGCAGCAGCAGCAATAATAATAATAATAAGCAGCAATATTTACTCACATTTCGATCAAAAAAAATAATAAGCAGCAATATTACACAACGTACAATTAAAGAAAGAAAGAAAGAAAGAAAACAACAAATTAGCTAAGACGGGAAACAATTTAACTCACAATAACACAGAAGATGAGGAAGCAAGTCAAAATCCCAACGTTGTAGCAGTACCGATTAGGATTTCCACAGAGAAGATCTTCAATTAAGTCTCCAGGCACTTTCCGAGCTGATAAATTTTTTTAAAAAAAAAAAAGTGAGGAGAAATTGTTTAGAATTGATTACCAGAAGGAAACGGCAGAGAAAACTCCTGTTGTGGGCTACTGTTTGAATTAAAGTGAACTATTTTCCCCTTTTCCTTCTCCAGTTATGCTTTGAGATTTTCCTTTTTTCTTAAAAAAAAAACAAATAAATAAATTCACGAATAAATATTGAGCACGCCTGAAGTAATTAAGAACATAATGTGGGCTGGAGGTGGGTTCCAATGACCAAAGCCGGAGCTCAAAACACTTGATTTGTAATGCTTAGACCAGACCCGGCTTAGACCAGCCTGTAATGTAATGCTTCTCACTTGAATAATGAATTCATGTAGCCGAAGGCTATCGTATCTTCATGAGTTTTTCTTCGGAGAAACCTCAGTTTAGGCCTTAATGGTTTACCCTATTATTATCAATTAAATCCCAAACTTATTTTTTAATTTTATAGATTTTGCTGAGAAGAATACCTCTCGACAATAACATGATATTTTCTCTCAAAAAATATTTATTTAAATATCAAAAAGTATAAAGGCTCCCAAAACAAAACTTTTACAAATATCAATCATTCAACACAGCCACTTTGAGTAAATTTTAAATTAAGAATCATAGCAATACGTCGAGCTCAGGCCAGTTGCAGAGTAAGACCCCGTTGAGCAGGGGCGGAGCAAGTAAAAAAAATCAAGGGGGGCCAAATTAAACGAAAGTAGGTCCCCCTTGAAAAAAATCAACATTGATTCTGGATGGATGACGCAAGGAGGGGTTGAGAAAAAGAGAAGAAGTAGGTCCTCCTTGAAAAAAAAAAAAGAGATAAAAAGCAGAGAAAAAATACTTAAAATTTTAATTATTTATACAAGAAGGAGGGCCGGGAAAAATTTTCTTATTTGGGCCGGGGTTCTGCCAGTCCCCTTGCCTCCACAACTGTTGTTGAGTATTGTTTTATAAATAGAGGTTGAGTCAATTTTAAATTATTTTTTTGTGTAAAAATATTTTTTATATATTTTCAAATCGTTTTAATATGTTAATATTAAAAATAATTTTTTAAAAAAATAAAAAAATTATTATTTTAATATATTTTTAAAATAAAAACATTTTAAAAAATTATTATTTTCACGCTGACGAAACACCTATTAAAATGTGTTTATCTATGAGGTGTGGTGTGTAGCGCATCTCATAGAAAGCATGAATTTTATGTTTTTCAACAGTGGTGCACCTCTTAAATAAATATACTCTAACTCGTCATTAACGGTGTATGTTGACGCCTTGTAATGTTATTCTGACGCGCCTCTTAAACAAATATACTCTATCACGTTATCAATGTCGCGTGTTGACACGTACTCCACAGTCAGGTTTTTAAGTAAAAACATGTGGTTGTCACGTGAACCCTGATTAGTTGCCATGTTTTCTAAGAAACCATTAAAATAAATAAATCACACAAAGATGTCATCATCCAAGACTCCAGGGAAGTCAATCTTGGCATACATACGACTCGCCCATTAAGAAATATCTTTTGTACGAGGATAACTTTCACATCGATCTTACTTGTATGTGAGCGATTTTTGGCTCAAAGATAAATAAATAAATCATTATGATTACATCAGGATCAGGCATAGATTTGGCATCAAGATTCAAAACCACTCTCATTTACTATGTGCCTTTATCTTATTGCCTCGCAACATCCATGATCTTAACAGAGGAAAAATGATAACTAGTAAAACAAGAAAAGAATGCTATAGCTAAGTCGAATTGAGATTGATTCGGATCAACTCATATACAAAATTTCGTAACTCCAGGGTATTGTTTTTCAATGGATTTCAGGCGTTCAATTGTGCTCAACATCCAAGCATTTATACCTGCCAGAATCACAAAAGATTGTTTAGCCGGTGAAGTATGGTGATGTGCAGGCTCTAGCCAAACCATTAAGATAATACACATGGACAAACCTTGTTCTGTTTGCGCCTTGACAAGCTAGATTGAGACGACTCAGCATTCCTATTTGTAGAGGTGTTCTCCCCTTCTAAATCTTGTATTATTTGCTTCAACCTCTCTACCACTTGAGTCATTGTCGGTCGCTCTTTGGCGTTCTTGTTAAGGCAGCTATCTGCCAACTTAGCAATTTGCTTTGCTGCATTGAAAGAGTACTCATTTATGAGTCGTGGATCAATTATCATGCTAAATCTTTTACTGTCAACTGGAAATTGTTTCACCCAATCTAGAAGCTTCTGCTCTATTACAGGGCGATTTCTTTCCAGCGTTCGCCTGCCAGTAAGGATTTCATAGAGAACCACGCCGAAGCTCCATACATCACTGTGAATGGTGAGATGGCCTGTTTCAACATATTCGGGAGCAGCATATCCATATGTACCAACCACCTGACACCAGAAGACACATCAACACAAAAACAAGCAAGGCTAAAAACCAATCTTGAAATATAATCATGAAGCTTTGTCTCAATCATCGATGGTTAGGGCAAGGCATCCTGCAGAACCACATTTATCCAGATCTAATAGTGTGGGACTTTGCTGGTAAAAATCCATTAATGATCTGATAGATATGACTAAAGAAGGAAAGGAAAAAAATAAAAGGAAAGAGAAGAGATTAATTTGGTTTCTCCTAGCAATGACAGACTACTATTTTTCAGTGTCCCAGACATCAATTCAATAATCAGAGCACCATCCTTCTAGTGTGGCAGTTCATGGGTGATTGCATTGACCAGCTACAATGTTTGGTTCAGCAACATAATGAAGAACACAAATTAGGGGATGGTTTCATTTATAAATGTCTTAAAGTTACTCACCGCAGTGGATACATGAGTTCGATCACCCGTTGGTCCTTCTCTAGCAAGCCCGAAATCAGAGAGCTTCGGTTTAAAGTCCTCATCCAAAAGAACATTCGAGGATTTAAAATCTCGATAAATAACCTGTACAATTGTGGCAGAAAAAGATTAAAATTTTATA
>Ga0307510_10002804_pt1 | contig 19984 bp, 21 predicted proteins | sample 12_EM_MG_FD_207224 | JGI IMG/M metagenome (GOLD analysis project Ga0307510, IMG submission 207224) | Populus trichocarpa ectomycorrhiza microbial communities from riparian zone in the Pacific Northwest, United States - 12_EM | ecosystem: Host-associated > Plants > Roots > Unclassified | place... | reverse complement strand
TCGCCCGCGCCATGCGCCTGATCGCCGACGGAACCGTGGACCGCGAGGGCGTCCCCGGCCTCGCCGCCCGCCTCGGCTACAGCACCCGGCAGATCGAACGCCAGCTCCTCGCCGAACTCGGTGCCGGCCCCCTCGCGCTGGCCCGAGCCCAACGAGCCCAGACGGCACGGCTGTTGATCGAGACGACCGCGCTCCCGATGGCGGACATCGCCTTCGCCGCCGGGTTCTCCTCGATCCGCACCTTCAACGACACCGTGCGCGAGGTCTTCGCCCTGTCCCCGAGCGAGTTGCGCAACAGGCGCCCGAAGACAACCGTGTTGACCCCCGGCACGCTCACGCTCCGCCTGCCGTTCCGCGCCCCGCTCAACCCCGACAACCTCTTCGGCCACCTGGCGGCGACCGCCGTACCGGGCGTGGAGGAGTGGCGAGCCGGCGCGTACCGCCGGACCCTCCGCCTCGCCTACGGCCACGGCATCGCGTCCCTGACTCCCAAGTCCGACCACATCGCCTGCCGTCTCACCCTCAGCGACCTGCGCGACCTGCCGGTGGCCATCAGCCGCTGCCGCCGCATGCTCGACCTGGACGCCGATCCGGTCGCGGTGGACGACCAGTTGCGTACGGATGCGGTCCTGGCACCCCTGGTGGACAAGGCGCCAGGCCGACGCGTGCCGCGCACGGTCGACGAGGCGGAGTTCGCCGTACGGGCCGTCCTCGGCCAGCAGGTCTCCACGGCGGCGGCCCGCACCCACGCGGCCCGCCTGGTCACCGCGCACGGCGACCAGGTCGACGACCCCGAGGGCGGCCTGACCCACCTCTTCCCGTCCGCCGAGGCGCTGGCGGCGGTGGACCCGGAATCACTGGCGATGCCCCGCACCCGCCGCACGACGTTCACCACCCTGGTGGGCCAACTGGCCGACGGCACACTCCACTTGGGAGTGGAGAGCGACTGGGCGGAAACCCGCGCCCAGCTCCTCTCCCTCCCCGGCTTCGGCCCCTGGACGTCCGACGTCATCGCCATGCGCGCCCTCGGCGACCCCGACGCCTTCCTCCCCACCGACCTCGGAATCCGCCGCGCCGCCCAGGAGTTGGGCCTCCCGTCGACCCCGGCCGCCCTCACCGCCCGCGCGGCGGCCTGGCGACCCTGGCGGGCGTACGCGGTCCAGTACCTGTGGGCGACGGACAGTCACCCGATCAACTTCCTGCCCGTGTAAGGGGATTGCAGCCGCCATGAAGCACCACACGGTGATCGACAGCCCGTACGGCCCGCTCACCCTCGTCGCCGACGAGGACGGCGCCCTCTGCGGCCTCTACATGGCCGACCAACGCCACCGCCCCCCGGAGGAGAACTTCGGCACCCCCGACGACACCCCCTTCGCCGAGGCGACCGCCCAACTACAGGCGTACTTCACGGGCGAGTCGAAGGAGTTCACCCTCCAACTGCGCCTGCACGGAACCTCGTTCCAGCAACAGGTCTGGGACCAACTCCGCCGCATCCCCTACGGCGAGACCCGCTCCTACGGCGACCTCGCCGACGCCCTCGGCAACCCGGGCGCCTCCCGCGCGGTGGGCCTCGCCAACGGCAAGAACCCCATCGGGATCATCGTCCCCTGCCACCGCGTCGTAGGCGCGAACGGCAGCCTCACGGGCTACGGCGGCGGCCTCGACCGCAAGCAGCGGCTGCTGGACTTCGAGAGCGGGGCGGCGCTTTTCTAGCAAGCCGGGCGGTGCGGTCTTATGACAGCAACCGTCGCTCCTTGGCGACGGCCACCGCACCGGACCGCGTCTCCACCCCCAACTTGCCGTAGATCCGCCCGAGATGGGTCTTGACCGTCGCCTCGCTGATGAAGAGGGCCCGGGCGATCTCCCGGTTGCCCAGGCCGCGGGCCAGCTGGCCGAGGATCTCGCGCTCGCGCTCGGACAGGGTGGGGTGCGGGCTGCGCATCCGCGCCATGAGGCGGTCGGCCACCGGGGCCGAGAGCGCCGTACGACCGGATGCGGCGCTGTGGATCGCGGTGAACAGTTCCTCGGGGCGTTCGGCCTTGAGGAGGTAGCCCGTCGCGCCCGCCTCGACGGCGCGGGTGATGTCGGCGTCGGTGTCGAACATGGTGAGGACGAGGACACGCGGGCCCGCACCGGCGGTGAGATTCCTGGTGGCCGTCACGCCGTCCATGCCGTCGCCGAGCTGGAGGTCCATCAGCACCACGTCGGGACGGACCCGCGCGGCCATGGCGAGCGCCTCCTCGCCGCTGCCCGCCTCACCGACCACCTCGATGCCGTCGGCGCTGGACAGCAGCGCGCGCAGTCCGGCCCGTACGACGGCGTGGTCGTCGCACAGCAGCAGACGTACGGGTACGGGTGTGCTCACAGGACGGGCTCCTCACGGGGATCACGGACGACAGGTGCGGCAGGCGCGCCAGGTACGACAGGTACGGCGACCGACACGACCGTGCCCTCGCCGGGGGCCGACTCCACGCTGAGCGTGCCGCCGGCCTGCCGGGCCCGGATCCGCATCGCGGGCAGCCCGTGGCCGCGCGCCCGGCCGGGCGCGGAGACCGGGGGAGAGGCGGCGTCGAAACCGCGGCCGTTGTCGGCGACGTCGAGGGAGATCTGGTCGTCCAGGCAGGTCAGGGTCAGCGCGGCCCGGGTGGCGGCCGCGTGCTCGCGCACGTTGGCCAACGCACCCTGGGCGATGCGCAACAGCGCCGCCGCGGCCTGCTCGGGCAGCGGGCCAGCATCGCCGTCGAGCCGGAACTCCACCGTCAGGCCCGGACCGCTCTCCCGCTCGGCGAGCGCACCCAGTGCGGCGGGCAGGGAGCGCTCGACGAGGTCGGCCGGTGCCAGGTCGTGGACGAACCGGCGTGCCTCGGCGAGGCCGCGGGAGGTGATCGCGGCGGCCTCAAGCACATGCCCGTGGGCCGTCTCCGGGTCCGTCCGCCACACGCGCTCGGCGGCCTGCAACAGCATCTGCTGGCTGGACAGGCCCTGCGCGACGGTGTCGTGGATCTCCGCGGCCAGCCGCTGCCGTTCCGCCAGGACACCGGCCCGCCGCTCGGTCGCGGCGAGGTCGCGGCGGGTACGGACCAGGTCGTCGATCAGGCCGCGCTGCCGGGCCGCCTGCCGCTGCAACTGCACCAGTACGGCGGTGGCGACCGCCGCGAGGGCCGGCGGGGCGACGACCATGTTGGGGTTGAGCGTGCCGTCCGCCACCCGTATCTCGGAGGCGACGACGAGCGCGGTGAGTACGGCGGCCAGCGGCACCGCGAACCGCGGGGGCAGCGCGTACAGGCCGGCGAACAGCAGAGGCATCGCGCACCAGGTGGCACTCGGCGCGAGGGCGAGCAGCACGGTCCAGACGACGGACACCGAGCCCAGCCAGGCCAGATGACGCGTGGTGGGCGCGGAACCCGGGCGGGGTGCCGGTGCCAGGAACTGCCCGAGGACGTACAGCAGACAGAAGACCGCGTACAGCGCCACCACCCAGCCGGTGCGCGCCCCGCCCTGGTCGCGGGTCAGGAAGCGCACGAACGAGGAGCCGAGCAGCAGGAAGAACGCGGCGTGCACCACCGCGGGCAACAGGCGTTCGTCCGGATCGATGTGCCCCGGCCTCTGCTGCTCCGCGGGCCCCGTACTCCGCCGTTCCTTGTGTCCTGCCATTCCTCGTTCCTTGTGTCGCGTCCTCCGTTGTGCCGTGTGTTCCATCCTCCGTGTCTAACGCGACGGACGGGACGGCGCATCAACCGATCGGCTGACATCCGGATCACTCGAACCGCCCCCGGATCACCGCCCCTTGACCGAGCCGGACACCCGGCCCCCGCACCGAGGCTGGCATCAGCACCCGCCACCCACCCCGGAATTCGGAAAGGCGACGATCCGTGCCCACCAAGAACCTCACCGCCAACCGTGCCGCCCTCGGCCACCGCATCGCCTACGCGCTGCGCCACCCCGACCGCGTGCCCCGCCACCTGGCCCGGGCCACCCGGGACGCCTGGCTGCGCCACCGCCACCCGGACCACGTCTCCTACTACCGCGCCGTGATGCGCTCCGACACCCGGGCCGATCCGGACGCGGCGGTCGGCAGCGCGAGCCGCGAACGCTGGCTGGCCCTGGGCGCGATGCAGTTCGACTACCTCCTCGGCCACGGTCTGCGCCCCGAGCAGCGCATGCTGGAGATCGGCTGCGGAAACCTGCGCGGCGGCTGGCGGTTCATCCGCCACCTCGACCCCGGGCACTACTACGGCATCGACATCTCCCCCGACATCCTGGCCGCCGCGCAGGACACGGTCGTAGAAATGGGCCTCCAGAAACGACTCCCCACCCTCACCCCCGTACACGACCTGACCCTGCGCTTCCTGCCCGACGCGCACTTCGACGTCGTCCACGCGCACAGCGTGTTCTCGCACTCGCCGCTCCCGGTCGTCGAGGAGTGCCTCGCCAACGTCGGCCGCGTGCTGGCACCGGGCGGCTGGTTCGACTTCACCTTCGACCGCACGGAGGGCGAGGAACACCACGTCCTGCACGAGGACTTCTACTACCGCACCGAGACCCTCGTCGCGCTGGCCACCCGACACGGCCTGAAAGCCCACTTCATGGAGGACTGGGAACAACTCCCGCACGGCCAGTCCAAACTCCGGGTCACCCGCTGAGCCCGTCGAGCAGTCGCGGCAACGCCGTCCCGATCGGCTCCCGTACGACCTCGTCGGCACGGTCGTCGTACGGAGTCGCCTCGGCGTTGACGATGACCAGCCGGGCCCCGTGATCGGCGGCGACACCGGCGAGCCCGGCGGCGGGCTGGACCTGGAGGCTGCTGCCGACGGCGATGAACACCTGGCGGGCCTTGGTGATGGCGACCGCCTCACCGAGGACGACAGGGTCGAGCCGCTCACCGAAGAAGACGGTCGCGGACTTCAGGATCCCGCCGCACTCCAGACAGGCGGGATCGTCCTCACCGGCGTCGACCCGGGCGAGGGCGTCCGCCATCGGCCCGCGCGCATGGCATCCGGTGCATTTGAACTCCCGTGCGGTGCCGTGCAGTTCGAGCACCTTGCGAGCGGGCAGCCCGGCGAGCTGATGCAGCCCGTCGATGTTCTGCGTGATGACCCGCACGGGCACACCGGACTTCTCCAGCTCTACGACGGCCCGGTGCGCGGCGTTGGGCTCGGCCTGGAGGGTCTGGTTCTTCCGCCGCAGCTGCCAGGACCGGCGCCGGATCTCCGGGTCGCCCATGTAGTACTCGTAGGTGACGAGCTTCTCGGCCCCGGGGTCGAGCCGCCAGAGGCTGTTGGGGCCGCGGTAGTCGGGGGACCTCAAGTGCAGCATGCACAGCACGAACAGTGTCAACTGTGGTGGTTCGGTTGCGGCCATCGTGACGTGTGACAATGCCGGATCTACGGGCAACAAGTGGAACGTCTGCCAGCTGTGGCTGCACACGAATCCTGACGCGATCGAGTGGCTACGGACGCACCGAGGCGAGGCACACGAGCTGACTGTGAATGCGAGCTTGGCTGCGTCAGGAGTCGTCGTCACCGGCAACGTCTACGGTGACGTTTACGCCGACGTCGATAAGCCGGCTGCGAAGGGGTTTGAGCCCTAGTCCAGCCTGGCGGCTCAGCGGCAGCGTTTCTTCTTCGACTTTTTGAAGCACTCGCTCAAGCAGGCTGAGACAACGTTCCGGCTGAGCATCTTGCCGATTGTGACGACCCTGACAGGCGCACTGTTCACGGTGGGTGGGGGAGCGCTGGCGGTCCACGCGCGTCGCGCCAGGTCGCACGTTACGACGCAGGCCAATCGCATCGACGAGAAGATCGACCACGATCACAAGCTGGAGACGGCCACCACTCTCATTGATCGCATTGGCGACCCGGTCGTCCGTGATCGCCTCAACGCAGCTGCGGCGATGAAGGCGTTGGGAGTGCAGCCGAGCCCGGAGACCATGGTCGACCGCTTGCTGCCGGAGCCAGGAGGCCGTTCGGCCGGCGAGATCGAACCCGGCGAGCCGAGTCGCTGAGTGCCGAGGCCCGGGAGGGTGTCCCCGGCCTCGTATTGGCGGCGAGCAAGGTGGCAGCTGAGTGGCCGGTGGCCGGCAGGCGAGGGGATCCGGTGGCTCGTGGCGTCAGCGACCTCGAACAGATGCTGATGACACACGGGAACCCGGTGACCTTCTGAGTTTGATCATTGAACAGGACACAGGAACCTCTGCTCCCAAGGCATCGATGGATCTAGCACAAAGGAGCGTTCGGAGCACTCGGGGCCTAACCGCCCGTCACCCATCGGATCACTGCGATCACACCCAACAACGCGGCCGGGCCGACCCACCACCATCCCATGATCCGTCGCACCGGTGGCAGTACCCACAGCACCGCCGTAGCACCGGCAGCACCGATGGTGAGGACGCAGGAGAGAACGATGCCGGCGTACGCATCGTCGTCCCATGAGCCCGATGGACGGATGGTCAGCGCCGTCCAGCAGAAATACGCGGCGACGAGGGTGAGCAGGGTCAGTGGTACCGCGAGGACCAGGCGGAGGCAGCCGCGGTCGTCGTTCGGCAGAGCGGGTTGGGTCATCAGCGCAGTGCGTTCCTTGCGTCGGCCAGGTTGTTCGTGAAGCCACGCCCGTAGGCCTGGGCGTCGTCGGTCTGCCAGTACGGGCCGCCGTTGTAGCGCGCGGCGAGTTCTTGGTACTGGGCCGGGGTCATCTCCTCGGCCGGTACGTCGGCGAACTCGCTCTCCGCTTTGAGCTGGGCCAGGTACTCCGAGGCGATGAAGATGTTCTGCGCAGGGTCTTGGAGAGACTCCTCCACCATGCTGCGCTGCTGGTCGGTGAGGTGGTCGGGATCGTAGCCGAGGACCTCGGCGCCGCGTCGCACCTGGATGGCAATGGGCCCCATCGAGGTGTTGTCGGGATCGCCGCCGAGACGCCACGGGAGGCTCTCGGGGGCGATCGGGCTGAGCGGGGAATCGGCCTGTTCGCGGATCGTGTCGGTGATGTCGTCCAGGATGCCGGGCTGTCCGCCGACCTCCTGCCAGGCGATACCGGCGACCATGTCCGGCGGGAGCCCCGAATTCTGTGCCGCCGCCTTGATGACGTCCTTGTTCGCCGCGATCCAGTCGGTGCGCTCCTGGCCGTTGGCGGGCGGGTCCCAGTAACTGTCCTTTGCTCCAGGAAGGTTGGCGACCCGGAGGCGGATGTCGCGGAGGGTCGGGGAGACGATGTCGTTCCCGGCCACGGGGTAGTAGTCCTGCTTGGGGCCGCTGCCGGGCAGATGGGTCAGCGGATTCGTGCGCGCCTCGGCCGCCTCTCGCCGCAAGTCAGCGATCGCCGAGACGATATCGACGCGTTGGATGAAGCCCATGCGGAAGTCCGGCAGCAGGTCGTACGCCTGCTTGAGCTGGTGGACACAGAGCTCTCGTGCCTCTTGCTCGGTGGTCTTCGCCAGATGGAAGTCGCCACCTGCGGCGTCGTGCAGCCGGTTCGCGTCGTCGCGGATGTCGTCGACATCCATGGTGAGTTCGGCGAAGAAGTCCATGACGCCGGTGGTGGCCCGCATGTCCTCCCACTGGCGCATCGGCTCGGCCTCCTGGGCTTCGCGGGTGATGGCCGTGCCCTTGGTGTGGATCAGGTTCGCGAGGTTCCGCTCATTCGCCTTGCCGTTGGAGTAGTGCGCCTTGGCGACCTCCAGTGCGAACGCGTAGTCGCTCAGGGCGCTGGCGGCCTTGGTGTAGCCCTCGGCGAGCCGCGTGAGCAGTTTGCGTACCTCGGTGAGTCGGGCTTCGTAGTGCTGGCTGCCTTCGCTCTTCCACTGGGTGTGCTTCTCGGCCCGCTCGGCGGACGGATCGACCGCCACGAGCATGTCGTGCAGGCGCTTGAACTCGGCTGCGTTCCGCTCGATGAGGGGAGGGTTGCACCCCTCCAGATATTCGACGTCCTTGCGGTGGCTGATTCCGCTGCTCATCGTGCCTCCGGCGCGACGTACTGGCCGTAGCGCAAGACGTCGTCGAGGAAATGCTGCGCCGTGCCGTCGTCGATCTTCACGAAGTCGCTGCCTGCTGTTCGCAGGCGAGTGGAGAGTGCCGCGAAGAGAGCGACCGCGTCCAGGTACTGGTCATCCGCGAACCCTGCGAACCGGGCCACCTGCGTGGCCACGTCCTCGTGGGCCCTGGGCTTCCGGGCCATGGTGGTGAGTTCTGCATCCGGCCGGCCCTCCTGGAGGAAGCCCGCTATCTCAATCAGCAAGTTCGCGTTGCCGTTGATCGAGTCAGTCTTGGCCACCAGGGATCCTGCGGCCGGAGCCACGGAGCCGCCACCATCCGCAGGCAGCTGGTCGATCTGCGTGCCCGTCGACCGACGCGCCAGAGCATCAGCCTTCAACTGAGCCCACTCCTCTTCGAAAGACAACTCCGTTCCCCCTCCAGCTCGTTGTCTCGAACAGTCAGTCGATCATGCCATTGGGAGGGGCTTTGCCGAAACCTCGTCATTTCTTTGCGGACTGGGATCGAGACCTTCCGCCCGAGCGTGCTGGATTCATGTGAGGTCCGTCGCCTGCGGGCAACGTGTACAGGTTGCCCGCGCATCACGTTCTCGTACGGGGACCTGCGTGGTTCGGCTCAAAGTGCTTTGAGGGCAAGGGAGTTGTATGGCGCGGCCGTGTAGTGTTTTGTCGCGTGCTGGCTGAACAACGACATCAACTCATCCTGCGGGCGTTGAGATCCGGCGGCACTGTCACCGTGACGGATCTTGCCGGTCGCCTGGAAGCCAGTGCCGCGACAGTCCGTCGTGATCTCCTCAAGCTGGAAGACGACGGGTTGCTCACCCGTGTTCATGGCGGAGCGGTCGTCGAGGAGGACCCCGCGCCTTTCACCGAGGCTGCCGAAGCCCAGGTGGATGTGAAAGACGCCATAGCTACCAAGGCAGCGACGATGATCGAGGACGGCCAGTCGATCATCCTTGACTCCGGCTCGACCGTCTACCGGCTCGCCCGCCAGTTGCACGGGCGCCGGATCACTGTGATCACCAACAACCTGGCGGTGTATGAGGAGCTCGTCCAGGACGAGAACGTCGAACTCATGCTGCTCGGTGGCATGGTCATACGAGAGTCGCGCATGCTGGACGGCTTCATGGCAGAGGACAACCTTCGCCAGGTGCACGCCGACTGGCTCTTCATGGGAGCTTGCGGCGTCCGCGCGGGTGCTCAGGTCATGGACAGCACGGTCGCCGAAGTACCGGCCAGACGTGCCATGATCGCCGCCAGCGACAAGGTGGCTCTTCTCGTGGACGACACGAAGTTCCCCGGAACCGGCATGGTGAAGATCTGCGGTCCGGAAGACCTGGATGTCGTCGTGACCAACGCAGCGTCCGGGGCTGCGGCTTGGACGGCGTTGGAGGAAGCGGGCGTGGTCGTGAAACAGGTGAGTTCCGCCAGAGCCTAGGAGTCGTTCTCAGAGCTCAGCCGATGTATCAGCTCGGGCAGTGCGGTACCGATCGGTTCGCGGATGACTTCGGCGGCGAGTTCGTCGTAGGGCGTGGACTCGGCGTTGACGATGATCAGCTGTGCCCCGTGGTCGGCAGCGACACCGGCAAGTCCGGCGGCGGGCTGGACCTGGAGGCTGCTGCCGACGGCGATGAACACCTGGCATGCCTTGCTGATGGCGAGGGCTTCGCCGAGCACCACCGGGTCGAGGCGTTCACCGAACATCACGGTCGCCGATTTCAGGATCCCGCCGCACTCCAGACACGGCGGATCCGCCTCGCCGGCCGCGACCCGGGCAAGGGCGTCCTCCATCGACCCCCGCGCATGACACTGCGTGCACACGACACTCCGCGCGCTGCCGTGTAGTTCGAGCACCTTGCGGGTGGGCATACCACCGAGCTGGTGGAGTCCGTCGACGTTCTGCGTGATAACCCTGACCGGCACGCCGGACCGTTCCAGCTCGGCCACCGCCTGGTGCGCGGTGTTCGGTTCGGCCCGGAGTACGCGGTTCTTGCGGCGCATCTGCCACGAGCGGCGCCGGATCTCCGGGTCGCCCATGTAGTACTCGTACGTCACGAGCTTCTCGGCCTCGGGATCGCGCCGCCACAGCCCGTTGGGACCGCGATAATCAGGGATCCCGGAATCGGTGGAGATACCTGCGCCACTGAGGATCGCTACGAGAGGCCTGGCCATGGGCCGAGGGTAGGACGCCTGCCCACTCGGAGCGAACGGATATCGGGGGGCTTGTCGCCTTCCGGTTGTGCCGGTCGGCGCGGAAGTCCTTGTTCGGCGCGTCGACGGTTCATCTCGATCGTGCGCCCGAGGCGCTGACGAAGCGGGCCCGGTATTTCGTCGTGGCCCATGGCATCAAGGTCGATGTGCCGCCGGTGAGCGTTCGTACGGCTCCCGCCGTCCACGTCAGCGAGGGATGCCCGCTTCGTCGAGGTATCGGTGCATGGCTTCCACGGGAAGGCTCGGGTTGCCGAGAGCGCTGTAGGAGGTCACCGGGTTCCCACAGCATTCGAGGATGCGATCGACCGGCAGCGCGGGGTGCGCGGCTGCCGTGGCACGTACACGATCGTGGGGGTCGGCGAGCAACCGCACCAGAATGTCGACGGGTACTTCGGGGTCCAGCCCCGCCAGCCGTCGCTTCTCCGGATCCGGGTCGTCGGCGAAGCGTTGCCCGCTTCCCGCGCGCGGGACGTTCGGGTGGCCCAGCAGGGCACCCTTGGTGACGACCCGGCAGTCCAGGTACGTCTGGAGCACCACCTCGCCGTCGACGGTGGGTTGGTTCTCACACAACAGGAGTCGTACGGGGTGGTCGTCGTCCTGCGAGAGCAGGTCGATGGCGTCGGCGGGCAGGTGCGGGCTGTAGGCGGCGCTGCGCCGTAGCAGCGTGTTGGCCGACTTGGCGCATTGGCGCAGGACATCGGGATCGGCGCAGAGACGAACCCACTCGACGGGAGCGAGCCGGTCGGAGGGGCCGATGGTGACGTCGATGGCGGTGCGTTCCGGCTCCGTCAGTTCGGGGCGTACTGATACGGCCAGCCGTACGTCGTGCGCGTCGTCGTCCGCCAGCGTTCGGACGATGTCGATGGGAACGTCGAGATTGGCCGCGAGCTCCCGCCGGTCCTGCGCTTCGGTGCTTGCCGCGAGCCGTTCGGCGGTCGCTGTGCTCATGGCGCCGGAGCGGATCACCTTCCATCTGTCGAGGCTGTCGATTCCCGCGTCGAGAAGAAGGTCCGTGCAGGCCGCGTCTTCGCGGCAGGCCTTGATCATGGCCGCCTGGCGGACTCCGTCGTCGGCGTCGTGGAGCAGACGGCTCCGGGTGTCCTCGGACAGCGAGGCCCACTCGCGGCAGGCCGCCCGGCGAAGGTCCGCGTCCTGATGGCCGGCGAGCCCGGCGACCAGGCTCGGAGCCGTGTCGCGGCAGAAGGCCGCGCCGCTGCGGACCTTCGGGTCCGGATCGGCGAGCAGGCGCCGCTGAGCGGAAAGGGGCAGCGGCGGCGTGGGGATGCGGAACCAGTCGGGTCCCATGGCCAGACCGAGGCGGACGCGTGGATCGGGATCGTCCACGAGCCTGGCGCGTTGTTCCGCCGGTACCGAGATGTTGTCGGTGAGCAGAGAGCGCATCCTGCGGTCGGGGTGCGTGACGATGGCGTCGACCACCTCGTCCGGCAGGGCGCGCCAGGCGATCGTGGCCCATGCCGCGTCGGCTTCCTCGCACAGCAGCCTGGTCAGGACGTCGACCGGCGCCGCGGGATTTCGCGCGATCGAAGAGATGGTCTCGCGGTGACCGCAATCTCTACACATGCCGGGCCTCCCTGGTCGCCAACGGCCGTCGTGGGCCCGCAGATTGTGGGCATGTCCCGCGTACGGGGTCAACGTCGACGATCATGAGCTGAGTACTCCGTTCGGGACGAACTGGGGGGCGTCGTGCCCGACAGGCATCGCCTCGGTGTCGGAGATCACGGAGGAGGAGCACTCCTGAGGCTCGAACCCACGAAACCGGTCGTGACGCCGAGCATCGCGCTCCTGGTATCGCTGCCAGGTCCGATGCGGTCCGGGTGATCCGGTTTCGCAGGGCGTCAGCCTTCCTGGGACCCACTTTCAGCCGAACCACCTCTCACAGGCATGATTCACCGAACCTCTCGCCACGATTACAGGCATGGCGACTTCGGGGGCAAGGATCGGTCGGCTCGGTGGACTGGGACAGTGGTGGGGCGTCATCGCCGCCGCCCTTCTGATCGCCGCCTGGATCAACAGGGCCGCAGGACCCGCAATCGTCGCGACCCTGTCGGCGCTGGTGCTGATCTGGTGCTTCTTCCAGGCACCCGTGACCTGCGGGGCCCCTGTCAGGGGAAGGGAGGACGGCTGCCGGAACAACGCGACCGGTCTCCTCATGGGCTGCCATATCCGCCAACATCGCTGGCAGAAGCTGAAGATGCTGATTCTCCGACGCCAAGTACGCGAGTTCTGCTCCGGCCTCTTCTCGGACGGAAAGGCCGCTCTCGTCACCCTGGCAGCGATCGGCAGTTTCCTCTCCGGGCTCATAGCCTTCGTCCCGGGCGTGGCTCTCGGCTGACCCGAGTCAGACACCACGATCGGCAGCGATCATGCGCACAGCCCGTGCGCATGCCGCCCACCGTGCTCCGTCCCCGGTGCGCACCACCTTGACCGGCGGCTCCGGGCAGGACGTGCCATGCCATTGATGGTGGCCAACTCGCCTGGTCATCCCCGGTGTTGTCGACCTCACCTGCTACCGGCCCAGGCGCCCGGCGTCATCCACCGCGCCCGCCCCCGGCGCTGCGATCCCCGTCAGCCAACCCGCCTCCCGTTCTCCAACTCCGCGGTCCCCGCCCCCTCCTCAAGCACATCCAGCGCGACCAGCACCCGCAGCCCCAGCGAACCCGCCAGATACTCCGTGAGCTCCTCGCGCGGGACGAGCCGCCACGACAACAGCTCCTCCTCCTGGAGTCGGATCGACTTGAGGTCGTTCGCCGTGAGGACTCCGCCGTCGTACAGGTAGGCCACCAACGGCGGGTAGTCCGGGCCGTGGTAGACCCAGTCGACGGCGAGCAGGGGACCGAGTTCGACGTCGAGGCCGATCTCCTCCAAGGTCTCGCGGCGCGCGCCCTGGCGGGGTGTCTCGCCGTCGTCGGACTCGATCGTGCCGCCCGGAAGGGCCCAGCCCTCACGGTAGTTGGGCTCGACGAGGAGGACGTTTCCCTCGGTGTCGCGGAAGAGGGCGGCGGCACCGGCGAGGATGCGGGGAAGACCCGCAAGGTACGTGGCGAAGTCTGTCGTGGTGGTCATTGGGGAAGGGTAACCAGCCCGCGCAGCCGCCTCTCCGACTCGCTGCCCGGCTCGGGGAAGTGGCAGATCAGGCTCAGCCAGGGCGCCTCCTGCACCGCGAGCCGTACGAACGACACCTCGATGTCACCCGCATCGGGGTGCCGGTAACGGCGCACGGACGAGCGGAACTCCACCACATCGTGTGCCTCCCACAGCCGCGCGAAGTGCGGGCTGGTGGTGACGAGTTCGCCGATCAGCTCCGCGAACCTCGGGTTGTCCAGTTCGTACGCCGCCTGTTGACGCAGCAGGCCCGCCATCCACTCCGTCTCCGCCTCCCACTCGGGCATCAGCGCACGGATGCCCGGTTCCCTGAACAGCAGCCAGGCGCTGTTGAGTTCGCGGCGCGGCCGGTCGAGGAGGGCGGGGCCGAGGATCGCTTCCTGGGCGCGGTTCCAGGCCAGGACGTCGAAGCAGCGGTCGATGACGAAGGCGGGGTTCGGCATGAGTGTGTCCAGGAACGCCCGTACGGCGTCCGGGACTTGGAGGGACCGCTCGGCCGGGTCGGGGGCAGACCGGCCCGCCAGCCGGAACAGGTGCGCCCGTTCCACGTCGTCCAATTGCAGCGCGCGAGTCAGGGCCAGCAGGATCTGCGGGGAGACGTTGATGTCGCGGCCCTGTTCCAGCCAGGTGTACCAGGTCAGGCTCACACCGGAGAGCAGCGAGACCTCCTCTCGGCGCAGGCCCGGGGTGCGACGACGGCCACCCGGTGGCAGCCCCGTCTCCGCCGGGTCGGCGCGCTCGCGGCGGGACCGTAGGAAGGCGGCGAGGGCCTTGCGGCCGTGATCCTTGGCCCCTGGTGGTTCCTTGGCTTCCGGTGGTTCTTCGGCTTCTGGTGGTGGTGTCGGCGGCACCAGTAAATTCTGCACTCTTCAACCGTGCCGCCACCCGGCGCAGGGTGGGAGGGACACCGGACCCGCAGGTCCGAAGTGATCCCAACTCCCAGCCGAAAGGCGGCCCTTGTGGCTGAGCTGTCCCTGTCCACTCCCCGCACCGTCCTGGTCACCGGCGCCACCGGCGGCGTGGGTTCCGCCGTCGCCCGCCGCCTGCACGCCGACGGCTGGACCGTGTACGCCGCCCACCGCCGCCCCGCGGACGCGGAAGCGCTCCGGGACGCCGGCTTCACCCCCGTACACCTCGAACTGACCGACGAGGACTCCGTCACCGCGGCGGCGGAACAGGTCGGCCCGCGTCTGGACGGGCTCGTGAACAGCGCCGCGATCATGGGCCAGGGCCCCGTCGAGCTGACCCCCGCCGAGGCGTGGCGCCGCCAGTTCGAGATCAACGTGATCGGTCAGGCGACCGTGATCCGCGCCTTCCTGCCCGCGCTACGGGCGTCCGGCGGCCGGATCGTGAACGTCGGCGCCGTCTCGGCCCGCGTCCCGCCGCCGTTCTTCGGCCCGATCGCCGCCTCCAAGGCCGCCCTCGCCGCCCTCACCCACTCCCTGCGCGCGGAACTGCGCCACCAGGGCGTCAAGGTCACCCTCGTCGAACCAGGCGCCATGGACACCCCCATCTTCGCCACGGCGGACAAGGCGAACTCGGAGATGGGCCGGGCCGGTTCACCGGAGACCCAACGCCACTACGCCCGCGCCCTGGACGCCGTACGAACGACGGCCGCCCGCCAGCCGCTCGGCCCGGTCACCCCGGCCGTCGACGCCGTGGTACGCGCCCTGACCGCCCGCCGCCCCGCGACCCTCACCACCACCGGCCGCGACGGCCGCGCCCTCGCCCTCCTGCGCTTCCTGCCGGACGGACTACGGGACCGGCTGGTGCTACGGGCGTTCGGCGTGACGGCGGAGGCCTTCGACGACAAGGCCCTTATGGAGCTGTCCTGAGCCCGTCGACGACACAGTCCTCACGGAGTCGCCCGCAACCCGTCCACGATGAGGTCCAGGATCCGCCCGGCCCGCGCCTCGCCACCCCGTGCCGGATCGAGCCGCCACAGCACGCTCAGCTGAAGCAGCACGTCCTCCGGATCGAGCCCGGACTTGAGCGACCCGTCGGCGGCCCCCGCCTTCAGGAGTACGGCAATCGCGGCGACGAAGGGCGCGAAGTACTCGTCGTCGGCGCCCCCGTCGGTCGCCGCGTGGATGACCTCGGCGACGCCGTACTTGAGCCTCCCGTAGTGGGCGACCTCGTCAAACCAGAGGCGTAGCGCCACGAGCGGGGGATGGTCCGCGAGCAGCACGGGCGCGCGGTCGATCAGGTGCTGTATGTCGTGGCGGTACAGCTCCAGGATCAGTGCCTCCCGGGTGGGGAAGTGGCGGTAGAGCGTCCCGATGCCGACGCCCGCCTCCTTGGCGATCGCGGTGAGGGACGCGCTGCTGGACGTGGCGATCGCCTCTCGGGCGACGGTCAGGATGCGCTCCCGGTTGTCGAGGGCGTCGCGGCGGGTCGGTTTCGGGTTCACGGGTGCGGGGCCGTCCGTCCGGTGTCGGATTGCTAAGCGGAGGGTCCTCCGGTACGTTGGTGGATGTACCGGAGGGGCCTCCGTTTCGTTCTTCATTCTGGCACATCCCCACCCGACACCGCAGGGAGCACCGTCATGCCCGAACTCGTCCTCGTCACCGGAGGCAGCGGCTACATCGCAGGCTGGTGCATCGCCGAACTGCTCCGCCGCGGCTACGACGTCCGTACGACCGTCCGCGCCCCGGGCAAGGAACGCGCGGTCACCGACGCCGTCGCGACCGTCGTCGACCCCGCCGGACGGCTGGGCTTCGCCGTCGCCGACCTCACCGCCGACGAGGGCTGGGACGCCGCGCTCAAGGGCGTCGACCTCGTCCTGCACGTCGCCTCCCCGCTCGGCGCCGCCTCGGACGACCCCGACGCGCTGATCGCCGCGGCCCGCGGCGGAGCGTTGCGCGTCCTGCGCGCGGCCACCGAGGCGGGCGTACGACGCGTGGTGATGACCTCGGCGGCGAACGCCGCGAGCCCTTCGTCGTACGCCTCGGAGGGCGTCACCGACGAGTCGCTTTGGACCGATCCAGACGACCCGACCCTCATCCCGTACCGTCGCTCGAAGACCCTCGCCGAGCGCGCCGCCTGGGACTTCATGGACGGCTACGACGGTCCGACCGAGCTGACCACCGTCCTCCCCGGTGCCGTCTTTGGACCGGTCCTCACCACCGCGAACATGGGCTCCGTCGGCATCATCGCGCGCATGGTGGGCGGCAAGATGCCCGGCGTTCCGCGGATCGGCCTCGAAGTCGTGGACGTCCGCGACCTGGTCGACGTCCACATCCGGGCGATGACGTCACCGGACGTGGCGGGTCAACGCTTCCTGGCCACCGGGGAGTTCGTGTGGATGGAGGACATCGCGCGCACCCTGCGCGAGGGCCTCGGCGAGCACGGCCGTACCGTCTCCACGCGCCGTCTCCCGGACTTCGCCGTCCGCCTCGCCGCCCGCTTCCGGGACCCGTCGCTGCGCGAGATCACCCCCGCGCTCGGCCGCCGCAACCGCCACAGCACCGAGAAGGCCCGCCGCGTCCTCGGCTGGGAACCGCGCCCCGCGCGCGAGGCCGTCCTCGACTGTGCGCGGAGCCTCATCGCGCAGGGCGCCGTCTAGGCGTCGGAGGCCTCCGCCAACTGCGCGGTCCGCGCGGCCAGTTCACTGATCCGCGCCCCGTCGAAACCGAAAACCGCACTGCGCACGGTGTCCTCCAGCGGGTCCTTCCACTGCGCCGGGATCGCGTCCGCGCCGGTCAGCACCCCGGCGACCGAACCGGCCGTCGCGCCGTTCGAGTCGGTGTCCAGACCGCCGCGGACGGTCAGCGTGATGGTGCGGGTGAAGTCGCCGTCGCCGTACAGGAGTCCGGCGGTGAGGACGGCCGCGTTCGGGATCGTGTGGATCCAGCCGAGCCCGGCGGTCTCCTCGGACAGCGTGGTGAGCGTGTCCTCCCAGGTCATCCGGGTCTCGTGCAGCGTGAGCACCCGGCGTACGGTCCGCGCGAGGCGGCAGCCCGGCGGGATCACGGTCAGCGCCGTGTCCAGCGCGTGCCGCACGGTCGGCGCGGTGAACGCCGCCGAGATCAGTGCGGCGGCCCACATCGCGCCGTAGACACCGTTCCCGGAGTGGGACAACACCGCGTCCCTGCGCGCCAGTTGGGCCGCGCGACGAGGGGCACCCGGACTCGTCCAGCCGTAGATGTCGGCGCGGATCAGGGCGCCGATCCACTCCTGGTACGGGTTGTCGTGCGTCGCTGTCAGCGGTGGCTTGAGGCCGTTGGCGAGGTTGCGGTAAGCGGCGCGCTCGGCCGTGAACGTCTGGAGGTACGGCAGTCTCCGCAGCCACAGCTCGCCGACCTGCTCGGTGCTGAAGCCGAAGCCGTGGGTCTCCAGGAGGTCGAGGCCGAGGACGGCGTAGTCGACGTCGTCGTCACGGCAGCTGCCGTGGATCCGGCCGCGCATGCACCGCTGCCACTCGGGGCGCAACTCGAAGCCGTCGGACTCGTCGGCCGGCTCGGGGAGGTAGTCGGTCAGCGGCAGGGCGGCGGCCTGCCGGAGATAGCGGTCGATGCGGTCGCGCGTCCACAGGTCGCCCTGCTCGACCGGCTTGCCGAGCATGTTGCCCGCGATCCGGCCCAGCCAGCCCCCGAGGACGCGGTCCGCGAGCGCCGGCGCAGTGCCTACAGGGGTCATACCTCCGGTGTACCCGATTCCGGGCCGGGCAGCGGCACAGAGTGCGGCACAGGGTCCGCTCAGCGCGGTCCCAGCGTTCGGTCGGGGCATGACGGCGGGGGCGTCCGCCGGTTAAGGTCGCAGCGGCGCGACTGGCCCCGGAACGCGCGGGGGCCCGTAGAGCAAGGGGATCGCAAGGTGGCGAACGCTGCACAGAGGGGCACCCACAGGGTGCTCATCGCCGCGGACAAGTTCAAGGGGTCGCTGACGGCCGTGCAGGTCGCCGAGCGGGTGACGGCCGGGCTGCGCCGGGTCGTACCCGATCTGGACGTGGCGGCGATGCCGGTCGCCGACGGCGGCGACGGCACGGTGGACGCGGCCGTCGCGGCGGGCTTCGAGCGGCGCGAGATACGGGTCGCAGGACCCCTCGGCGACGAGGTCACCGCGGCCTTCGCGGTACGCGGCGACACGGCCGTGGTGGAGATGGCCGAGGCGAGCGGGCTGCAACGCCTGCCCAAGGGCGTCTTCGCCCCCCTCACCTCCTCGACGTACGGCTCCGGCGAACTGCTGCGGGCCGCGCTGGACGCGGGCGCGCGCACCATCGTGTTCGGCGTCGGCGGCAGCGCCACGACGGACGGCGGCGCGGGCATGCTCTCCGCGCTCGGCGCCCGCTTCCTGGACGCGGAGGGCGAACCGGTACCCCCGGGCGGCGGCGGCCTGACCGACCTGGCCTCGGCCGACCTCACCGGCCTCGACCCGCGCCTCACCACCGTCGACCTGATCCTCGCGAGCGACGTCGACAATCCGCTCACCGGCCCCAAGGGTGCCCCCGCGGTCTACGGCCCCCAGAAGGGCGCGGCGCCGGACGACGTGGACGCCCTCGACGCGGCACTCGGGCACTACGCGAAGGTCCTGGAGGAGGCGATCGGCGCCAAGGCCGCCGAGTACGCCGCAGCACCCGGGGCAGGCGCCGCCGGCGGCATCGGCTACGGCGCGCTCCTCCTCGGCGCCCGCTTCCGCCCCGGCATCGAGGTCATGCTCGACGTCCTCGGCTTCGCCGCCGCCCTGGAGGGCGCCACGCTGGTCATCACCGGCGAAGGCTCCCTCGACGAACAGACCCTCCACGGCAAGGCCCCGGCAGGCGTCGCCGCGGCGGCCCGCGCCGAGGGCAAGGAGGTCGTCGCCGTCTGCGGCCGCCTGGCCCTGCCACCGCAGTCCCTGGGCCACGCCGGCATCCGCCGCGCGTATCCCCTCACGTCGATCGAGCCGGACGTCGTGAAGTGCATCGCGGACGCGGGCCCGATCCTGGAGCGCGTGGCGGAGAACATCGCGCGGGACTTCCTGGTCTGATCCGCACCCCGAGGAACGTCGAAGGGCCCCGAGCCAAGCGGCTCGGGGCCCTTCGTTCCGTCTGCTACGACCGCTACGGAAGCTGTGCGGCTCGCGCCTCACGCCGGTTGCCGCGGAAGTTGTTCACCCGGCGGGCCGTCGCGAAGAGCGGGATCACCGCGCCCATGACCAGCTGGAGCGCGCAGCCCGTCTGAAGGAGCAGCTGGCCGCCCGGGGCGTCGAACGCCCAGGATGCCAACAGGCCCATCGACAGGACGATCCAGGCGAGCATCGCGACCGCGAGGCGACCGCGCGGCTTCGGGTACTCGACCCGGCTCACCATCAGCCAGGCGGTGCCGAGGATCGCCATGAGCGTCGCCGCGAAGGGCAGCTCGAGCAGCACGATCGAGACCACCGTCAGCGCGCCGAACGGGGAGGGCATGCCCTGGAACATGCCGTTCGGTGGCGTCACGCACGAGAAGCGCGCGAGTCTCAGCACCACGGCCAGCAGCACCACGATCGCGCCGACCGCGGCCACTCTCTGGTGCGCGTCGTCGGCGACCATGCCGTAGACGAGGACGAAGTACGCCGGCGCGAGGCCGAAGCTGATCAGGTCCGACAGGTTGTCCAGCTCCGCGCCCATGGGGGAGGAGCGCAGCTTGCGGGCGACGAGGCCGTCGAAGAGGTCGAAGACCGCCGCGCACAGCATCAGGATGACCG
>Ga0307510_10002803_pt1 | contig 19990 bp, 24 predicted proteins | sample 12_EM_MG_FD_207224 | JGI IMG/M metagenome (GOLD analysis project Ga0307510, IMG submission 207224) | Populus trichocarpa ectomycorrhiza microbial communities from riparian zone in the Pacific Northwest, United States - 12_EM | ecosystem: Host-associated > Plants > Roots > Unclassified | place... | reverse complement strand
GTCATGACCTTCGGACTATGCAATGCACCCGCGACATTTCAGACCTTCATGGACATCGAATTTGGTCCATTAATCAAAGGAGGACACGTAGTCATCTATCTCGACGACATCCTTATCTATGCAACCACAATCATGGAACTTGTCTTTTGGACGCACAAAGTTTTCCAACTTTTACTCAAGTTGGACCTCTACCTTCGACCCGCCAAATGCTCCTTCAACCAAACTTCGGTTGAATATCTAGGACTTATCATCTCCGAAGGCGAACTACACATGGATCCCGTGAAACTCAAGGCAGTGCAAGACTGGCCTAAACCAAAGACAGTCAAGAACATCCAGCAATTCCTCGGATTTTGCAATTTTTACCGTCGTTTCGTACAAGATTACTCCACATTGGCACGACCTCTCTTTGACCTTACAAAGAAGGATCAACCATGGGCATGGACCCATTTACAAGAAACCGTGTTTACTGCGTTACAGCACGCACTCACCTCCGCGCCGGTCTTAATCCTACCGGACTATGATAAACCATTCACCCTGATTACTGATGCTAGCGACTATGCCACGGGCTCAATTCTGGAACAAGATGACGCATTAGGACAGTCGCACCCAGTCGCTTTCTACTCCAAGTCCCTCCAGCCAGCCGAACGCAACTACGAAATACACAACAAAGAACTCCTGGCTATCATTCATGCTCTCAAGCATTTCCGTCATTACCTCCAAGGCAGTGCCCACCAGACAAAGATATTTTTGGACCACGCGAATCTCAAGTACTTCACCACGAAACAAACGCTTACACGTCGCCAAGCGCAGTGGTCCCTATTCCTCGGCACTTTTGACTATGTAATCATCCCCAAGCCTGGCAAAATTAACAAGGCCGATGCACTGTCCAGGGTCCAGATTATAAAGAGGGGATAGCATCCAAGAATGCGGAAACAATTTTGCTCACACCAGAAAAATTCCTACTCAAGCCAGAACAATTCCATATACAGGCACTACATAACATGGCAATCCCTACAGGGATCAACGAAGAGCTCAAGGAAGCTATACAAGAGGCCATAAAGACAGACACATTGACGGGCCAGAAACTCAAAGAAATCCTCACTAGCAGCCCAAGACAAGTAAACAAAGGATTACAAGAATGGAACTATGAAGATGGCCTAATCCTTTACAAAGGATTAATATACATTCCCAAGACAAAGGATGAAGAACTCAAACGACAAGTTACCCAGCAATTTCATGACAATCTAATGGGACACCCAGGACAATGGAAAACCATCGAACTAATCTCACGCGAATATTGGTGGCCAGGCATTACCGAATTTGTCAAAGCTTACATACGAGGATGCACCACATGCCAAACTACAAAGATACAGCCACCAACCAAAGTACCAATCAAGCCCAATGAGATCCCTGAAGGGATATGGGAAACAATCACCATGGATTTCATCGTAGACCTCCCAGTATCACAAGGATATGACAGCATCCTCACGGTCGTCGACCGTCACAGCAAAGCCATCATTCTATCCCCCTGTCATAAAACCATCACGGCTGAGCAAACGAGCCAACTACTAGTAGACAACGTCTGGAAAAGAACAGGCGTCCCCAAGGCGATCATCTCTGATTGAGGACCACAATTTGCTGCACAAGTAACACAAGAACTCTGGAGAAAGCTTGGAATCAAGCAGAAATTGTCCACCGCGTTTCACCCTCAAACTGATGGAGAGTCAGAACGAGTTAACCAAGTAATCGAGCAATACCTTCGTATCTGTGGAAACTTCCAACAAGACAATTGGACCACACTCCTCCCCATTATCGAATTCGCACACAATGCATGACCGCACCGCAGCACCCATAGATCACCCTTCGAAGTCTGGTATGGCTTTCAGCCAACCTTTAAACCACCCTTGCAACTACAGACCAGACTACAAAGCATGGATGACCGCATCCAATACCTAGAGCAAATACGCAAAGAAGTCACTGCAGCACTCATGATCGCGGCTAAAGAAATGCGAAGTGGAGGACCCGAAGAACTATCCTACACATTCCACAAAGATGACCTAGTACTCTTGGAAGCCACCAACTTACAAACGACACACCCCAAAGCGAAACTCGCTCCACGATGATATGGACCTTTCAAGGTCATATGGGCTTCACCTACGAATTGCAAACTGCAATTACCCGAGACCATGAGGGTTCACCCTGTATTCCACAACTCATTGTTGAAACCCTACCACGAAACACAAGCACATGGACCCAATTTCGAGCGACCCCCTCCAGAAATCGTTGGAGGAGAAGAAGGACATTACGAAATCGACAAAGTCCTAGCAGCACGTCCCACAAGAAATCGCAAGAGCACACAGTACTTCGTCCACTGGAAAGGCTACACAGACGCAGACAACTCATGGATCCCAGCTGGAGAACTAACACACGCCAAAGAACTAGTCGCCGAATTCCACGCCCGTAATCGCCCTAAAGAGGGGATACGCATACGAGCCTTGCAGGCGCAAGGAGATCCTAAAGAGGGGATACTGTCGCGAGCGGTACTCGCGCCCCCCAGTCTCAGCTACAAACCCATAACTCCAAGACCACGTGACCGTGGGAACATATCACATGACCCTACACGTGACTCATCACGTGACCCCTTCGCCACTCATACATCACGTGACTTATCAGCACGTGACCCTGGGAACCTACGACCCCGTGACCCTGGGAAGATACCGCATGACCTATCAAGGAACTGGTCATCAACAACGTCACCTGACAAGACGCGCTTTGGACGCGCGTCTAACCCGTTGATCAACACATGGCAGATCGTGGGAACGATCAACAAGACGCGTCCACTAAACAATCAACGAACACGCGACGCGACTCGATCAACGAGGACGCGACTCATTAGGGCTAGACCCTAATCGAGATGTATCATGTAATCCGCAGTTACTGCGCATCGACTGCGCAGTCCCCCGTTACCTGTAATTATACCTACCCTAAACTGCGCACAGACCACCCTGTATTAGTATATAAGACCTACGAATTTAGGTGAACAGTCCTTAGACTGTTCTCTTGTCAATCCCCCACACTGGAGCCTTTCAAAGCTCCCTCATCATTAGCAGCTCGCCCCTCGTCTTCCTCAGTCTACTCCGTCCCGCCTCTCCTTGCCTTTTGCCTCTTCCTCCTCAACGCCTCCTTGCTGCTCCTTTGGATCAGTCACCTTCAACTCCGCGCCGTCGTCAAGTCTCGCTACCCATAAAGTAGTGAGTTCCCGACATGGCGTGCACAAGTGAGGGGGAACGTGGCTATGAACACTGATGCAAAGGTGAGGGAAGTCGATTGGGTGTTGATGCACATATACAAGGTGGAATGTGGCTATGAACACCAATGCCAATGCAAGGGAAGTTGGCACTTGGGCGTTGATGCGCACAAACGAGGGCATGCCAGCCCAGGTGTTAAGGCCTATTGAACCTTAAGGTGCGACGTGCGCGAAGGTGAAATATGCGGCAGAGACAAAGTTATAAGGGTCGTAATTCCCTTAATAACTTAAGTGCTTTGGAAGGTGATAAAGGCAAGAAGGTCACTAAGACCAATGTCTGGGTGAAGATAAAGAGGAAGGGGAAGTAACTTCAAGGACTTGAAGATTACTTCAAAGAAAGATAAAAGGGAAATGTTTGTTCAAGCAACAAGGACAGAGAACGCAATAGATTGCAAACTAAGTCAGGCTTAAGGCCCAACTCTAGGATATAAGTCCAGCTTATATACAAAAGGGCAGCTACCTGACTAAGCGTACAAATTAAGAGAACAATGAAGTCATGAACAATGGTGGTCACAGACTACCATAGGAAGGTGGGTTATTCCAGCAGCATTGTACGTAAATTGTCACGCTCCCAAAAAGGTCAATCCTAGTAGTTTGGTTTCCACTAGTGACAGCTGTCATTAATTTGTACTCAGACAAATAAAAAGATCTTGGAATAGTTAATGTAAGCAAAACAAATAAACAACTAAGTCAAGAAGTCAAGCCCTGGGGGCAAATGCATGCGTGCGCGGGCGTTCCTGGGCATAATGTCAGCCCGGAAAGTTGTCTGGGCGGATGTCCCTGCATATCCGAACCCTGTACCAGCGGCAGAAGGAGGCGCAAACGCGCTTCTGAGCAATGCGGCGGAAAAAGGCGCAAACGCAAGACCAGGCCTGCTGCTTGAAGGTGGATATGCAAGCAGGACCACCCCAGATGGGTTCGCGAATGTGAAAGAATGTGCAGCAGAGCCCGCCGCTGCAGCGGAAGGGGACGCATGTGCAGGAGCAAGCACAGCAGGGACATGTAGAGCTGGAGCAGGCACAGCAGTGTGGGCAACTGTATTTGCAGCGGCGGAGACCACATCGGGCTTGGCGCACTTACCTGATCTCTTGCCCCCAGCATATGGATCAGTGTATTTGCGGGAGCGCTTGCCTTTAGCATGGCCGATGTGCTCTGTAGCTGTGTTTCCACTGACCGGGCCGTGTGTACATTTTGAGGCCTTTCTAGGTTGTCCCATGTGTTCAGCTGTTTCAGCCCAGGTCTTCTGATTTGCATTGAAGACATCCTTTTCGGGTAAAGCCTGGGACCCATTTGCCAAGGCGATCGCCATCTTGAGGCTGCGTTTGATCACTTTCAGGGCCTGGAGATCTAGGGTTGAGTGATTGCTTACAGCGCTGAGCTGCTGACATAATGCACTGATATCTTTTAAGATGATCTCTGTGCTCTCTTCTTCGGACCTTGGAGTGTGTTTGCGTTCGGGCATATCGGGAACGTACATGCGTTCTGGGATCTTGGAGGAGCTGTTTCCCTTTGGGCAGAGTTGAGGGAAATGCATGTCAATAGCAGCAATGTGCTTGCAGTACCGGATCCTTGGGAAATCCTTGCAATCGCAAGCGGATTGAGTCATATCAATCAGGTAATAATGACCCAGAAGTGATTGAGAAGCGACATAAAATGTAGTGCCATCCACATAATGAATTGAATCCGGGGATATGTTCCTGGCGCTCGCTTCGACCCGTCGGTGATGCGAATCATTAAGGTTTAGGCCTTTCATATTAGTGAGTTGTTGCCTATGCTTGAAATCAAAATCTGGCACCACTTTGAGCACAAGTGTGCGAACAATGGAATTGACGCGCTGATTGCGCTTTCCGCCAAGGTAATGAGTCTTCAATAGATGATGATATCTAAGATCATATTAATTTGGTTATCGCGCAAGGAGATAAAGCACATACGATTCAATTAACATATTGGTGTCCCCTTCCTCATAGATAGATCAGGTCTTCCTTACAACCTTAGACCATATATGTAGCACCTGTAACCACTCTGTTGCAAGGTACTTCACAACGCTTTGAGGCACAGAAGGATCGCTTGAAATCTCGTCCCAGATCTTGAGAAACTTGGCAACATCATCTGTGTTTACCCAGGCCTTAATTTTATCCCAAAGTGCCTGGAACTGGTTTGTTACGAAATGGGCTTGGATCGCACGTAGCACATGCCACGTGCAAAGAAATATCCGGCTCTGTGGATACACAGACTCGAGTGCAGCAATCTGCGCCTGATTGCGATCAGTCATGAGCACCCTGGGCCAGACTGAGGGACTGGTGTCCCTGACCCATTTGACAAAGAAGGCGATGATATCTGTCGTCCCGCTTGACATCAGCATCCAGGCAACAGGAACGCCTATTTGGGAAATGTTAGCACTCCTTATCAAATATTAATTATTGATTATTACCATGTCCCCAATGATCCCTGGCAATGATTGTGAACAACAATAGATCTTGATATTGGGTAGTGTTATGTGTCGCATCAATTCTGATAAACCCATTGCTGAGGTGCTGGAAAGCGTCCAATTGGAAGCTTGTCTGGATGCACAATACAAAGGCATCATCTGGCAATCTTGAATCGATCGGAGCGCGATCTTGCTTATCTTTGTAAAAAGTAAGGGTACCTTTACTTGATAGCTGCTCGATTAAGAGCCTTGTTGAGATAGCATCATCTGAATGCAATCTTATCTCATCATTTTCAAGCACTCGGGCTATGCAGTTGACTTCCTTGAGCGCAATTAACTGATTGCAACTGCCATCAGGTGCTGAATTGCGAATCACACATACCTTTAAATGAATTAGTTTGGCTAAACTTTTTTAGGTTCAGCAACTCACGATCTTGGGACGCTCAACTTTTTGAGTTAGCATTGCTTTGATTTGCTTGTGGGCACTGCTGGACAAGCGAGTGTAAGCGATGTTGGCAACGCCGATCTCGTGATCATGCTCCGCTACGTAACGTCCCAAAACAGTTGATGTGTGGGGATAGAGTTTGATCCAGATATGACAACCGCAACCAATCTTTTTGGGACTGATCTTGCTTTCACGGTCTGAATTCTTCTTTGCATAGGGCACCGGCCCCCCAGATGCCTTGCGCCTGCAAACAAAGAGCTGGCGCCGGGTATACAGAGGTGATTTGGCCTGGCTGGTGGATGCGATGAACTTGATGGAGTACATCTGTTCCTCCTCCCGGCGCCACGTCTCAAATGTGGCTAAATTAGCCCATTCAATATTAAATTCGCCCTTCTCCTGGTCCCAATTGAAGCTCCCCTGTCTTGTTGAAGTCGCAGGGTTCTTGGCGTTGTCCGGGGTATTGCCACATGAGCTCTCGGTGTCTTCCACATCTTCTGGTTCCGGCTCCGGCTCCCGCCCATCCGTGGTATTCACTTGGAAGTCCAAGCAAAATATCAAGGGCAGGGCGCTTGGTCCGGTCGCCAGCACATGCTTGCGCAACGCCGGAGGAAGACGATATGTGGGCAAACACGACATATTGGACAGGAAAATGGACCCGAATGGCTGGGGATAGTTAGGAATAAAACACTATTATCTGTCGTATTTATGGGGTTTTATTTTCCACTCAGCAAGGGGTGAAAAGGCAATCAACGCGTTTTTTGCAGCAATTTTACCCAGTTAAATTACATGGCTAAGGACTAGTATGACAGGTAACATTTTTTTATAGTGTATTTTCGAACATAAATAATATATGCGGCATACAATGGACCGATCGTCAGGGTGGGTGGCGCGCAGCAGACACGAAGTATTTTCACAAGTCGAATTTTCATTGACAAGGTGGAACGGCCAGACTCCGCTACGCATCCAGCAGCCTTCGCATTCCGCTGCGCGTCCCCTTCCGCTGCAGCGGCGGGCTCTGCTGCGCATTCTTTCACATTCGCGAACCCGTCTGGGGCGGTCCTGCTTGCATATCCACCTTCAAGCGGCGGGCCTGGTCTTGTGTTTGCGCCTTTTTCTGCCACATCGCTCGGAAGCGCGTTTGCGCCTCCTTCCGCCGCCAGTACAGGGTTCGGATATGCAGGGACATCCACCCAGACAACTTTCCAGGCTGACATTATGCCTGGGAATGCCCGCGCGCGCATGCATTTGCCCCTGGGGCTTGACTTCTCAACTTAGTCATTTATTTGTTTTGCTTACATCACCTATCTAAGTGTGATATATTTGTTTTGCTTACATTAACTATTCCAAGATCTTTTTATTTGTCTGAGTACGAATTAATGACAGCTGTCACTAGTGGAAACCAAACTACTGGGATTGACCTTTTTGGGAGCATGACAATTTACATACAACGCTGCTGGAATAACCCACCTACCATAGGAGGAGAACAATGGGAAACATACAAAAGGAGGGAACAATGGAGTTCCCGATAAGATGGCTCTGTTGTACAAGTAAGCGGTCATGTGAGAAGTGATCAGGTGATCATATAAGTACATAGCGAACAAGAAAGAAAAGAAAAATGTGGGCCAAGTGCCCAGGAGTGTAACACGACGCCCTTCCTAGAGAGTTGCTACCATGCAACTACTTGTCAGATCCTTCATAACAAGTGTCAGCATTATCCCACTCCGCCTCCGCATACGCAACCTCTAACTCATGATGGAGTAGTCTGGCTGGAGTTGCTGAACAATAGCTGCCAAAGTTAGGGTGTCCAAAATAAACAAGGCAACAGTTAGCTGCACAGGAGTTATGGGGGGAGGGACACTCATTGTGAGCGTGCTGAGTGCTAAGACACCAGCAGCATGTTTTCCAAAGAGGACATTCCTCGACTCCATGTCCTGGTGTGTCCTGATTGCACTTGAGACAGTACAGGAAGACAACCTTGTTTCCCTGGCGCCTAGGCAATAGCAAGGGTTGGGGTAACCCTCGCGGGACGCGGGGACGGGTACGCGCGGGACCGGGTACGGGTGAGGATTCTGCTACCCGTCAGCTTTAAAACAAGCCCTAGAACGTCCAAATCGGACCAGAATTGAATGAGTTATGCTTAAAACAAGTGTTATACACTGTTTTAACCATATCTCGCTCAAATCTTGTCCGATTTGGACGTTCTAGGGCTCATTTTGACGGGATTTTACCCGCCCAGACGGGAAAAAACCCGCCCGGGTGCGGGTACGGGGCAGGCGCTAGGTAGCCGCGGGACTACCCCCGCTGTTCCCTACCAGCGCCGCTTTCTAGACTGTCTTCTCCTTCTTCAACGTCAGGTGGCCCTTGGGCGGTGAAGATGCGTGGAACCCGATAATCACGGGTTGGAAGGAGAAAAGTGGGGGGGGAAGGGGGACGTGCGGTGAGGAGGTGTTGTTGAAGGCGGGTACGGACTGCACTAGAGGCCAGGTGTCGTTCTACCACGAGCAGGTCAGCTTCTGCTTGAGTCTCCTTCTTCTCCAACTCTAGGCGTTGTCGTTTGGCATTAGAAACAATATTATGAAGGCCCCAAAGCCGATGGACATCAGCAAGAACCCCAGGGTCTTTGAGATTGACCAGCGCTGTGTCCACCATAAGGCAAGAAAGATGTGCGGGATGAAAAATGTGGAGGTCAGTGTCCTTGACTCCACAACGGTTGAAATTTGGGGATGGGTAGGCTTTCGCCTGTAATGGGGTGGCATACTCCTTCTCGTTCTTTCCTTGAGTTCCCACCAGGTAAGTGTCTTCCTCTGTTGAGTGAAAGCAAATATACTTGGCTATCTCTGACTGTCCCTCATTGTTGATAAAGGTGAGGGGGTAATGTCCAGGATCCCTAGCATCAAAGAGGGCCCATCCTTCACCAGGGTATGCAGGGTCATTGAGTTTGTCACTCAATGGTGGGTTAATAGTAATGGGGGATGGACTGCTGGTCTTCGAGATGGTGGGGTTGTATTGAGCACCCAAGGACTCAGGTGGGTCGCTCCGAATGCTATCTTCATCTAAGAATGGCTCTACCTCAGTTAAGACTTGAGGAATGAAGAAAAGATGTTGGATGGCAGAGAAATCTTGAAAACTAGTAGTGAAAATTTGATCATCAAGTCCATCGTTGCCAAGGATGTTAATAGCGGGCATCAGCCCTTCCATCCAAGCCTCAAGAGCATTTTCGAGTCTTTGGTGTGTCTCCATGGCTTTCAGGAGTGCTCGACAATTCCTCCTGACATCTTTTATGTCCTCCTGAGTGGGTGTCCCTATCCCGAAGATCATTAGTGGAGTCTCCTGATACTCCAAAGGGGGGGACTGGGATCGATTGTGGAAAAACGATGGAAGAGGGGATCAGGTATGGCGGAGGACCACTGGTGTTAGTGGGTGGGACAGTGAAGGGTTCAGGGTAGTTGGTATGGATGAAAGGGGAGGGTTGGGGGACCGATCGTCAAATGGGAGTGGGGACGTGGTCGCATTCACTATGGCATCCGCCAGGGCAAGTAGTCTCTGGGAGGGGGATGTAGAAAGCCCCGTAGCACGAGGGGGTGCTAGGAACGTTGGTGGTGGTACTGGGAGGGGTGGTGTCAAGGACTGAGAAGCTGGGCTGGGGAAGGTAGCTGGTGGAGTGGGTAATTCGCCCAGGGTAACGGTCAGAGGTGTCCTCACAGGTGATGATGTATCCATCGCCATGTTGCTGTCCAGTGGTCCAGCTATGGCGAGTGGTGTGTCCTGGGGTGACGATCGTTGAGAAAAGGGATATGTCACCGTTCCAGTCAATACGTTCATGGGTGTAGATGGTGCACTGTTCTCGTTGGTAGACATAGCTTTGATAGTGAGGGATGGTAAGGTTGCTGGACATAAGAGAGATGAGGTTGGGTCATCAAGTTGGAGGTTTCTTATACTCCTTGATTGATTTTGGAAGTCCGTTAATAACTCCGGTGCATGGAGATCCTCGGAGTTAGTCCATGAGTCATGAGCTGGTGAGTAACCCTTCCAGCGCACGAGGTACTGCTTCTTCTTCCAACAGCCAAAAGACCTCTCCTTTAGAATCTTTTCGATTTCCCATTTGGGTTCTCCTTCTAGAATGTCAGGAGGTGGTTCGATAAAATTGGGGCCGTGTTGATCGGTTTCTTTGTAAGGCATGAGTAATGAGGCGTGGAAGATATCATGGATTTTCCAGGTGGGAGGGAGTTTGAGTTTGTATGCAACTTTTGATACTTGGGAGACTACCTTAAAAGGTCTGTATCTTCTTGGGGAAAGCTTGGGTGTGGTGTTACTTGGAAGTCGTAGGTTGGTTCCTTCTAGCCAGACCTTTGAGCCTACTGCAAATGGGACGTATCGTGGCTTTTCTTTTATCCAGGATTCTTGTGCTTTACATTGGGCCTCTTGGGCGGCTCTCCTGGCTTCTTTGATGGATGAGAGTCATTGTTCTAGGGAGGGAATGGTGGTTTTCCAGGTTGGTTGGTATACTTGGGGTGTATATCCGATGAGTAAATCATATGGTGTTTTCTTGGTAGTTGCGGATGGCCATGAGTTCTTGGTGTACTGAGCGAGTGGTAACCATGCATGCCAGTTGTTCTGTTGGGTTCCACAGAATACTCGGAGGTATTGCTCCAAGGTTTGATTGGTTCTTTCACTTGCCCCATCAGTTTGAGGGTAATACGCTGTGCTGATGTTCTGATGGATGTTGAGGATGCAGCATAGTTCTGTTGAGAATTTCGATACAAAGCAGACGTCTTGGTCTGAGATGATTTTGTGGGGAATGCTGTAGTGGGGTATGACATGATTAAGATAGAGTAAGGCTACTCCTTCTGAGTCGATGGTCTTGTGACAGGGGATGAAGATAGACACTTTGGAGCAGTCAGTATCCGTGATCGTGAGAATAGTATCGAAACCACCTGACTGTGGGAGTTTAGTGATGAAGTCCATTGCAATGGTTTCGAAGGGTTGCGCATTGTCTGCGGGAGTGATGGGAAACATGGGTGGGTGGGTAGGATGGGTATTGACTTTGGTCATTTGGCATGTAGTGCATCCCTTGATGTATTCAGTGACGAAGGTTTTTAGGTTGGGCCACCAGTAGTACGGGGTAATTAACTGGAGCGTTTTGGTAATCCCGGCATGCCCAGCAGTCACATGGTCATGAAAAAGGGAAATTACTCCCCTTCTAAGAGCGTTGTCTGCCACGACAACTAGGGCGGTCCTGTGATACCAATGTGTGCCATCCAATAGGGAGAGATTATGTGTTGGTGCCCATTTCTTGAGTAGTGGTTGTTCTTTGTATTGAGCCAACTTGATGCGGCTATCCAGGTTATCGCCAATACTGTCCATGTCGAATACTCGAATTGAGGTATGATTGTCACAAAAGTAGTGGTCCGGCCATACAGTGATGTCATCATTAATTGGGTTGGGTCCCTTGTAGTCAGGTCTTCTGGATAATGTTGTGAGTGGTACTTGCGCCCCCCAGTCGCAGCTACAAACCCGTAACTTCAGCACCACGTGACCATGGGAACATATCACATGACCCTACACGTGACTCATCACGTGACCCCTTCGCCACTTGTACATCACGTGACTTATCAGCACGTGACCCTGGGAACCTACGACCTCGTGACCCTGGGAAGATAACACATGACCTATCAAGGAACTGGTCATCAACAATGTCACATGACAAGACGCGCTTTGGACGCGTGTCTAAACCGTTGATCAATACATGGCAGATCGTGGGAACGATCAACAAGATGCGTCCACTAAACAATCAACGAACACACGATGCGACTCAATCAACAAAGACACGACTCATTAGGGCTAGACCCTAATCGAGATGTATAATGTAATCCGCAGTTACTGCGCATCGACTGCACAGTCCCCCGTTACCTGTAATTGTACCTACCCTAAACTGCGCACAGACCACCCTGTATTAGTATATAAGACCTACGAATTTAGGTGAACAGTCCTTAGACTGTTCTCTTGTCAATCCCCACACTGGAGCCTTTCAAAGCTCCCTTGTCGTCCACAGTCTACTCCATCCCACCTCTCCTCGCCTTCTGCCTCTTCCTCCTCAACGTCTCTTTGCTGCTCCTTTGGATTAGTCACCTTCAACTCTGCGCCATCGTTGAGTCTTGCTACCCATAAAGTAGTGAGTTCCTGACATTAGAACAGTCTCTTAAGTTGAAGCTGACTGTTTGGAAGTGTCCTCCCCTTCCATCTCTGTCGCCTCTTGGTCTGACTTGAACGCCGTCTACCAGGAGAACTCCGCCGCCGCCCTTGAGGTTGTCAACAACGTCCTCAACAGTCCCCACAACACTTGGAATTATCCAAGTCCCCCGTCTCCAGTACCCCATTAGTTCCACATCGTCCCCCGTCGTCCCCTGGTCGCCCACCGTTGCCTCCAGTCCTGAGTTCATCGTCCCCGGCTTCCCCTTCCTCGAACCCACTGGCCCTGGCCCCTACCTTGTATACATCCCACAGTCCCCACAATACTCCACCTCGTCTGCTAGTGCCAGCATCACCCTCGTCAACCTGGACACCCTCGAACCCACCCCCATTGATATCGACCCCTACATGGTCCGCTCGCCATCACCACCTACTCCCGAGCCCACTGAGGAGGCACTTCGTGCCGCCGCCGAGTTCGACCTTGAACAACTCAGAGAAGAAACCGCTGCCCACGTCGTCCGCCTCGCCCAAGCCGAACTTGACGCCCTCCTTCCCCTGCTCACCCAGGATAGTTGGAGCCACCTTCAGCTCATCGGTGACCTTATCAACCACAATTCACTTGAGGACATCCCCCTCGAGAACATTCCCCTGCCCATCACCACCGCACCTGTCGCCACCGTCGCTTCCCCCGCCCCGCCGTCGCCCGCTCCTCTCCCTGTCCCGGTATTTTACCCAACAGTCGACGTCGGCCCCTTCAAATACCTCTTTGCCACCCCGCCTTGCCTCCCTGCCAATGGACACCCTCATCAGTACACGGTCCACTATGAGCAGGGTCGTCACATCTGGTTTTCATCTGAGGAACTCATCAATAGCCAATTCCTCAGCCACATCCCCCAGGCCCAAGACCTCGACACCGCCGCACCCCCGTACTTCGTCACCCCCTTCCGCGCTGATGCCCACCACTCCATCCACATCCACTCTGACGGCGCCCTTCCCCCAGTCCACATCTGTGCCAAAGTAGGCAAACACCTGTGGTCCCCCAAGTTCCCCTTCGGTTACATTGAGACCACCTTCTTGGACTCGATTAAGTTTGTTTTCTCACGTTTCCCTCTCCTTTGGCTCGCTCACTTTGAAGGAGCCCTCATCCCCCTTGTTGCCTACGACTTTTTAGATGGTCGTACAGCCATCCTTTGCGGACAGTTGCATTTCGTAGAGCAGGGAATTCTTTTTACTAACCGAAGTACACGCGTTACGGACTTACTTTGCACAGACCCCCAGTTCTCCTGCTTTGTACCTACCCCCCGAGTCCCCGCAAGACCTTTTGATTTCATTACGCCTCCATCCGAAAATCCTTTGTAATACTTCTAGTAAGTTACAAAGGACTTGTTTGGTGTAATATAAATCAAAGGTTTTTTTTTTAAACTCGTCTCTTCTTTGTTTGTCTTAAGTGGCGAATTTTCGCAAAGAAATCTTAAGACAAACTTACTCAAGAATCGCCAACCTCCAGGAACAAGTCCAACTTACGTATTGGAGCAAACATCATTTGGTTCCTCAAGATCTCTTAGATATCCTCCCCTTTGGTCGACTCTTCAGTGCCCAACGCTTTTATCATTACATTGATTACCAACTTGTTGACATCCTTAACGCCGCAAGACATTGCACCACATATTGGCAACTCTCTGGCGCTCATAACTTCGACCAATCCCCAGCCACTCAGATCTCCTTGTTCTATGACGAAACCTTCCTCTGGCACTACTTTGCCCCGTCACACAGGCTGGAAATTGTCACACAAATCCAAGCTGGACACAGAATAAGATTTCTATCTAGATTTTACATGTCGGAAACCAAAGTTGAAGTGGAGTTTAACGAAATTCGACTCCAGACAAACCCAAGCAGAGAATTCACTTCAACTAACTTGTACCAGTTCATCTACAGCGACAAACGAATCCTCACGTATTGGTGGAACAATCGCGCCTGGACCACAGATCTCCTTACCCCCCACACTAGTCTTATCAATCCCCCTTCCGGTTTTACCCGCCCCATCACCCAGCCAAATACCCAGGGAAGAGACACCGAATACCTGGAACGTTTCCAGCATATCCTCTTGGAACCAGACCTTCTCACGCTCAATTCATCCTATCACAACAGCGTGGACAGTACATTACCCCCCACTCTGGTTGGTACCCCTCAATCCAGTCCCCCAAGCACACCTGAGTTGGTATATCGGCGTGCCCGAGAGATCACCTTTTCGAACGACAACCTGGATCTTTGTTTCTGCAGAATTGACCTTTGTCGTTGCGATAGCCATTACCCCGGAACTCCCCCCACCCCACTTGGAATCCACCTCTGGGACCCCCGACTCTTCAGAACAGGACCTATAGAAGGTCTCCACTACAACCGACAATCTGGCCAGTCCACATAGCCGGAGAAATCACTCAGCCCCAGCCCAGGAACGAGGACACTTCATACCCTCTAACGAAAGAGGAAGACACAGACTCCGCCGTACCCAGAACTTCATTGACCAACGTCCCCAGCCCATTCCCTCTCCCCAAGTTTATCGAGAACCGACCCCACCCCCGAATCCTTTCACAGTACCAGTAACCCATCACATCCAAGAAGTCCTACACGGACCATACAACGCGTTACCAAGAATCGAACAACCACTGCCCCCTACTCCCCATAGTCACCACACCAGCGTCTCAGGAAATTCAGATCTAGTTGGAGCCACGTCACAGATCTACCTACCGGAGGTTATCTATCTCGGCGTCACCGCCCCTACAAGAAATCGCACAGAGCTCCACATCTTCAAGCAACATTGTTTGTTCCTCCTACAGAATCGTACTGAGAAACATATTAGCCACCCCTTGACAGAGTTACAGACTATCACTCCACATATCGGGGCCTTTAATAAATTCTTTTGGAAATACCGTACTTCGATCACAATCAACGGTATTCTAGAAGATTATAGAGGCATTACCCATCATAGTGATACTAGAACTCCTTGTCTGGTTAAAGTGTGTACGATTTTCTACAGTTGGGATAACCCCAGTTACACAGTCACCCTTGCATGAGCTCTTGGGAGAACGTCCTTGATAACTTCCCACCCGAACTCCAACTAGAACTTACAGAAGAAGAACAGGCGTACATCCCAGTCTACGCCACTGAAGCCTTTGCCGCAGATTATAAAGAGACTAGGTGTCTCTTTGCCCGTTTCCTTACACCAGGAATTTGGTGTGAAGGAGTAGAGACCCCCTGGAAATTCACAGCGAATAACGAAGAACTCGCTACACGCAAATACCGATTCCTCGTCCACCACCTTGACGAAGTCGACGATTTTGACTTCATACAACGCACTGCTACCTTTCACGGTAAACAAATCAAGTGGGATACCCTATACTCCGAGTGGAAATACCTCAACAACCGGAAGGTACATTTCCAAAGTCCTAGTACTTCTGAAGCAGAAGACACCCAACCTCAAGTCCCTAAAGAAATCAAGAAAGCCGATAGCTTTATCACAGCAGGATCCGATCACGACTCGGACTCCGACAAAGAATCCACCCACAGTAAATCATCCACAGACGAGGACACACTCAACGTTAGCAACCTACTACAAGAAGCCGAAACACGGATCGTTGCTACCCTCCAGAAACTCACCAGTCGCCCTAGTACCCCAAGTCCCCAAGGAACCCCGTCCCGTCCAACAAGTACGCTTCCTGGAAGCTCCAAACTTTCAATACCAGAAGAAAGTTCACTTCCTACTCCACCCGTGTCCAAAGGCAAAGCAAAGGAAGAACCTTTACCCCAGACCCTTGCCAGCTCTTCGAGATCCTTGCAAGCCACTCCAGTACCCACCGCAACCCAGCCAGAGACACCATCTATACCGAAAGGAAACCCCAAGGGAATACCACCGCAGATCCCTCCTCATCAGCCACGCTCAGGAAGAACAGGCCCACCACAGAGACCACCTAGTCCCCCAGCACCACCCCCACCCCCAGTTATCATGGCAGGAAACGTCGCAACTCCCAAACTCTTGGGAAGTACCCCTGATCCCTATGATGGGAACCCAACAAAGGCCCAAGCCTTTTGGAACACCCTGGCCAATTATTATACAATGAACGACGCAGTCTACAATACTGACGACAAGAAAGTACCAGCAGCATTAACCAACTTCAAAGCTGGTACTTGTGGAGGAGATTGGGCCAGCGACTGCATTGCTGACGCTTTAACAGCCAACCCAACCAATTATGGGACATGGATCCAATTCCAGACTGCTTTCCAAAAGCAATTCATCCCTCCCCAAGTCCAACAAGAAGCTATTAAAGGGATGCACGATACGTACATGGGCAACCGAGAATTCAACGACTGGTACCAAGATTGGACCCACCATGCTCAATGATCAGGCGTCGATGACAATACCAAGATGTACGCTTTCAGGCGATGCATTAACGCGGCACTCCAACAGAAACTAGTTGCCCTATCACCCCAGCCAGCCACACTCCCAGATCTTGTCGATAAAGCTCAAGACCTGGATCGTTCCTTCCGCATGTTTGCGCCACGATCCTATACACCCTCCACAGGAGGAGGACGTGGAAGAGGACATTTTACCCCTCGAATTCGAGCAATTGAAGAAGAAGAACCTACTGTGGAGATAAACGCAACATGCGGACGTGGTCAATTTCGAGGACATAGCTGTGGTACCTCGTTTCGTCAAGGAAAGCTCTCCCCCGAAGAAAGGGAACGCCGCTTCAGAGAGAAGCTCTGCATGTACTGCAGCAAACCAGGACACGTCGCCACCAACTGCAATCTAGGCAAACGCCCCGGGACCTCGCTACGTCAAATGGACTCTACCCCGGAAGACGACATGGATAAAATGAGTATCCATGATAATGTGGAAGCAAACACGCTGTCCACCAATCGCTTTGTGCCTATCGCCGACATGAGCATCATGGACACCACTCTCAAGACACTGTCCGTCTTCAATACGGACCTCCTGGACATGGATGTGGCCCACATCAATCACTTGTCTTTTTAGCTCACTCTCCTGTTGCATCGTCAGTGAGAGTTGTACCACCATCCCGTTGTAATTCTAGCAATCTCCAAAATCTCCAAGTTCCCAAGACTCCCCATGTACCAATAGATACGATTCGAAATATACGTTCCCCGTCAATTTGGGTTAAAGTTCGAATCGTATGCCACAGGAGAAAAATCGATGCTCATGCAATACTTGACAGTGGAGCCGAAGGCATCTACTGTAATATCTCGTTTATCAACGCACACAAGATCCCCATGACTACACTCGTGAAACCAATTTACCCAAGAAACGTCAATGGAACCATGAATAAACAAGGACCAATCCGCCATACTGCCATCCTGCGAATGGAGATGGGCGAAGAACACAAGGAAACCACAGAAATGGCTGTAACCAATATTGGACGGCATGACATACTCCTAGGAACCGACTGGTTCAGGGCACACAACCCCCAGATAGACTGGGCAAAGAACCAACTACGTCTTGACTGTTGCCCCACCTCTTGTTACCTGAATATTCCAGACGAAACGTTGGAACTTGCGTAGCTCCTTCCAACAGAAGAATTGGAAGCCCACTACGATGACCTCCTCGAATCCAACTACCAGGGCATAGATCCAACACAATGCATTATGGCCCACCTACACAGAGAATTTAACAACATGATATGTGAATCGGTGGTTTCGCCCACAATGTCACCTCCCAAGACAAGCATAGTTGCGTCGCAGCGCAATATGGCTAAATACGAACCGGTGGTTATGCCCATGGTGTCGATTACCCCACGATATGGACCGGTGGTTACGCCCACAGTGCCTCCCAAGACCGCATCACGGCACGCTTCCCCACAATATGGACTGGTGGTTACATCCACGGTGCCTCCCAAGTCAGCGTCACGGCATGCTCCTACCCCACAATATGGACCGGTGGTTACGTCCACAGTGTCTCCCAAGAATGCGTCACAGCACGCTCCTATCCAAGCAGAATCTCACAAGACAGCATCACGGCACGCTCTTATCCAAGCAGAACCGGTGGTTTCACCCACAGTGTCTTACATGAATGTGGCATGGCATGCCCTTACTTACCCTGAACCAGTAGTTGCTTGAACTACGGTGTCAACTACTCTAGCCAAAGCAGAACAACCAAAGAACATCGAAATACCCCCTGAATTCCGTCAATACAGCAAAGTCTTCTCAGACGAGGAAGCACAGCGACTACCCAAGCACCAGCCGTGGGATCACAAGATAGACCTCATCCCAGGCATGGAAATGAAGAAAACTACAGTTTACCGACTAACACCTATCGAGAAAGTCGCCCTCAAAGAATACATCGAAGATGGCCTAAAAAGAGGCACACTCCATCGATCCGAAGCACCCCACGCATGCTCTTTCTTCTTCATTGACAAGAAAGATGGCAAACTACGACCTGTACAAGACTATCGCCCACTGAATGCGATTACTGTTAAGAATGCGGCTCCAATCCCACTTATCCCTGAACTCGTCGACAAACTATTGGGAGCGCGATTCTTCACCAAGTTAGACGTACATTGGGGATATAACAATATCCGAGTACGTGAAGGTGATGAATGGAAAACGGCCTTCAAGACACCCATGGGATTATACGAATCCACAGTCATGACCTTCGGACTATGCAATGCACCCACAACATTTCAGACATTTATGGACATAGAATTTGGTCCATTAATCAAAGGAGGACACGTAGTCGTCTATCTTGACGACATCCTTATCTACGCAACCACGATCACAGAACTCGTTTACTGGACACACAAAGTTTTCCAACTTTTACTCAAGTTGGACCTCTACCTTCGACCCGCCAAATGCTCCTTCAACCAGACATCGGTTGAATACCTAGGACTTATCATCTCCAAAGGCGAACTATGCATGGACCCTGTGAAACTCAAGGCAGTGCAAGACTGGCCTAAACCAAAGAAAGTCAAGGACATACAGCAATTTCTAGGATTTTGCAACTTTTACCGTCGTTTCATGCAAGATTACTCCACATTGGCATGACCTCTCTTTGACCTTACAAAGAAGGATACACCATGGGCATGGACCCATTTACAAGAAACTGCGTTTACTGCGTTACAGCACGCACTCACCTCCGCGCCGGTCTTAATCCTACCAGACTACGACAAACCATTCACCCTGATTACTGATGCCAGCGACTACGCCACGGGCTCAATTCTAGAACAAGACGACGCGTTAGGACGGTCGCACCCAGTCGCTTTTTACTCCAAGTCCCTCCAGCCAGCCGAACGCAACTACGAAATCCATGACAAAGAACTCCTGGCTATCATTCATGCTCTCAAGCATTTCCGTCATTACCTCCAAGGCAGTGCCCACCAGACAAAGATATTTTTGGACCATGCAAATCTCAAGTACTTCACCACAAAACAAACGCTTACACGTCGCCAAGCGTGGTGGTCCCTCTTCCTTGGCACTTTTGACTATGTTATCATCCCCAAGCCTGGCAAAATTAACAAGGCAGATGCGCTGTCCAGGCGTCCAGATTATAAAGAGGGGATAGCATCTGAGAATGCGGAAACAATTTTGCTCACACCGGAAAAATTCCTACTCA
>Ga0307510_10002802_pt1 | contig 19995 bp, 23 predicted proteins | sample 12_EM_MG_FD_207224 | JGI IMG/M metagenome (GOLD analysis project Ga0307510, IMG submission 207224) | Populus trichocarpa ectomycorrhiza microbial communities from riparian zone in the Pacific Northwest, United States - 12_EM | ecosystem: Host-associated > Plants > Roots > Unclassified | place... | reverse complement strand
ACTCCCGGAGCTCGTTTCCTTTGTTGTAAAGCACTTGTCGTAGCTCGCTCATTGCCGATTACCTTCAACTCAGCGCTTCCCTGAGTCAAGCAAACTGGTACTAGTTGTTCTGCACCTGCCTCAGCCATGCGAGCCGTTGCCGGACCGTCTTGGACATGCCCTCCATGGAGGCGACACGGTAGGCGATGGGGTCGTCGCGCGTTTGTTTGTCATGGCGACTTTGTGCTTCAGAGCGGTGTTTTCTGGATTTTCGCTGTTGAAGGGGGAGTCGTCATGTTTATCCCCCTCTCCGGTCGGCGTTTGTTTACTGAACTCGATTGGGAGGATTTTGAAGGAACCGTCCGAGGTAGTACTTCCCCCCTGTGTTCATGCAATAACATTAAACCCTGCCATGTCACCAGTGACTTGTGCTACACGTTCTTAAATAAGGTGTGGCACGCGGCAGTCTGGCGCTGAAAACTTTACAGAAACATGAATGGGGCTGAGCGTGTGAGGAATCAAAATTTGGTCGGGGGTTGCGAGACCCTCCTCTCCTCTGGAATCGAAGTCGACCCGGCGTCCGCGTTTTCTTCAATAAATAATCTGCGGGTTGTGGTGCAGAATTGTCGTATCTTGTCTCGCGTAACCACCGGAAACGGTGCTATAGACGCGTCTGTGTTGAGTACCGGTTTATTTGACACCACTCGTCGTCATCGTTTACTCATCTAGCAGGGCCGCAGGATCTTCGAAAGTCTGATAACAGTGATAAGCATCGCACGAGCGCCCAAATGCAGATCGGTCGGGTCCATCTTCGAGTTTCTCATCCCGCGAAGTATCGAGAGCTCGGGAGACAACCTTGGACACAGCTATTCAGCATTCTGGGGCGCTTTTCGAAGTCTAGGAAAATCGACTTTGCCCAGCCGACCTTCTTCCCACCCCCGACCAATGAGCTACACGTTCGGCAAGAAGCCCAAGAAATCACTCAAACCCCCTCAAAAATACATCCATCTGGGGATCCCTATCAATATCGCCGTCGGTCCACTCGGCTTCCGAGCAGAGTTGGACACCGACCCCAAAGGTGACCGGGGTCGTTCTCATCGCGACTCAGAACTTCAGATTGACCTGATTCGACTGTGGTGCTAGATGAAGACAACCCCAGGCCTTATCAGATCGTGTTTTACGACGAGAAGAGCAAAGATCTAGGACATTCCACACAGGATCCCTCGACCTCCGGTGTTGTGGTCGGTAGTATTGAACCCGACGGTGATCGTACGGGTGGGTGTTTCGGATCTAGCTATCGCAACCGACGTTCATCCGGTTCTCTGTGATTCTCCATGTCAGGAGGGAACGCCTACGGCACCAAGGAGGAAGGAGGAAAACTGACAGAGTCAACAACGAGTACGTGTTGATACGATCATTCCATCTCTCCGCTAACTTCTACCAGCTCCGAAGAGAGACCAGAAGGACACCCCGCCCGGGACTACTCTCACTTCTGTCTATGTCCCAGAGGAGGCTACGGATAGATTCGGTCCTCTCCAAGCCGTCCTGGGAGCTTTCTCCGTTGTTTATGCTCAACACCAAGTTCGTCCACCATGCTCTGCTCAAGATCAGTGCTTGACGAATTCATCCACAGCAAACACCCGTCGCGAGAAACAAAATCAAAGATCTCATTTCGCGTGTGGCTGCATTGGAGGCGGACTTTTCAACGCTTCCGGGTGACGTGGATGAGCAGAAGCGCAGGCGCGGACTGATATGGTATGCCGTTCTTCCTCTTTGGGGCTCGACACCGACTTCCTTCCAGCAAGCTCAAGGACATTGAGGGGAAATTGCGGTCCTTCTACGAGACGCAAGAGCCGCAGCGACTTGATGACCACGTCCAAGACGATGGAAATGTACTCGGGCTTCTCGAAGACCTGCGGGAGGCTATCTCCGATTACCGGGTTCGTTCGTCACCTTTGCACCATTCTCGATATTTACAGGGAGAACAGATGGTGCGGCGAGCGGCGGACTATGAGCAAGGATGTAAAGCAATAGTGAGTTCCCTTCCTTTGCGTCTAAGCGAGTGAAATGACCTCTTGGCAGGACCCAGGTCAGAACATCTCCCGTCTCCGACCACGGACCCCTGACACAAACCTCCAACAGCTGAGGTGGCCGTCCTCAATCACTTCCGTTCTGCGAAGGAGGCCGAGCATCGACATGGCGGCCGTAAAGGTTGCCTCAAGGGAACTCGCGGAGCCATCCTAGATGAGATCGAACACTGGTCAAGAGATTTCGACAAGCCTCCCGTCTACTGGCTCAACGGATTGGCCGGGACAGGAAAGAGCACGATCGCTCAGACGATCGCAGAGAGGCTGTTCGCAGATGATCAGCTCGGTGCCTCCTTCTTTTGCTCCCGAGACTTCGAGGACCGGAGCAACCTCCACTTCATATTCCCCACCCTGGCTGTCCAGCTCGCACGGAAGTACACCGAATTTCGATCGATATTTGTCCCGCTGGCCCGATCCGACCCAGGAATCGCCTACGAGTCGCTGTACAACCAGATGGAAAAGCTGATTGTCCGGCCACTCGTTGAATCTGCCATCTCGACCGTGATCGTGATAGATGCCTTGGACGAGTGCAAGGACGAGGAGCCTGCTTCGGCGATCCTGTCTGTCCTTGGCCAGTTTGTATCGAAGAAGATTCCGAAGGCGAAAATCTTCGTCACTGGTCGGCCAGAGCCACGGATCCGAGAGGGGTTCCGCCTGCCACTGTTGGAACGGGTCACGGACGTGTTCGTCCTCCACGAGGTCGAATCAAGTCGGGTCAACAGGGACATCCGGCTATTCTTCAAGCACAGGTTCTCGGAACTTGCGGGTCGTCGACGTGGACCGGATGGCTGGCCGACCGAGGAACAGCTGGACCTGCTTTGTGAGCGTGCTGCGGGACTGTTCGTCTATGCCGTGGCGACGATTAGGTTCATCGACCACAAGAACAACAATCCCCAGAGACAGCTAGATCGCCTCCTGGATTCGCCGGAGAGCAGTGGGTTCGAGGGGAAGACCAAATTCACAGCGAATGTGACGCTCGATTCTCTCTACACATCGATCCTTCAAGAGGCTTTTGGCGACGGCTACCCTGAGGACGATCCGAAGGTCCGCTCTGTTCTCGGTGCTGTGGTCCTGGCTGTGAATCCACTTTCCCCATCCGCAATCGCTACGCTCCTGGGCTTTGACATCGAAGAGGTGTCCCCCATCCTCTCATCGGTGCACTCACTCCTCTCCCTCCACGAGGACGTTGATCACCCCGTTCGGCCCTTCCACAAATCGTTTCCCGACTTCATCGTCGATCCAGCCCGATGTGCCAACTCGAGGTTTCGCGTCTGCCCCCCCGATCAACACAACGAGCTTCTGATTGGGTGCCTGGAGCTGATGAATCGGAGCTTGCAGCCGAATATATGCAAGCTCCCGGACAGTGTACTCAACTCTGAGGTCAACGACTTGAAGAAGAGGACCAAGCAATACATTCATCGAGCTTTGGAATATGCTTGCAGGTCGTGGCACAAGCACATCGTTGACACGACACCGGCTCACGGACCCGAGATCACATCTGTCCTGCATCGTTTCCTGGAAGGAAAGTTTATATTCTGGTTGGAGGTGCTCAGCATCCTTGGTGCGGCAAGGGAGGCAGTTAATGCATTGGAAGCGGCTGCGAGGTGGCTGGATGTGCGTTGAGTTTTTGTCTTTCATCTTTCCCCCAGATTTACTCAGAATGGATCTAGGTACCGTCAACTCTAAACCTCGTCAACAACTACATTCGTTTTGTGGTCGCATTCTTCGAAGTCATCAGCACCTCCGCTCCGCATATCTATCACTCCGCACTTTTCTTATCCCCCCGAACGTCGACGGTGTACAAGCTATACAAACAATACACCCGTCCCTTGGCGAGGGTTGTGCATGGGTTACCAATGTCGTGGGGACCGAACTTCGCAATCGCAAAGCATAGTAATAGGGTTGGGACGGTTGCATGGTCGTCATGTAGCAGGTTCATTGCGGTTGACCTGCCCGAAAGTACAGAAGTTCTGGATGCAGTAACCCTCGAGCAACTTCACACCTTCACACACCGTTTTTCAGAGACCGGGTGGCTTAGTTTCTCTCCAGACGGCTGCTCGCTGACATGGATCAATAGTAGAGACAACGGATCTGGCACCACTTGGGACCTTCAGACAGGCGGTCGGATCAGTACTATCCCCCCAATACTAAATGCGTCCTTTTTTCGGCATTTCTCATCCACATATTCTACGGATGGCAGGATGGTTGCAGTGGCTGGGTTGAGAGATGGGCCGGGTAACTTCACAGACACCGTCATCTCCACCTACGTCCTCATCTCGGGAACGCACATACATTCCCACCTCGTCCCTGAGGGACACACTGTGGCCCAAATTTGGACTCACGGTGGATTTCTCAGATTTGTCACCGTGAGGCCAGGGTCGATCACCATATGGCAAGTCGGGTTTACCTCGGAACACACGTTGGCAGAGATCGAGTCTTTGCCTGCCCCGGACGACGCTGGTTCAGGAGAACACCTGTTCCTTCCTACCCTCTCCCGGCTTGCGTTCACCCTCCGAAAGGCTGTTCTGATATGGGATGCCGGAGATTCCAAGTTTCTCCTGAATTTTGTGGGCGATGGTCACTTCAACCGGGGGCTCTCCTTCTCCTCCGATGGTCGTTTCTTCGCTTGTGAATCTACTGGTCAAGGAGTTTATCTCTGGAAGGAGTCTCCCACCGGCTATGTCCTTCATAAAAAACTCGTATCCGGGCCAACGACTGGTTGGTTCACCCCATTTCTCTCCCCAGACGGAGAATCAATCATCACGTCCAAAGATGATGAAACTCAGCTGTGGCGTACAACAGATCCAATTAATCCCCCCTCCAGCGTTCCACCTCGACCTGCCAAGCAAACCGACTTCATTCTGGCATTTTCGCCGGACAAATCATTCGTAGCAACTGGACGGTTGGGAGAAAACATATCTACAATCGTTGACCTTAAATCCGGTGACCCGCGGTTGATCGTCGACACGGGCGTGAAGATTTGTGGTTTGGGGGTAACTGGGAGCACCTTTGTTGTTGTTGGTGAGGGGAAGGTTATCACCTGGAACCTACCTGCAGGGGGTTGTGTTCTCGATGCCAGGGCAAACATTCATAACAGCGTCCGGACCATAGTGTTCAATCATCCACCACCGCTTCCCGGGCAGCTGCACTCCGCATCAATATCTCCCGATTTTAATCACCTCGTCATCACGAGGGAAGCTGCCGATGGTCTCGACATTTACGACATGTCTACTGGCAAGCATCTTGTGGGCGACACTACTGGGCATGTGTCCCAACCGTGGTTTACTCGGGACGGACGCGAAGTCTTGTATGGCTACCGCGGGTGGAGAATCATCAGGCGCGAAGGATCCGATTTCATCAGGCTGGAGCCCGTCGGAGATGATGATGGTCCGTCAGGGGGATACCTCTCGGGATCTTCTTACGGCCACAAGGTTATAGATGATCGCTGGATACTTGACTCGAGAAAGAAACGAGTCATGTGGTTGCCCCACCACTTGAGAGCTTCCGTCAAACATCGGATATGGGATGGACAGTTTCTTGCGTTGTTCGATCCTCGGCTGCCGGAACCTGTCATTATAGAGTTGTACGAGTGACCTGCGGACAGCGCTTTCCCTTTCCTCTCTCGATATATCTTTAGCACTTTATGTTCACCACTTGCATTTTCAGTCTCATTCGCGTAGTTGAGTAGCCAGGAGCATTGAAGGGGAGGAATTGATGCGTATTATTTGGGGTAGATAGAAGCGGTTGTGACGCATACATGAATAAAACACGACTGTACATCCAGAGTTGGAGGAAAACGAAGGATCCACTGAAGAATTTACCGACAAGTTCTCTAAGCGTCGAGCCAGGGATTGTGCAAGGAGACGAGATAAGTTAGACGCCACGCTTGCGCCTGGGACTGGGGCGCGTCCGTTGTGGCCCGTCATAGAAAAACCACAGGTCTGGCGGGTGGCAAAGGCAGGGTACTCAGTCACCGACCGCACCATGCCAACCCACGACCAAGAGGATGACTTCCCCCCGCCCTACGGCGTTCGAAAAGCCAGAAGGAGCTTCGTAGATACACGTTTGAGGTCCAGAAAGTTCAAGATTAGTACGTGCAAAAATACTATCCATCACTAGATACATTAATCCAGGACAAGGGGTAGCAAGTAACGAATCAACGAGACTAGAATCCAGAACTTGGTTGATATATCTCCCTCGCCTCTGGCGTATCTTCTCTCCCCAATCCATTGTCCCTGGGCAGCTCTCCATCAGGGACGTGCGTATGTCTATACCTCACCCTCTGCAAGTTGTAAGTGGCAGAGGACATTAAAAAGGATAAGGCTCTCGTTCCTCTCATCCCGTTCCTCTGTGGCGGGAATTCCCTCTTACTCCCACCCCATCCCCGCGATCGTCATCCCAATGCTCGCTGTACCTCCTCTTATCTGTCGCAACCCCCGCAACGTTCCGATGATCGATGGATGTAATCTCGGTCCCCGTGGTCCCTCGGGGATCCATGCCGTCCACGTTCACGTTCACAATCGCGGCCGCGGCTTCTCATCGGCATTGACGACATCCAAGAATCCTCCGCCGTTGTTTCGATCCAAAAACTGAACGCAACAACCCCGCAGTCAACATTCCTACCGCCACCGGGTCAGTGTTTTTCGTTGTATCGCTTGGCAACGCCTTCGGCGATTTCGATCTTGCCTTCCAGTCTCTGGTCCGTAACGTCGATAATATTACAGAAGAACCTCGGGGGACCGGAGCCGGGGCCACCGAGAATGTCGGTGTAGCGCTTGTCATCCTTGAACAATGAATAGGCAGTTTCCCACTTCGTGTCAGACTTGACTTTATCCTGATCGACGAGTTCTCGCAAGAGAGCCTGAAGTCGTACATGATCGTGAGTGAGAGTCGTGGAGTGAAAAATCAAGGCCACAGATACCTTGAACCCTTCTCTCGTCTTCCTCTCATTCCTGTTCTTCCCCACTCGTGCACTTCCCATCTGTTCCTCGAACTCTCTCTCACGTACTCGATTGTAGTCCTCGAAAGCGAGCAAGATATCCAAAGTAGGGAGCTTCTGGATCTCTGGATCAGTCTTCCGAGCTTCGTATTCGATTACCATCGAATGCGCCATTAGCCATTTCGTCAACACGTCGACTTGCAATTCTTTGAACGGATTGACAAGCTTTCCAGTGCTCCTGGAGCATGCTGCTCGACTCTCTTGCTACGAAACGAGAGGAGAAAAAGGAAATGAGTCGCGTCGCGGCTAGGTGATCACCATGGAGAAGATACAAACCGTTTTACGCTGTTCCAGTTTGGGGATGCGTTCCTCGAATATCAACCTCCTCAGACTCGATTTTTGCCTGTTGCCAGATAGGATGCTGGGCGAAGAGCTTATCGGCGGTAGGAAATGTCGTGTGGTGATGGACACTCGGGTTCCCCTTGAGTAAATTCCGAGCACTAGTATTTTGCCAGCCTGGTCTCTCTTTCCAACTGATCTTTAAACCTTCAGACCATCGGTGCACTACGAAGAACAAAACCAACGTCAGCGAATACGAAACCAGAAAAATGCATAATCACCTTCTGCCACGCGGCCTTCTTCTCCGAGTCCGTGATGATTGCGCGCATGAACTGGTCCTACGGCCAGTTCGCGTCGACATTCGCCTTCCTCAGCAAGTAAAATAACGCCTTCTCACCCTCCTCCACGGCCGTAAATCCATTATAGGGTATCACTAAGTCATTAGGGAGGTTTGGTCCGGCCGGGAGAGAAGAGATCGGTAATGACCCTGGGGCTGTAGGAGTCAACTCTTTCGGTGTGGGCTGCGAACGGATTGTTGCGGGTAGAGTGTTTTGAAGTTGACGAGCTGCGCCCGAGCCCTCTGCGATGGCCAGCGGTTGCCTGAGAACACGCAAGAGGTAGTTTGAGATAGACGTACGGAATCGCAGCACCTGCTCTTTCCCAGCCTTCTCTAACAGCAACAGAAGCTCTTCTGCCGTCCCCCATTTCGACACTTTTGTCCCAACCCAGGGAAGAGGTTGAGCGTGACGCGCTACGGTGAGGAGGATCGCACACGCACGTTATGGAAACACTTCTTCCCCCCAGAAAACCACTCCGTCCATGAAGTCTGTGCCAAGGCACGCTACAGGAATCATTCAGCGTTCGTTCTTCGTCTTCACTTGACCGTCTTCGACGGAAATGACTCGAATGGGGTTTCAAGTTCTACACTAACCGTAAAGTAGGGTCAGAATATTGCAGGGGCAGATATACAATACAACCCGGTGACTAACCTTCAGGTTTCTCCCAGCGCTCTCCGTCATTGGGTTATACCGATACATATGGCCTTCGGGGTTCCTGTGCTCCGTCTGCCCGAGGAAACTATGAGTCCGACACTGTGCGGTGCGGAGTGCCAAAAGGTGCAGGTACCCAGTTTACGATCGTGACCAGCGTCTGTGGTGGGCGGGGAAAAGGGAGGTGCTCTGAGAGTTTCCCACGCTTGCCTCGTCTCTGAATATTTGAGCCCCAATTGATCGACCTCCAAGAGATGCACAGGATTGCTTCCACTCGACTACATCATAGCAGGCCATGTCTATCGGTAGTGTTCGCCAAGAAATGTTTTCATGACAGATTGAGATACCAACTCGTTACGCGTTAATATGTCCATCGAGTCTCCGCCCATAGACTTGTCCTGGGAGTCGACGTTGTCTAGTTCCGGGCGTCACAAGGTCTCTAATACCACACGATTAATCCGTGGAACTGGTGCCCTTGAAGGCAACAAGGGTCTGCGAGACGGTTGAGAGGGAGATGGGAAACAGTTGCGCCTTCGACTTGGGATAGTGCCAGGGATTATGAGGAAACGGAGGTAGTGGTACTGCGTCATTTGCATCAGAGGTTTATTCGTACCGTTTTTCGCGCAGGACCGGAGAAACACACTGCAAACAAAGCCGAAACAACTGATCCCACCGACCCCTGTAAGTTGGCCCTCTTGGATTGAATGTCTGCTCTGCGTAGGAACTTTTACCGGTGTGCAGAAACCTCTACTACAACGGACGAACAGCATGTATCGCGTTGAGTTTCGTTTACTTGTACTTGAATGCAGGTAACCTACCTCGAAGGGTCTATCGTTGGGGCACAGATTCGGCATTCAACCCCGTCGTCGTCATCGGTACATGGCAGTGCATTCACTTGTGCAAGCGTATGTACTACAGAACTGGTGCTCTCGGAGATGACGGGGGTCTGTGGAACGATCAAGAGGGAGGTGGAAGTCGTCGGCGACCTTGACTTGGGGTAGTTTTAAGCATAAAACGCCCTCACCGAGGTCACCTAGAGAAACAATCGGACGCGGCACAAGTTGAAACTCACGACGCAGGGCCAAACTCGAAGGCCACTCAGAAACCGAGTTGGCGGACAAATCCTTCCCAGTACTTATCTCAATCCCTTCCGCATCTATCCCCATCTCCTCCTTTGCTTCCCGTAGCACAGCGTGCGGCACCGACTCCTCGGTTGGGTCGACTTTTCCCCCTGGGAAACTCGACCAGCATGGGTGAAAATTGACAAAAGCAAAAAGAGAAGACACCCACCCGGAATGGGCCCTCAGCTTCCCTCTCACCTCGAGCGGCAGGCCGGGATTTTTGTTGAGGTTACAGAGCAGGACTAGGACCGCCGCATGGGTTTCGGTATGGTTGATGGAGTACTTTGTGTCGACTACGCACCTTTTACTGTCCTTAGGGACCTTCTAGTGAACGGAGAGGTCAAAGATACGATGGACGCACGAGACATTTGCGAGAGGGAGTGTCATCCTTTGTCCGACGGGACTTGCATGAGTGAAGGTGATCGACTCCGAGTTCTCTCCTCGCCGGTGCACTTTCCCGCATCTCGGGGTCTGACTTGAAGTTTGGTGGCTCGACCATTGAAACGTCTGTGTGATGCCTCTCTTTAATCGTATCATATTATCGGTACTCAATTTCCCCCACAATATAGAATTGCGCGGCGTGGCTTCATCCAACTTGGCCCGCTTCTTGCGCCTTAAGGAGGTAGTATCGTCCGTGCTTACATATATGTACCATCCCTCGTGGTCTCCCCCAGGGCGCGTAGGTGAATTTACGTGCAGGAAGAGGTTGACCGAAGTCACGGGTCCAGGTGGTCCAACCATGACCGGCCCAGTTAATCACAACCAAGAGGACAACCAGGAGGATAATCGACCACCTAGTCGTGCTCTACGACGCTCTAAGAGCCCAGAGGTGCCTCGTGGATGCGTTCTCCTGGATAGCTAGCACGCATTGGAGGTTCGGAACGTTCAAGATCAGTACGTATAGTACACCGTTAATACAGCGAATCTTATCACTCAGCCGACCTTCATCATGACTTGAGGGTCTCTCGACAATTTTGTTCTGCCATGAATTTCTTTGTTTACAGCTGTTGGGGTCCGGCACCTCGGCATCGGGGCATTGGCCGACTCGTCCGTTGGCCTCAAGTACGCCGGGAGCTCGGTTTTCTCGTTTGACTTTCGGTCTGCAGGGCCGCCAACGACCCCCAATTTATGCCAGGGATATGCCTTGGTTTTCGTGAGCGGTCTGATAGCGGGACAGGTTTTGCTCAGCGGACATGGCTTCAGTATCGAACGTCATGCTGGGATGCCGAGGCCCCAATCCCATTCAAAAACTAAACAACAAATTGGGGCCGTATCCTATAGGAAATGGTCTATCGAAACGCAAACAGCTGTAATATCAAGTGGCGGTTTGCCGCCGCACCTAAGTACGAGCGGAAGGGTGAGAGTTTGGCATTGTGGGTCCATCACTTTTTTTTTGGTGTAGTGGCGTGCACTGGTGATGCCGGGAGTTTCACCCTGCTGGATTGGGAAAGGGGGTCCATCACTTCGGTTCAACTCTTCTCGACGTTGATAACGAAGATGAAACGCCTACTCGGCAAAAAGCCCAAGAAATCACCCGAACCTTCTCAAAAACACATCCATCTAGGAATCTTAACCAACATCGCCGCTGGACCACTCGGCTTCCAAGCAGAACTCAACATCGCCCCCAAAGGTGAGTGGAATTGCTCCATCAGGATCTGGACGCAGATTGGGTTGATTCGACCGTGGAATCAGATGAAGAGAGTGATGGGGGTTCACGGATAGTATCTAGGGGCAAGACTAGTAAAGATCAAGAGCTTCCCGTGCCGAAAACCTCCACCTCCGATGCTGTGGACGTCGGCGACACCGACCACGGACACGGTGAGTGTTTCCAGTTCCTGCTGCCTCGGTTGGCGTTCATGTGGATCCCAATGCCCCTCCGCACCAGAGGACACCACTGACACCGGAGACGGAGAAGTCGAACCGTCAGAACAGTCGAGCCGTACGTGTCAATATCATTTTCATGTTGGCTTTCTCTTGACACACACTAGTTATGAGAAGAGGTTGGATAGATACTGCTCTCGGAGTTGGTGGTATTTTGTCAGATGTAGCAATTGAGGCTGCAGATGCATTCGGTCCTCTCAAAGCCACCCTGGGCGTCATCTCTGCCGTCTACGCGAATTACGAGGCACGTCTATGGTCCTTCACGTGGAATACATTCTTGACGGTCTCTTGTATAGGGAACAGTAGCCGTCAGGGAAAAGGTCCAAACACTCAGCTCACGCATAGCGCGACTGGAGATGATATTCGGAGCACCTTCAGATGATGAAGGGGAGCAAATGCGCAGGGATAAACTGCTCCGGTATATTATCTTTCACTCATTAGTCTCAAGGCTGAGTTCTTCTCAGCAAGTTCAAAGATATCGGAAGACAACTACGGCTCATATCCGAGAAACCAGGACTGCGGCGATTTGCTGAGCATGCCCGAGACGACGAAGAAATTTCCGGGCTCCTGGAAGGTCTACAAGAGGCTATCTCTGACTACCAAGTCAGTCCGTAAACTCGATATTATTGTCGATTCTGACAGGGGCAGCAGATGGTGCAACAGATGGAGATCTATGACCAAGGACGTAAAATGATGGTGCAGCAGATGGAGATCCGTGACCAAGGGCGTGGGCTGATGGTGAGTGTCCCACGTTCACATCCGAGCAACTGCAATAACCCCTCGGCAGGACGCAGGTCAGAATGTCTTCTACTCTATACAACAGACGCCTGACACGAGCTTTGAATAGCCGAAGCATCTGTGCTCAACAATTTCCGCTCTGCACAAGCGGCCGAGCACCGGCATACTGGCCGTGAAGGTTGTCTCGAGGGGACCCGCAGAACTGTGCTGGACGAGATCGAGCAATGGGTAAACGATTTTGAAAAGCCCTCCGTCTATTGGTTGAACGGACTAGCCGGAACGGGGAAGAGCGCCATAGCGCAGACGATTGCGAAGAGGATGTCCGAGGATGGAAGGCTCGGTGCCTCCTTCTTTTGTTCGCGGGACTTCGAGGAAAGAAGTGACCCATACCTCATATTCCCCACCCTCGCTGTCCAGCTCGCGCGCAAGTACACCCGGTTCCGATCGGTCTTCGTTCCCTTAGTGCAGTCGGACCCAGGAATTGCTTACGAATCCCCATATCACCAAATGGAAAAGTTGATCGTGCGACCACTCAAAGAGGCCGCTGTTTCGACTGTGATCGTTATCGATGCTTTGGACGAATGCAAGGACGACGAGTCCGAATCAGCGATCCTTTCCGTTCTCGGAAGGCTTGTATCCGAGATCCCGAAGGTCAAATTCTTCCTTACCAGTCGCCCAGATCCGCGTCTCCAGAAAGGTTTCCGTCTCCCGCTGTTGGCAAAAGTGACGGACGTTTTTTTCCTTCACGATGTCGAATCTGGTCTTGTGGACAACGACATTCGGTTATTCCTTGAACAAAACCTCCTGGGGATCGCAGACGGTTGGCCGACGGAACAGCAGCTGGACCTGCTTTGCGAGCGGGCAGGGGGGTTTTTTGTGTATGCCGTGGCAACGGCCAAATTCATCCAAAACGGCAGCCCCGAGGAGCGGCTTGATTTCCTGCTTCAGTCACTCGAGAACGGTGCTCACGAAGGAAGGGCCAAGTTCAAGACCAGCTTCAAGAAACACACAACTCTCGATTCGCTTTACGTGACAATTCTTCAGGAAGCTTTCAACGATTCAGAGGATGACCGTATAATCCGTTCTGTCCTTGAGGCAGTAGCCCTCGCCTTGAATCCCCTTTCTCCATCCGCCATCGCTACACTCCTCGGCTTCAAGACCAAAGAGGTACTCTGCGTCTTGTCGTCAGTGCACTCGCTCCTCACCCTCCAGGAGGATGTCGATAAGCCCGTTCAATTTTTCCACAAATCGTTTCCCGACTTCATCGTCGATCCGGCCCGGTGCGCCAGCTCAAGGTTTCGTATCAGCCTCCCCGACCAACACAAAGAGCTTCTGATTGGCTGCCTGGAGCTAATGAATCAGAGCCTCGAGTCGAACATGTGCGAACTTCCGGATGGTGCACTGAACTCCGAGGTTGGCGACTTGAAGGAGAGAACAAAGAAATATATTCATCGGCCTTTGGAATATGCTTGCAGGTCATGGCACGAGCACATTTCCGCGGTGCCAGCACCCGTGCCCGAAATCGCATCTGCCCTACACCGTTTCCTGGAGGGAAGGTTTTTATTCTGGTTGGAGGTGCTTAGTGTCCTTGGTGCGACAAGAGAGGCGGTTAATGCATTGGAAGCGGCCGCGAGGTGGCTGGACGTGCGTTGAGCCCCGTCTTTTATCTTTTCACCAGATTTACTCGGAATGAATTTAGGCGCCGCCAACTCTCAGCCTCGTCAACGACTACATTCGGTTTGTGGTCGCATTCTTCGAGGTCATCAGCACATCCGCTCCGCATATCTATCACTCCGCGCTTTTCTTATCCCCTCGAACATCGATGGTGCACAAGCTATACAAGCCGTACGCCTGTCCCTTGGTGAGGGCTGTGCATGGGTTCCCCATCTCATGGGAACCGATTGTCGCAGCGGTGGAGCATGACGATTACATTGGAAATGCTGCATGGTCACCGTGTAGCAAGTTCATTGCGGTTGGCCTCTTCACACGCATAGAAATCCGGGATGCAGTAACTCTAGAGCGACTTCACGCCTTCGCGCACCCCCAGGAAGTGGACCACCAGTGGCTTAGTTTCTCCCCAGACAGCCGCTCATTGACACATTTCAGTCATAGTGGCCACGGAATCACCACTTGGGACCTTCAGACAGGTGGTCGGATCAGCATCATCCCCTCAACGCCAAATAGGTTCCTCCAATGGTACTCCTCGTCCGCGTATTCTATGGATGGAAATGTGGTTGCGGTTGCACACAGCGACCCGGAAAATCGTGTAAACACCGTCATATCCACCTACAACCTCCTCTCAGGAACACACATATATTCCCATTGTGTCTGGGAAGAGCACGTTGGGGCCCCAATTTGGACTCATGGTGAATATCTACGATTCGTCACTGTGAAACCACGGTCCATCGTAATATGGGAAGTCGGGTTTACCTCGAAACACGCGTTGGCGGAGGTCAAGTCTTTGCCTGCCCCGGAAGACGTTGGTTCAGAGGAATTTCGCTTTCTTCCCACACTCTCCCGGCTCGCTTTTATCCTTGGAGGGGCAGTTCTGGTGTGGGATGCCCGGGATTCCAAGTTTCTCCTGAATTTTGTGGGCGGCAATCGGCCCAGGGGTCTCTCCTTCTCCTCCGATGGTCGTTTCTTCGCTTGTGGATCTACCATTCGAGAAACTCATCTCTGGAAGGAGTCTCGTACTGGTTACGTCCTTCATAGGAAGTTCGATTCTGGTATCGCACCACTTCTCTCCCCAGATGGAGAATCGGTCATCACGTCCAGTGGTCTGCAAACTCAGCTATCGCGCACAACAGATCCGATTAACCCACCCTCCGGCGTCCCAACTCAACCTGCTGACCGAGCCGGATTCGCCGTGGCATTTTCCCCGGATAGATCATTGATAGCAACCGGTCGGCTGGGTGACAATATAACCACAATTCTTGACCTCAAATCCGGTGATCCACGGTTGATCGTCGACGCAGGCGTGAAGATTTGTGGTCTGGGGGTGACTGCGAACACCGTCATTGTTGTTGGTGAGGGGAAGATCGTCACTTGGAACCTACCTGCAGGGGACTGTGTTCCCGATGCCGCGGCGAACATTCATGACAGCGTCCGGACCATAGTGTTCAATCATCCACCACCGCCTCCCGAATGGTTACACTCCGCATCAATATCCCCTGATTTTAATCACCTCGTCATCACCAGGGGAGGGGGGAAGGGTCTGGACATTTACGACACCTCTACCGGGAAGCATGTTGTGGGTAGCGCTGCCAAGGACGTGTCGCACCCGTGGTTTACTCAGGACGGACGCGAAGTCTGGTACAGAAGAGGCCTTTCCCAGGGGGAGACAATCATCAGGGGCGAAGGGTCCGATTTCATTGGGCTGAAGCCCCGCTTTCAGTGGTACGCTACTCCGTCAGGGGGACACCTATGGAAATCCCTTCGTGGTCACGAGATTGCGGATGATGGCTGGATACTTGACTCGAGAGAGAAACGAGTCATGTGGTTGCCTCACCACTGGAGAGTTCATCAGAAATATCGGATATGGGATGGACGGTTTCTTGTGTTGTTCGATCCTCGACTACCGGAACCCATCGTTATAGAGCTGGACGAGTGACCTGTGGACAATGCTTTTTTTTCCCTCGTTCGAGCTTAGGTAGCAGCCGCGCGTCCATTTGCGATCTCTACTTGTAGTTATATCTAAGTTCTATTCCGGCGAATTTGTATATATATCCATGCACATCACAAAAGGCTGTTCTGATTGTGTGGCTGTCCAAGTGAATCACACGGGAAGCTCAGCGTTGGCTACCGATGCCCCAAGCCGGTGAAGACGTCCACCCGAGGTGGGGGCACGCAATCTGACCGTCCTTGCGCTGCAGATATTCTTCCCCACCTCTTCAATGCGACGCCCCCGCTTATAACCTCTGGGCGTCACGCTTACATATATGCAACATCCCTCGTCACTACTTCCGGGGCACGCAAGTGAACTTCCAAGAGTGGAACGGTTGGCCGAAGTCACAGGTTCAGGCGGTCCAACAATTTGGCGACCAGCCCGGTTGATCACAACCCGCAGCCAAGAGAAACGGCTGTACAATGCGACCTATGTTTCTTCCAATTCTGCTTTTGACACGCCGTGTCGCAGTATCTCCAAGGTAACCATCAGAACAGAACAAACGGGGGGACTCAGGGGAGGAGACAAAACATTGACCTGACTTTATTACACTTACACTTCCTCAGAACCGCACTGGGGCTCCCACAATGGGTGCACCTATACAGCTCGACCCTCTTGGAATTCTCTCTAGGGTTCAAAGGAGGAGAATTACTCGTACAATCGTACCGTCTTGTCTGCTGAGCAAGATACGAGGATCGGGTTTTCCGGGTTCCATGTGATCGCCCAGGCGCGGTCTTGGTGACCTGTTTGGCTCAGGTGTCATGAGGCCTTCTCTAATGCTGCACGCTTAATCCGTGGAACTGGTACCCTCGGAGGCAACGAGGGTCTGCGAGACAGTTGCGTCTTCGACTTGGGATAGTGATGACGAGGGGGGAGAAGGTAGTGATGTTGTGTCGCGTACGCCGGAGGTTCAATGGTTCGCACGGATTTTCGCGTAGGAATCCCCCCATGAGGTCATTTAACGGCAAATCAAGTTGAAACTAGCGCTAGAAATCGGAAGGATACTCGTAGCTAAGCGTGCCGATACCAGCAACGTCTTCTTGGTATAAGTTGGCCCGGCCCTGGATTGGGTGTCTGCTCTACATAGGAGCTTTTACCTACGTGTAGAATTCTCGACAGTAACGGGTGAACGGCATGCATCGCATTGAGTTTCGTGTATGCGCCTAAATGCAGAAAACGCGTCTCGAAGGCGTCTATCGTTGGGGGACGGATGTAACATCCTTCGACGTTGTCGTCAACGGTACATAGCAGGTGTATTTACTCATGCAAGCGTGTATACACGGTGTCGGCTGCCAGTCACCAGTTGAACGCAAAATTAGCACTTAAAAATAGTCTGGAATCCAGCCTCGGATTCAGAGGCGGAAGGGGTATATTTTAGACGGGAGGGATAGAGAGGGAAGTACGTACACAAGGGACCCAAATTTCAAAGCCCGCGGCACGACTCGGATGCGGGTTGTTCGTCGGAAGTTCCGCCCGAAATTCCAACTGTTCCGTTCGAAGTGCCACTCCGCTGGGGGGCAAATCGACTCTGCGAGCCACCCTGCATCCGACCAATTCATGTGGGCAGCATCAGTAACCGGGACGTGGAAGGGAGTATCGCAATTCAGCCTACGATCCTCCTCCCCTCCAAACTTGAGGCCGACCCGACATCCACGATTCCCCAAACAATTCCCAGGTCGCGACTTGTTTCGCGTAACAACAGGACACAACACTCTGGAGGCATATGTACTGAGTACTGGTTTGTGTGGCATTGTTAGCCGTCGTCATTTACTCGTCTGCCAGCGCTGCAGGGTCCCCGAGAGCCGGATAAGCGTCACACACACACGCGCGCCGCCGGCGAGCGCCAGAATCCAGATCGACCACACTTCGGACGCATCTTCGAGTCTCTCATCCCACAAAATCGAGAGTCCAAAGGACCACCTTGAACGCAGTTATTCAACATTTGGGGTGTCTAGGGAAAGTATATTTGCCCAGCCCGCCTTCCTCCCACTCCCGACCAATGAGCCACACGTCCAACAAGAAGCCCAAGAAATCACCCAAACCTTCTAAAAAACACACCAATCTGGGGATCCCTACCAATATCGCCTCCGGTTCACTCGGCTTCCGAGCAGAATTGGACACTGACCCTAAAGGTAACCGAGATCGTTCTCATCGCGACCCGGAACTTCAGATCGACCTAATCCAACTGTGGCACTAGGTGAAGACAGCCCCAGGCCTCACCGAATTGTATCTTACGACAAGAAGGGCGGGGATCGGAGACAATCCGCACCGAAAACATCGACTCCTGGTATTGTGGCCGGTGGTACTGAACGCGGCGGCGGTGATCTTACGGGTGGGTGTTTCCGATCCCTGCTATTACGACCAACATTCATCCAGTTCTCTGTATTTCTCCACGTCAGGGAAGAACACCGATGGGACCAGAGGGGAAGGGGGGAGAATAATAGACACAACGAGTACGTGCCGATGCGATCGTTCCATCTCCTCTCCGTTAATTTCTACCAGTTCCAGGGAGAGACCGGAGGGGCACCTCACATGGTGGGGCTGCTCTCATTCCTGTCAATGTCCCAGAGGAAGCCGCAGATAGATTCGGACCTCTCCAAGACGTCCTAGGAGCTGTCTCCGCCGTTTATACTAAACATCAAGTTCGCTTACCATCCCCCGCTCAACATTAGTTCTTGACAATTTCATCTACAGGAGGCATTGGTAGTGAGAAACAAGGTCGAAGTCCTCCTCTCACGTGTGGCCGCATTGGAAGCAGACTTTGCGACGCTTCCAGGCGATGTGGATGAACAGAGACGTAGGCATCAACTGATATTGTATGTCGTTCAATCCTCCCCTTTGGAGCTCGATATTGAATTCTTCCCAGCGATCTCAAGGAGATCGAGGAGAAATTGCGGTCTTCCTACGACAGGCCGGGGTTGCAGCGACTTGCTGGCAATGTTCAAGATGAAGAAAATGCGCTCAGGCTTCTCGAGGATCTGCGAGAGACCATCTCAGAGTACCAGGTCCGTTCATCATATTGACGCTATTCTCGATGCTGACGTGGAGAACAGATGGCACAGCGAATGGCGAATTATGAACAAGGGTACAAAGCGATAGTGAGTACCCCTCATTTGCGTCCAAGTAAGTGAAATGAACTCTCGGTAGGACACAGGTCAGAACATCCCCCGCTTCCGATCACGGATGCCTGACACGAACCCCCGACAGCCGATGTGGCCACCCTTGACCAGTTCCGTTCCGCAAAGGAGGCCGAGCATCGACATGGTGGCCGTAAGGGATGCCTCAAGGGAACCCGTGAAGCCATCCTAGACGAGATCGAACACTGGTCAAGAGACTTCGACAAGCCCTCCGTCTACTGGTTGAACGGATTGGCCGGGACAGGAAAGAGCACGATCGCGCAGACGATCGCAGAAAGGTTGTTCGCAGATGATCAGCTCGGTGCCTCGTTCTTCTGCTCCCGAGACTTCGAGGACCGGAGTAACCTCCACTTCATATTCCCCACCCTGGCTGTCCAACTCGCACGGAAGTACGCCGGATTTCGATCGATATTTGTCCCGCTGGCCCGGTGGGATTCAGGAATCGCTTACGAGTCGCTATACGATCAGATGAAAAAGTTGATCGTCCTGCCACTCGTGAGATCTGGCGTCTCGACTGTGATTGTGATCGACGCGTTGGACGAGTGCAAGGATGAGGAACCCGCTTCGGCGATCCTGTCTGTCATTGGCCAGTTTTTGTCGAAGATCCCAAAGGTGAAGATTTTCGTCACTGGTAGACCGGAACCACGGATTCGAAAGGGGTTCCGCCTGCCGCTGTTGCAAAAGGTCACGGACGTGTTCGTCCTCCACGAGGTCGAATCGAGTCAGGTCAACAGGGATATCCGGCTATTCTTCAAACATAAATTCGCGGAACTTGCGGGTCACCAACGTGGACTAGATGGCTGGCCGACCGAGGAACAGCTGAACCTGCTTTGTGAGCGTGCCGCGGGACTTTTCGTCTATGCCGTAGCAACTGTCAGGTCCATCGACCACAAAAATAACAATCCCAAGAAACAGCTAGATCGCCTCCTGGATTCGCCGGAGAGCAGTGGGTTCGAGGGGAAGACCAAGTTCACGGCGAACGTGACGCTCGATTCTCTCTACACGTCGATCCTTCAAGAGGCCTTCGGCGACGGCTACCCAGAAGATGACCATCGGGTCCGCTCTGTTCTCGGTGCTGTGGTCCTGGCTGTGAATCCACTTTCCCCATCCGCAATCGCTAC
>Ga0307510_10002801_pt1 | contig 20003 bp, 20 predicted proteins | sample 12_EM_MG_FD_207224 | JGI IMG/M metagenome (GOLD analysis project Ga0307510, IMG submission 207224) | Populus trichocarpa ectomycorrhiza microbial communities from riparian zone in the Pacific Northwest, United States - 12_EM | ecosystem: Host-associated > Plants > Roots > Unclassified | place... | reverse complement strand
TGGGTCCTACTGTAGCTTCGACCTACGTCTTTCTGTTCCTTTCCCTCCCATCCCCCCGTTCCTCTTGTCTCCTCTGCTATTCCGACTTGTGCGCACTCCCTTCCTCGTATCTTGATGGGTCCATTAGGTCCCGAAAACTACGGGGGAAAGTGTGAGTATGCGTGCCTTCGCATTTCATTTGTCGGGTGTTGTCGTCATTGTTCAAGTTATGGAGCCTGCATTACGTTTATCAATTAAATATCAAAACCCTGATCATGACACTCGCACTCGCGCTTCCGCAGTGCTTCCGCTTCCGCCATTCGCCAGTCATTTGTTTGCCCTCCTTCCTCCCGACTGCTAGCTGACTCGGAGCCGAGCTGATATACCAGACTTATACCAGCTCCGGCTCCGGCTGACATAAACATGTTGAAGTCACGCAACCACGAGACCTCCGAGTCATCCGCCCGAGAGGACACTGTAAACCTCTCTTCTCCACGTTATTTTTAGCACTACCATCATGATGCCGCCTTACCCACTTCGATCACCCGCTTGCGCCTCCCACGTCAGTCCGCTGGCACATTAAGTCGAGGAGAGATAAGGACACACTATCACCGCGGCTGCCAAACCCGACCCTGGCCACACTTCGAATTGTAGACGACGCGAGAAAGGTCGACCAGGGATGGTCAAATTTTTTTCATCCTTCCCCCCTGGGATCTGTGCTTCCCTGCTTCCCTGTTACATGTAGAAGAGGTTGCCAGGGAGGCGTCTCGGACTCTCGGCTTTATCCTAAGACGCCACCTTACGATGGCCCTACCGTTTGTCCCTTATCCTGAAGACAGGGTCTCGTCCCTGCCAATGGTGCCCTCTGAGCAATCCTCTCAACTATTGCTTCTTGCTAACTTGACGAATGATTGATGTCACAGGAAGACCCGTGCGGTCACAAGTGCATGCTGTATAACGATTCTGTTTCTCCTTGTTGTAAATAAACAAGGTAATGAATGGGACCGCCTAAACGTCATTCTTGGAGCATGTCTAGTGTCCTTGGCAGGACCACCATTTCGTTGCTTCCTTTTTTCTAATGCCACGTCCTCTTCCGAAATTCATGTTTACTGTAAAGCATTGACTTGGTCCCTCATTGTCAAATCCGAGTCCCTGCTTAAACGTAAACGTACTGTATCTATATTCTGTCACCCCTGTAGCCAGGGGTACAGTACGATAACAATCCCTTGGCATCGATACTGGGCCCGTACTTGTGTTATGTTTTACCAACAGACCCTTCGACGTCCTTCTCCCACGCCTTGGTAATACGATGATCCATATTTATTAAGTTTTTCCCATGAAGTCGCCACTTAACCGGGTTCATGCCAGTACCGAGTTAGCGGCTATCTTGCCCACAGCCTTGCACTGTTCGAATTCGGCGATTCGGGGTGGGAAACCGTGCTACTTTCAGACACATACACGCACAGCCATGTGGTTTGAGAGCCGACGACAATACAATAGAGCTTTTTGACAGCAGTTTTCACCAAAACACCGTTTCCCAATTGAACATCTACCTACTCTGCCCTTCTTTTCGTCGTCACACTCTCGCCAAAGCGTTGGACTATTTCAGTCATATGTGGTTTGATGGAAAAATGGGGAGCGCCAAATCGTTGTTGGAAACCGTAAATAGAATAGCTAGCTGAGTTTCGTTTGATCGACAAGCGGAGCTTTTACCGGTTTGGCCAATACCTCCAGCAAGCAACGTCAATCATTTGGACAAAAATATCTCAAATTCTAATTCATACCTTGTGACCTTCCAATCCAATAGAGATAGTCCGGTCACCCATCACACGCCCCCCAACCCCACATGGCGTCCGTTATGCGCCCACTTCCAACTTAGGTCTCCAACCTCCAACATCCTTACCCTCATTTTCCTAGTCCCTTCCACGACCCATGGATTCAACTGGCAAACATCCCTCGCCACTGCGCGTGGCCGCCGTCGTCTCATTCTATATGTTTGCAGCCCTTGTTGTACGTCTATCTGTCCTTTCCCCCAACCCCGTCACCACGTGCTGATATCTCCTAGATGGTTTTCGTGTACGCTTCTCCGTCGACCTGCTTGCTCGACATATTCTGACCCATTATCCTACCACCTCAAAGGAACAAGGCTGTGCTCAATTCCTCGCCGGATCTCCCGCTTGCCTTCTTGTTTATACAACTTATCATAGCGGTCATCCTCCTTCATGCGGGTGCTCTATTCTCCTCTAGAATAGAGATCCCACATTGGGACCAGCGTATTGTCATGAAACTCTTCCCGGTTGTCGCAATTAACATTGTTGGACTGGTGTTCAATACCCTCTGTCTTCGAGAAGTGGAGGCAACATTTTTCCAGGTATTATTGGCCTTATCTCCTTCCCTCTTTGTCCAGTTCAATCTCAGTCCTCTTCAGATTGCAAGAGGCTTGGTGTTGCCCTTGACCATTGCTGTCACCCCCGCCAGGTTTCACCCACGGCAGGCAGCCCGTGTTACTCTTGCAGCTGGTCTCGTCACTATCGGATTTTTCATTGGTGTCATTCCTGAGGGCAGTCTCCCCGTGTCGTCAATTCCATCAACAAGAAGTCTACTTTTCGGTGTATTTTCCTCACTCTCGATCGCTGTTCATTCAGTTATGGTCAAGGCCTCACTCTCTTACTGCGACAACTCGACGATTCAACTGGCCTATTGGACCAATGCGGGATCTGCCGTCCTACTTGCCCCATTTGTACTGCTTCGCGAAGAACACATGAAGATCATGGAATTGAGCGCGAGTTCGGATTGGCATATGAATGTATTCATTGTGGGGAGCCTCGTGACGGGTTCTTTTGGTTTCCTTCTCTGCGTGGCAGGGTTACTCAGCATCAAAGTGACGAGTCCCGTCACCCACATGTTTTCAAGCGTGCGTCATCCATCATTATTTCTCGTAATCATTTTCATATCTTTTCCCCAATAGGCGGCTCGCTCCGGAATCCAGACGATTTTGGGGGTCTGGCTATTTCAGGATGTACTGTCCACGTAAGGCCTACTCCAGCGCGTCGTCGTCCCCTTCTCACGCTAACGTATATTGCAGCAACCGCATGATATCCCTGGCTACTATTCTCAGTGGTACAATGTAAGCTATTTCTGCTGCTGCCTCCTGGATCCTTATTAATTGCTTTGTTCCTAGGTTCTATACGTGGGTCAAAGCGACCGAGAAAACCCGGCCACCACCATTGTCCGTTGATGTCGAGGCGCTTCAAGAAGTTGAAGTTAACGAAAAGGTGCTAGACTGGAGGCTGTGGAAGAAGGTGATACGATCGGAGTAGAACAAGCTGTCGTGATAGTGAAAGGGCACTAAACCGGGGCATGGTTCAGTGGCGTATCACTGTCGTTGTACTTGGCGAGGATGGGCGCCGTCTTGCAAAATCCACGATTATAGTTGTTTACAGGGTTTCATGATGTCGTTTCCTCCATTGTTATTCTTTTAATGTGCGTTATGATATATCGGACAATCAGCAGAGAATCTCAGTTTTTGTGCTTGGGTCTTGTGTTGGACTTCATGTTCTCGACTTTGCCTCTCAACCTGTGCCTCTCAACACGTGCCTCCCCTGACGGCTGACAGGGAACCGTGAGACAAAACGTGGAGAGGATCGATTTCCGCATTGGGCGATTGCATACTTCCGAAACCGTCGGTTTGGTGTCAATTTCAATTTCTTCATTCTTGATTAACTGCTTTCTCATCAATATGTTACGCCTTAAAATCCTGTTACACCTTAAAATCATCACTTTGTGTGTTTTTCTTCCTCCGTCCATTCGAAATGACATCCCTCACGGTCGATCCGACAAACCCATTAGCTGCGGGCACTCGTGTACCTTCCTCAGGGTTGTCTGATGACGAGAACGTCTCTACCCCAAGTTGCCAACACATGGGCACCTCGGACGCCCCTGACCGTCATGGGCAAGTCCCTGCGTCCTACGAACGCAAGATGGGCGACACCGAGGTCTCCTACTACCTTCAAGGCCGGGCGACCGGAGTCAACGACATGTTCGCCTCTATACCTTAAGGAGGATTCTGTTAGCTTACACCACTGGACGACAGGTATCTACATTTGGGGTTCAGGTCTCCCGAGCACCTCGCGGTCCGGCCCAGAGTGCGCGCTGTCTGGGCCATTTTAAGAATACGGCATCCGCTGTTGGCCGCCAGTGTTGAAATGCGGGACTATGAGGACATCCGATTCGTGTACGTTTTCCTTTTTCGGGGTTGGTTAGCCGACAATCCGATCATACGATACTATTTTTTCCGAACAGCTTCCGTCCACCTGCATCTCCAAAGGACGCTCTTGCGGAGGCTGAGAGAGAGCTTGATTATCAATACAAGACCAAGGATGGTATGTACAGTGACCGGGGTCTTGGCGTGCTACCGCTGAGCTCACCTCCAGATCTACTCGAGTCGTATCTCAACGGCCCTCGGACGCTGTCAAACCAGAGACTATCCTATCTCATCGTCTCGGAGACACCTAAAGTTGATGGTCACTTGCCCACTCCACCGGGCTCCATGGACCCATCGGCCAGACTGCCCGAACAGGACGTTAATGGCGTGTTCGAGTACGAACTGTTGATATGTGCTGCCCACTTTATCGGCGACGGAATGGCCCTTCATCAATTTGCCAACGACTTCTTTGGCCTGTTGGGCGGTACCAGCTCGCAGGAAGAGTTGGACCAACTTGTCTCTAATGAATGGAAGCAACACTGGGGCCAGGTTCCCACATTAGATGTGCGCTTTCATGAAATTTTGATCTATTCCACTGGCCTAAAATGGTCATAGAACCCCGTTCTTCCAGCGAGTCTAGAGGAAAACCTCGGAACGGAGCAAAATCGGTTCCGACGCGCGGCTGGACTTGTTGGCTTTCAAACCAATCTGGAACAACAGATCGTAAGCTGTTGTGCACGTACTATCCACCCCATTTCTGATCGCAGTCGCAGGGTGGGCAAGCCTTCCCAAAGCAAAAAGATCCGATTCGCCACACTGTGGTCCCGACAACATCTTATAATGAGGACGTCACGAAGGCGATGCTCAAGAAATGCAAGGCAAATGGGGTCTCGATTTCAAGCGTCATGTTCGCTATCTGTAACGTGGCCTGGGCAAGGATGAGTCCTCGGGAGAATCAGGAACTGCCGACGTGGGTTAATTACCGATTCTCGCTTTCAATATTTGGCTAATGGGTTTAACCAGGATGATGTACTCGCCGATTAATATCCGACCGTACTTCCCGAAGCCTACCAAGGGCTCATATTGGTACCTTTCCGTGGGTTACTTCAACGTCGTCCTGCCGAACTTCATCCCTGCGTCGTGTGAGGTGTCGAAGACGTTCTGGCTTCGTGCTCGCAAGGCCAAGGAGCAGTGCTCTCAAGTTGCAAACAGTCGGATGTTTGTACCGCGCATTCGGGAGATGGCACTTAAGCGTGGGAAGCAGGCCCGCGTGTGGGCAAAAGAAGACGACGAAAAGGAGGCTGACGTGTGGGTCCCGCCACCGCCGACGTCGGACAAGGCACCACCAAGTCGCGGCCCTCCCTCAATCGCGCTTCTCGGCGTTTCGCTCCTTGGAAATCTGGATGGCATCTATAAACATGCGAACTTCCCTAATATCAAGCTTCACACGTTGACCACTGGTTCCCGCCAGCGTAACAGTGCCATGCTGATGTTTGCGTACACCTTTGCAGGGAAGCTCTGGGTAAGTCTCGGGTATGATGAGAACGGGTTTGAACGCAAGACGGTGGATTCGTTCTGGGAGAATGTGGACGCGGTTATTCGTGAATTTTTGATTAATTGATTCGATGACACTTTTGCTACGAACTCTGGACGCCTTTCGGACGCTTTTACTAGTACATTGACCTTGGTTGTATACGGAAAATATCCAGAGAATTTGAGTAGACGCGCCTTGTGACGTGACTGAACGCGAATGTGACGGATTGAGTGCCGAGTAAGGCGAGTGATATTCTGTCCGTCTAAGTCACTCTTACATCCCCCAAAATGTTAACAACCTTTTCGAGCAAGCCGGGCTCAACGGCAACAACGACCAGCATGGCTTACCGCCCCCCTCTTATAACCACCGCCCATACTCTCACCTCTGCCCCACCTGCTCCCCGTCCTGCGCCAAATACGACGGACGATTACGAACGTTAGTGTAAGCTTGCCTGCCCGTCTTGGCAAAAAGCTCACTGCAACTCGGTGCCTCAGGATGGTACACAGAGGCATCACCGAACAACCGGATGTTGCTGTCCCTGCGTTCCGGAATCCCCTCTGAAATAGCCTGGGCTTTCGATCGTCTCTGTCGCCTCTGCAACAACGAGCAGTTCCTCTTCCGTTCCATCCCCGGTTTGACCAACGCGCTTTTCGAGTGGCCCGAATGGTACGTCTCTCAAACCGCGGCGGGTTCGTTCAAGTTGTCCTCGCTGTTCGCGATGCCGCCCTCGGAGGAGCGCAAGCGTCGTCACGGGCTGGAAGCGCTGTGCATCATGCGCAACGCCGCGGCCGTCAACGACGCGAATGCGGAGGAGCTGGTCAAACATAAGAAGGCCGTGCCGCTCATCCTCTCCGCTTTGCATGACGTCCAACCCAATTCGGACGAGAACGTGGAGTTCTTGCTCTACGTGACCGACCTCTTTCAGTACATTGCTCCGACGTACGTCCTACCCCTGGCTAACGCACCGCGAGGTTCCTCTCCTCTCCCTCCCCTATTGGATCTCGTGCGCCACACCTCCAACCGCTCGCTCATCGTCTCGTCTCTAACGTGTCTTCACCTGCTGTTCTCTAATACGACAAACTCGTCCCGCCTTACCGCAGATTCCCCTGCTCTTTCTGCGTCACTGCTCTATCTCCCCTTGCTTTCCGATCGTGTTCTCGTGGACGTCTGCATTAACTATATTTATGCTCACCTCTCTCACCCCCCAATGGCCAAAGCCTTCCTCCTTCATGCGGATATGCCCAGCACACTGAAACTTCTTGTGGCACACATGCTGTCTGAACAAATTGAGGATACGGTGCCTATAGAGATTGGGGGCCCCGTCCATACAGTACCGGCCCAAGCTGTTCTCATTCAGGATCACGAACTCAGCAAGGAAGAGTTGGATGGACTTATTGCATTGCCCGAACCCCAACGCTGCTACGAGTGGTGCGTCAAATCAACTACGTCTATGTGTCTTCGCTATTCACACCATTTCTCAGGATGAAACTGATGTTTGTGGCTAAACCTGAGGGCGAACTGACTCAGGTCGACTTTTGGAACTTGTACAAAGACGTATTTGTTCCTTATCAAGATCAGTACCACCTACTTGTCGCGTCCGACGTGATCAAGAACGTCAACGTCGTTTTCCCCCAAGCACAAGCCATGGTCCTCCCTGGACCGCCTCAAAAATTTGTCGTTCGCGGTGTGGACCGCAGGAAAGATGACCGCTCGAACGAGCGATTCAAGTGTCTATGGAATCGATCAGAGTGCGACTCGGAGCCGTTCGGTTCCGCCGGCGAGTTGTGTGAGCACATTCTAGGGCACATCTCTTCCGTCGAGAACGACGAGTTCAGTTGTTTGTGGGCGACATGTTCGCGCGAGCCTCTACCCAAGCCCAACTTACGCGCCCACGTCCTCACACATCTCCCGAGTGCCCAGCCGCCATCAAAACACCCAACGCAGAGTGACACGATCACACTTCCGTCTCCCCAACACTCACATCCCATACCTAATCCCACGACAAGACCGTTGCCGCCCCAGAAGACGACCCTCATCGTGAAGAAGCCGATCGGCGACCCGCCGTCAAGCTCATTGACCGCGTTGCTTTGCATCCGCATCCTCTTTCGCGCCGCGTTTACGGCTATCGAAGCTGCGCCCCGTGTGGATGCAGAACACTTTGGATTTCCGGGTGTCATCGAGGAGGATGAGGGAATGGAAGGTGTAGAGGAGAGCGGCGTCTCTACCTCTGAACAGGAGGGACAACGAAGAGGAAGGAGGGCGTTCAATGGGGTGCGGAAACTGTTGGAGGGTGTACAAATCCGGGACGAGACATTGATGGGTTGGATCACCGAGATGATCCAGTCAACTGGCTAAGGGTCTGTTGTAGTTGCTGTACTGTAGTCTGTACAGGAGATCTTCTGCCTTACGGAAAACCTATGGGCCGGCCCGAAGCAGGTTGAGGACAGCCTGAGGCAGTGCTGCTGATGCTCTCCTCAATTAGCCTGTGCTGCTCTCAAATTGAATCTCAATTGGCCTGTGGCTACTTTCGCCAGCGCTACGTGCAGCTACCCCAGCTCTTTTCAGCTGCATTCATTGATGAGCGTCCCGGGGCGAGGAGGCGTAGTTCCGTATGTCTCAAGATTTGTCACTCTCTTTCACAAGTTATTCGAGGAATGTCCCACCATATTCAGGCTTCTGCACTGGTCATGAAACTGACGAGTCGTGATTATCATGTAGGGTCTGACGCCAACACAAATCAGCCCCAAAGAAGGCGTAGAGGCGTTCTGGTCTGAGCTCTTATCCCTAGACGTGGACCGGACGTACCTCTCAGAGAGAATCACATCACTTCCCAAGGGAGACTGTCTGGAGAGATTGAAGGTCAGACGGAATCGACTTGTTGCTGCGCGTGGACGTTCTCATTTTCGACCCCTTGCAGTAGCCACTCTTCGTAACGTTGTTCTCAACCTGCCTGGAATACGCCCGGATGGCACCCTACGATGACCCCAAGAAGTTACATGCCGTCCAAATGATGGCTGTTCTCACACGATGTCTTTTGACCAAGAATGATCTCGCGGGGTGGGAAGTCATGGAGCTCTTCGCCGGGGGTGTAAACCAGAGTGATAAGTTCTTCAATGTGATTATATTACTCAAAACCATATTGTTTCACGACTCCAGTTTCCTAACGAACATTTCCTATCGTCCTAGGGATTCGCCACGACCATAGGAACGTTACTTGGGGATGATGAGGCACCAGGCGAGCACACTCCTTCGCCTTCTCGTCTCACTGCAGCAGGTTGTTGAAGCCGAGTCTCAGTTGATCTTCGCCACCAAGTTCTCCAACTCGCCGTCATCTTTATGTGTGGTATCAACCAGCTCAGCCCGGGTGCCTATCTTTTGCGGAGGGATCTTTTCCCGGCTATCATCTCTGTCTGTGTACATTGCTTTATCCCTAGTCGTCGGGCTCACCGAAAACGTCAGATGATCAGGGGACCGGAAACGGGGAGATTCACATTCGAGGCGTTGCTCTTGCTTGCACTGTTATCTAGTTTTCACAAGTCGGATGCGGCCAAGCTCAACCCCTTTCTTCGCTACATTGGAGAAATTAAGGATGTTGAGGTGTTGCGCAAGGTGTGCTGGGCCGCCGAGTTCGCTGCGGGGGCGACTGTGAGGTGGGACTTTTTGCCATAGTCTTTCTGAAGGGCTCGCTCATGAAACCATGTGTCCAGAGCATACCAAGAAATTTCCGACGACTCTCCACCGACCATGTCTTCGATGATAGGATCATTCATGACGTCGCTACGCCCCGACCGGGCTTTCTCCGCCACTCCGGTCGACACGCCGAAGGAGCTTTTTAAACATCAGTTCGTCGATCATCCACTTGGGTCTGTCGTCCGATCCTGATTTGCCCGGGAGACCTATCGAAGCATGTATCATTCTCGTGCCAATACTGGACCTTGCCCTGCGTAACCGGACGTTTCCCTCGATATTCGTAGAAAACATAAAAGGCGCCGCAGGCCAGGTCAATTCGCAACCACCGTTGCCCCACACCATCCTATCTTTATCGTCTTATCTGTTAACGCACGCGACATCCACATCATCTCCCTGCGCAATTGGTTACGCGAATGTAGCGTTGCATATTTTACTGACCTCCGTGGAATGCGATGAGGTCATTCGGGCGTTTTGTGAGCCGAGCCCGCAATCAGTTTGGCTTTGTCGCCAGGCATGTGTAATCTTTCGTCCAATCGCCTCCCAGCCCAGCTCAACAGATTTTAAAGAGACTTCCGATGCTACCCCCTGTTCCATCTCCTCGTCCGCTTATCTGTGCTGTTTTGGATTGTTGTATTCTTTGGCTCCGGCACAATTTGCACAAACGACTTGAAACTTCTCTTTACTTGTGAGTGGCGCACTTGTTGCATGGCTTTCAACGGTTACCCTATGCCTCTAGGACATGTGTGCGGACCTGCCATCGCACGATATGGTTCCTTCAAAAGGAGCACATTCGACCGGGTATTTCTTCATACCTTCGTCATATATGGTTGTTGACCACTAAATAGAATATCATTGGCTACAACTTTGGAAGGCAATCATAGGGCTGTTAGACTTCTTAGGCGGGAAATTGGATGAGTTGACCTCGACCGTGGGCATCGAAGAACTGCTTGAGGAGGTGATGTTATCCTTTGGCCCGAAGGCAGTGGCTCATTGCTCGTACAGTCCCTCGTCTTGCTGGATTTTGCATCTACAAAAGTCGAAGCCTTCCTCTCGTCACCAGAGGCTATCCATGAATTCATTGTGAGTTTATGTGTAGAGGAAGATTGATGGGACTAGCTGACGTGCATAGTATGAGCTCGTCAGGTCCGCTCCCGCTCTTCAGAGGCTGACTGCCTTACTCCGGTCTTTCATCTCTGCCCGACCGGCGTCTATACCGCACGAAAGGCCCTCTGTGCAGGCGCTATCCCGTCTTCTCTCCGTGACCAGCTTCTATGAGGAAAAGGTCGGGCCCAAAAATCGCACAGCTAATAGTGCGATGCGTATCGTGGCGAAAGAAATCGAACGTGATGGTATTCACGGCGTCGGAAATCCTTACGTGGAAGACCCACCGTGCGTCGGAGTCCAGTTGTCAAGATGTCGTCGGAACTGATCCGCTATTTTCCAGGTTATGGTCCGACGCGGTAACTGTCTTTTCGAGGCACGTATACGCAGACGGGTTGGCCTTGATGCCCGGGCACTCCGCGAGCGCCTGACCATTTAGGCACTTTCTTGCACTATTTCGTAAATACAGTAGTATGAGCGTCTGGGCACGGGCACGAGTTGTCGTCGTTTTTCGATGGGCAAACAACACACACTCTGCCCTTGACGACGAGAAGGGAGAAAATGGATTTGGCTCGAAGGGTGAAGATTGGGCGAGCGAACCTACGAGGAACTTGAAAGGACGAGGATGCTCCGAGCCAAGGGGTATCGCCTGAAAGGGAAAGTGAAAAAACTTTTCAAGTTGGGTGGCGTGAATTTGAGTCGACTGGCTCGGGAAATTGACAGTGCGGATGCGCTTAAGCGCGGATGTCGCGTACGATTGTGAACTCTCATACTCGGTGAATGGCTCGGTGAATGCCTACGATATCCGAGATACCCATGGCCTTACCGCCCTTCATCCCCCTTTTTCACCTCCCATCACCTCCCCATAGATGGCAGCTTTGCGCAATGCCCCGCAGTCTACCTGCAGACGCGTCCAACAACGCGTCTTGACCATCCAACGACGGGGGCTTGCGACCGCAAAACTTCCAGCGTCCTTGTTCTCAGCTCTTGACACTTTCTCCGACCGTCACATAGGGCCCGACAATGCGGAAGCCGCGTACATGCTTTCCAAGCTGGGCTACAGCTCTATGGATGCCTTTGTCGACGAGGCCATCCCGCCCAAGATCAGGATACCGGCGGACGCGATCTCTGACAAGGCGATTGGGCCCCTGAGCGAGGCAGAGTTGTTGAGGCGTGCCAAACTTTTAGGGGAAGAGAACAAGCCGTTCAAGAGCTACATTGGGATGGGATATCACAACGCAGTCGTTCCGCCCGTGATTTTACGCAATGTGAGCTTTCTCGGTTGACTGGGGGTTAATAACGATCTCATTACGGTGTGCAGATTATGGAGAATCCCGCGTGGTATACCCAGTATACGCCGTATCAAGCTGAGGTTGCCCAAGGCAAGTCGCGTGACACGTCCCGCAACGCGTTCTAACTAGGTTTTCACCCATCACAGGGCGATTAGAGTCTTTGATTAATTTCCAAACGATGATCATGTCACTAACCGCCATGGGTATGGCTAATGCATCACTCTTAGACGAAGCCACGGCTGCGGCAGAAGCCATGGTGATGGCACTGGTCGCCGCACACTACAAGAGGAAGACATTTTTCGTAGATAACGGCGTGCTTCCGCAGACTCTTTCCGTTCTCAAAACGCGTGCGAAGGGCTTTGGCGTTCGGTTGGTGGTCGGCGACGCCAGCACGGCCCTGAACGACGAAAAGTTGCGCTCGGAGCTCTGCGGGGTTCTTCTCCATTATCCAGACGTGGACGGCCAGATCAAGGACTTCGCAAGTCTTGCAGATTCCGTACACGCCGCGAAGGCCCTTGTCACGGTGGCCACGGATCTCCTTGCGCTTACTGTGCTCAAGCCGCCCGGTGAATGGGGTGCTGATATAGTATTCGGGAACTCTGCACGTTTCGGTGTCCCTGCAGGGTACGGCGGACCCCACGGTGCATTCTTTGCGTGCACGGACAGCCTGAAGAGGAAGATGCCCGGACGAATCATTGGTCGGAGTCGGGACGCGCAGGGGCTGCCAGCTTACCGGCTTGCTCTTCAAAGTGAGTCCACACACTTTCCCTTTCGTGGCTGCTGGCTTATCGGTTAATAGCCCGCGAACAACATATTCGGCGCGAGAAGGCTACGAGTAATATTTGCACCAGCCAGGCTCTCCTTGCCAACATGGCCGCTATGTACGCTGTCTACCATGGCCCCGAAGGCCTTAGGCGTATTGGCAACAAGGTCCACGGTTTAACTCGGTTACTGAAAGTGATGGTAGAGAGGTTGGGCTATCGCGCCATCCACCAACACTTCTTCGACACACTTACCCTAGACGTAACCGGCGCCGTTCCCTCTGCGCAAACTTTGCATGCCGCTGCTTCCAAAACTGGTATCAACTTCAGGACCGTGGATGACAAGCATGTGGGAGTTACTTTGGACGAAAGTGTCGGACCTGTCGACTTCCTGCGCATCGTCAACACATTCTCCGCATCAGTGGGGGCGCAGACAAGTACAGCAGAGAGTTTGCCCGCACCAGAGCCCACTTTAGCCATCCCTGAAGTACTAAGGCGAACCTCGGAGTATCTCCCTCATCCTGTCTTCAACAAACACCATTCGGAAACCGAGATGCTCCGTTACATCCATCACCTCCAGTCCAAGGACCTTTCTCTGGTTCATTCCATGACCCCCCTTGGGAGTTGTACAATGAAGCTCAATAGCACGAGTAGTATGATTCCATTGACATGGCCTGAATTTGGTGCTGTCCATCCATTCGCTCCCGTGGACCAAGTAAAGGGATACGCCGAGATTATCAGTGTAAAGTGCCAGTGACAAGACCCGATGAGTTGACTGACGCCGCTGACCAGGAACTGGAATCAGATCTCTGCAGAATTACTGGCTTCCACGCGTGCTCTCTCCAACCCAACTCTGGGGCTGCGGGTGAATACGCCGGCCTCTGTGTCATTAGGGCATACCACCAGTCACGCGGGGAGGGCCATCGTGATATTTGCCTAATCCCTCTTAGCGCACATGGAACGAACCCAGCAGTGAGTTTGACATGATTCGGCACAGGAACAGGTATTCACTCTGTGTAGTCCGCTGTCATGGCAGGATTAAAGGTCGTGCCCGTGAAGAGTTTACAAGATGGCAGTTTGGACCTGGCCGATCTCAAGGAAAAGGCTGGAAAGCACAAGGATAATTTGGCTGCGCTCATGGTCAGGGCTGACCAAGACTTCCACCGCTTCACTGCCTGATTTATTGTCTCAGATCACTTACCCGTCCACATTTGGCGTTTTCGAGGATGGTGTCGTTGATGTGCGTCCCTTACACCCGTTCGTTCCATCATTGATTGATATCCTCCGTAGGCGTGTCAGATCATCCATGACAATGGTGGCCAGGTCTACCTGGACGGCAAGTCACTCCAAGCCAGCCTCGCTATATCTTTCTTACATTGATGCAGGTGCAAATCTGAACGCCCAGGTTGGTTTAACAAACCCTGCAACCTGTGGTGGTGATGTGTGTCACATGAACCTACACAAAACCTTCGCGATGTGCGTCTAAATTTCGGCGATACTCACACTCTGTTGACGCCATATTTTCAGTCCTCACGGTGGAGGGGGACCAGGCATGGGGTATGTCCTTTATGATGTCAAATATTTTCGAAACTGAAACCACCACGTCAGTCCAATTTGTGTCGCCAAGCACCTCGCACCATTCCTCCCAACCCATCCCGTGGTTCCCGTAGGTGGTAACCAGGCTATTGACGCAGTTTCTGCCGGCCCTTGGGGAAGCGCGTCGATCCTTCTGATTTCGTGGGCGTACATCAAAATGTTGGGCGGCCAAGGACTCGTGGATTCGGCAAAGATAGCCTTGCTAAGCGCCAATTATATGGCCCATCGCCTCTCCGGACATTATAGTCTCCGCTATAAGAACGTCAATGGCCGTGTGGCCCATGAGCTGTTGATAGATCTGGCAGAGTTTGATAAATCCGCAGGTTTGAAAGTGACTGATTTTGCAAAGCGCCTCCAAGTAAGCGGTCCGAATGGCTCGTTGAATCTCATCAAACTTACGGGGTTTAACCATCTCAGGACTACGGCTTTCACCCACCAACTGTCTCATGGCCCATCTCGACGTGTATGCTTATTGAGCCGACCGAATCAGAGTCTTTGGAAGAGATTGATAGGTGAGGCCTTTCCAATTCACGGGATGTCTCCCAGTAGAGCTAACGTCCAACGTTGAAAAGGTTCTGCGATGCCATGATAAGCATTCGGCGGGAGGCGGAGGAGGTCATAACGGGAAAGCAGCCCCGAGATAATAACGTTCTGAAGAATGCGCCTCACCCCATATCAGTCATTGCCCTTTCTGATGACGAGTGGAACCGGTAAGCGTAAATGATGGCGAGGTAGTAGCAATTACTCACGGCCACCGGTACGGGACAGTCCCTATTCGCGTCAGCAAGCTGCCTACCCACTGCCATGGCTCCGAGAAAGGAAATTTTGGCCAAGTGTTTCACGTGTAGATGACGGTGAGCCCCCAACTTGATACCTACAGTTCAAGAGTGTTTCGTTTACCATCTAAACCGAATTAGCATATGGCGATACGAACCTCATTGTAAGTATTCCCAAATACACGTATCCTGTAACCTGGTTGATATTTATCCGGTTGCCCTAGTGTGACTGCCCAACGGTAGAAGAAAGCGCCTATGACCAAGCTTAAACACGCTGCGGTTCGCCACCTGACTTTTCAACAAGACGTCAGGGCATGCAGTCACGTAGATTAGACTGATCTGCACAGCAGATCACTATTGTTCAACCAATATCAGACACTATTATCCATCTAGATGATGCAATTTACCATGTATCCCCCTCACCTATGCTGCATATGACACTGCCCCTTGCGGCCATTTAACAATGGCCAAATACAATAATGATGCCAGCGGCAAAAAGGGTGATTCTGGCGTTCTCTTCACAATGAGTGGGCTCGGGGCATTCGGAACTCTCTACTAATATAATATGATCATGATGGTTGACAAGTACCGACATGATCGACATCGTGGGCGTAACTTAACTTCCTCGGTCCTCGGAATACCCGGTGACGGTGTTGCTGTCCCGGGCCGGATCATTCCATAACTGCCTCTCGGCGATGCACTACCACGCACTAGACATGGGACACATCAGAAGGCCATGATGGACAGCATCGGGCGTAATTCTTTACTTTAGGGAACACTGTCAGCTCAGAATTCACGCCACCCATCATCTAATTTGCCCCCCGGCGGGGTTAAACGTCTGCTGGTCGTGCGTAGCGCCTTGCCTTAATTATCCGTTGCGCCCTCGTACTCACGCGGCTTTTCACCTCTTTTACTTTGACCGTTGACGCAACAACCATCATTCAGAAGACGAGACGAGACGATGGGTCATGTCGGCCTAGCTCCCGCGTTCGCAGCTCTGCTGGCCCTCGGCGGCCAGGTGTTGCTGCCCATTCTCATCCTGACAACCCTCTATTTCAAGAGGAGGTTGAACCGGCATTCGACTTTCGTCAACTTTTGCGTCACCTTGATACTCTACTCCCTCGTATTTTGTCTCCTGTGAGTTGTTTTTTTCCCGCTTTGTTTTTTTTTTTGCGGCTATCTGATCGGTATCGGCTGGTCGAACTTGAAGGATCTACACTGGGAAACATCGCCAGGTGCAACCCGATCGTACCCTCTGCGAAGCCCAGGCCTCTTTGATCATGGCCATTCTCCCGACGTGCGTCGCTTCCGTCCTAACATCTTCTCGCCGTGAAACTGACATCTCTTTTAGGGTGATCGTCGCTGCCCTCATGATTGTTGTCCAGGTATATTGGATAGTTTCGTGGGCATTATAGTCTGAGCTCATGTCGAGTCATAGACCTGTGCGACGTTCCAAGGCCCTGGTTCCGCCATTTTCATGATGTTTGAAAAACGTCGGATGAGGTTGATCGTACGCGCTCTCACGCTTTGACGTGACTGCGATGAACATCATTAATATATCAATAGCTCCTTGCAACCCCTTATGTCACCTTCTTCGGCTACCTGCTCGGGTCCATAGTGGTACGTTCACCCGCCGTCCAGCTTGCGGGAGCGACTGTTCAACAACCACCCCTTACAGGTTGTTACGACTGATCCGGACCCTGTTTGGGCTCATAATGGACTTTATTGCTTCTTCAAACCGACGACCACGTACGAGATCATTTCGCGTCGTCCTGTGTGGAGTCACAGAGCACAATCTATTTATAGATGGTATTATCTGGGTCCGCTCTCTTGTCTTGTCCTATTGGCAGTGACTGGCGTACTTGAAGGTGAGGCTTTGCCTTGATCGGCGATCTTCTCAGAAACTCATAGAGGATTTTCAGTTGTCATTATGGTCCAATGGTATTGGCAATGGCTTCGCATGAAGAAAGCATACCCACTGGCTGAGAATAAAGCACAGCTACTTGTTTGCTCTCGGGCTTGCTTATTCAGTGTGTATACTTGGGTGGCATTCGCGTACGTCCCACATATGATAATGATCATGTGTACCTGATGGCATCTCAGCATGTCGTTAACAATTCAAGCGGACGGGGCCCCAAGTGTCGCTTATTTGGCTGAGGCTGGACGTGAGTGTCTCCGTAAATTGAGTTGCGTATTATTAAGCTCAATTATTCAGTCCCTTTGGCCGCATTTCTTGTGTTTGCGACGCAAAAGGTGAGCCCGGAAGTAGAAAGGGTACGAGCGTATCTGAATAAACTTTGCTGGAACAGGATATTCTTCAAGCCTGGGGGATTCGAAGGGCAGCACCACAAAGGATCTCCTCCGCAGAACCCAACCAACAAGTAATCAGCCCAGTCTCCGCTACAAGTGAAGATAGTGCTCCCCTTAACACATCAGACACACCAGAGCCATGACGCGAACGCTCACGACGTACAAACCGATGATGGGTCACGACGTCGAATGGAAGACTTGAGGAAATTGCAACATAGGTATCGCAAGTTTCGACGTGACATGAACACATCGATCGCAATGCCCTTAACTGTAGTGTTGCCGGAGAGTTGAGTTGAGTCGAGTTGAACTCTGGGCCAACTCCGTGCACCAGAGTTGCACCTGCCAGGGTCAACTCCGTAGTTAGGAACGAGTTGGCAGGCACGGCCCGGGAGCATCCACCAATCAGATTTCAGGCCTTTTTTCAGGGTTTGATAAGGTGTCACTACACCGATGCATGCTGTTCAGGCCATTCTGCCATCCATACATTGCAACACAGCCTTTTGTTTAATTGAGCAAGCAACTCCTCTATATTATTTACTAGTCTGACTCTATGGCCCAATTGGTATAAAGATCATTCAACTCTGCCTCTTTCCCAACCTTCAGCAGCTCAAGAATCGCTGATTCTGTCACTGGGGTGCGTCGTCAATGTGTTCTGGGCCTTCGGATGAATTTGGAAGTGTTGTTTCGGAAGTAGGGTGTCCAACACCACATGGCATGCCATTGAGATGCTGAGTTTGCCCACGAACTGCAGGGCAAGAGCGAGCTTTTGGTGAAGCCGACAATGGTGCTAACGTGTGCTTGGAATTGATCAGTACACTTCCTTGCACAATATGTTATACTCACCTTTGCGCTTCCGGGATGGGGAAGTGCCACCACCCCGCTTTCGCTTCTTGCTTTGCTTAGCATGTGTTGGGGATTCAATATTAAGGACGCCAATGTAATTGTTGCCTTGTGCAAAGCCTGCTGTCGGAAAATACGGAAGGTGAGCGATACCAGTCAATGGCCCAGGAGAAGAGCCAAGGTATGGGGACAATGTTGTGACAAAGCGCTTGCCAAGTTAGCAAGGTGCCTTTGATCCATCGTGATGGGAATGCTGTAGGGATCCCAAGCTGCAGATGCGTTCATCGATCGGTCACCAGGTTGTAAGGACCTAGGATTGACAGGACGGTCAGTGATCATCTCCTGTTGTTGGAAATCCCGAGAATGCGGGTGAAAGCTTTGCAGCTGTGGTGGGAATTCCGGATAGACATCCTTAGGCTGTGGGTGCTGCATGGCTGAGAGACGCATCAAAATGTCGCACGTGCCACATATGGGACTACATAAAAGTAAGTAAAGAAGCCCCTAGAACACACCAGAAGCCTCGTAGAAGGGTCGAAACATGGGATAGTGCATAGTACACAGGTGATCCCAACGGTGTTCAGGAAACCCATCGAAGTCCATGGAAGGGTGAATGTCATGGGCCAGAGAATAGGATGCTTGTCACCAAAGGGGTGTCATCCAGTGAGACACTCCTCAAAACCAAAAATTGCACACGTTAGACAGACAAAGGAGTGGGGAAAGCTGGTGTTTATTGGGTCTTGGTGCAGTATCGTGTGGTGAAAGTGCACAACACAACACGACATCTCTGTGACACACTATTGTTTGGTTTAGGTGGCTTCGAACCAAATGCGGTAACAACCGTAGTTGACTCGGTTCCACCAGAGTTCGCTCCGGTAGTTCAACGTTCAACGTTCAACTCTGGTAGTAATTCCGAGTTGACTCAACTCTCCGGCATGGGTGTAACTTATTTAGGAATCGAACTGAGGGAGTCTATCCGCTAGATTTTATAGCTACTGCTGCAAAGGTGCTCAGTATACAGTAAGATCACGTGGTCCCCCTATTTCCTTCCGAAGAAGAAATATCCTGTTTTTGTCTGCTTACCTGAGCTGTATTACATAGCGTATAGCGTAGCGTAGTTGGCCAAATGCTCCTCCTCCTCATCCTCCCCACTTCCTGCTCATCTTTCATCTTATAATGGCCAAGCGACTCAATCAACCCGGTGAAGACACTGCCCGGTCAAGGGTGAAACAGAGAGTGGGGTTGCAAGATGATCGAGGACAACAAGGAAGTGATGTAGACATGGACACCTTATCCATCCAGGAACCTCCACGCACTGACGTGCAACTGGGATCATCCTCATCCACCAGCCAGGTGGCAAGGCACGTAGGACGATTTGGTGTTGCTGACAATCCTGCCAGTACGATGGTAGGGAAACCTGGCGAATTTTCTTCCTTGGATGAGAAGGTCCTAGAATGCATCTCATGGGGAGACCGCGAGGAGGGCCGTGCTGATCTACTCCCAGTTATCCTCAGACGGATCGCTTGTCAGGTTGATAACGAGATCTCTATCAATCAGGCAATGGATATTTTAGGAGACCGTGAATGGCTTCAGGAGATGATCACTGCAGGCTGGAAACGTGGGTCATTCGAGGGTGTTCGCAGTCTCGTTCTCGGTGAGTGTCACCTATATCTTCCCCACAAACAAGTCTGAAACAACCTCGCGTGGCCTGTTTTCAACACAGGTGTTCTGCAAAGTACATCGCCCGTATTTAACCCACCCACAAATGTGGAAATGGATACCCTGCCCATCGGGGAGCCCCAGGGGACTGACGTGCCAGGGATTCCCCCTTCCACCAGCCAGCCCGACCTTGCGGTTCCTGACGAGCCTACCAGCGAGATGGTGGAGGGCAAGCTCGATGATACGGCCTTGGATAAGCAGATT
>Ga0307510_10002799_pt1 | contig 20005 bp, 32 predicted proteins | sample 12_EM_MG_FD_207224 | JGI IMG/M metagenome (GOLD analysis project Ga0307510, IMG submission 207224) | Populus trichocarpa ectomycorrhiza microbial communities from riparian zone in the Pacific Northwest, United States - 12_EM | ecosystem: Host-associated > Plants > Roots > Unclassified | place... | reverse complement strand
TGCTGCTGCTGCTGTTGCTGCTGCTGCTGCTGTTGTTGTTGCTGTTGCAAAAATCCCCGGACGATGCTCTCGTACGTGAATTTGGGCGTCTGTAGGTGGCGATTCAAAGCGTCTCGCCGCGTCAGAGGATCCTGGATATGGACAGACATTACTGTTTGTTATGTCTCCTCATGATGTCATTTACTCACCATTGCCCGAAAACCCGGGAACCACTCATTTGGCGTGTCTGACCAGGAGTCGCTTTCTCCGGCAGAGAACAAGGCGGAATAATCAGCACCTGCTGACAAGCTTTGCGCTTCGTCGCCGATGCTCGGATTCTCCACTGTGGTTGCTTGAGCATTGGCACTTGTCATGCCAAGAGGCACAGTTTGGGGTGCAGTTGAAGAGCCGAGAGAGGTGTTTGGCAGGTGGAAAGATTGGGACATGTCTAGCAAAAACTTCGACGGGGTTAGATAGGCCTCTAATTCTCTGGTCCGTCGTCCTTTAAATGACCCTTCTTCAGTCGCGTGGCCAATTCATCGGTGACACCGACGACAGGCTCACCCCATCCATCATACCCGAGGGATTGTCATACATCCAGGTTCACTGCTGACTGTACGACTGCGGCGCGTGACAGGTTTGTACTGGATTAAAAGAACTATAACTAGCTGTATTGATTGAGAGAGGACCTTATGCTCGAAAGATCTGAAGACTGTACCTAGATCAGAACTTCGGCGCAAGTGTACGGTCTCCCTCCAATTCGAGGGTGGCACTGTGCCGCATATCACAGTCCCTGGAATGGGGCGTGGTGCTATAGCGATTTGCGATGATCGTGGGATGAATTGTGTGACTTGTCCATCAATCCAATTCATGGCTACTGTAGGAGTTTTGGTCACACCGGAGCACGTGACACTTACGTGACAAGCAACCCTAGTTTTCCCGCTATATTGCTCAAGATACAGTATTGTTTGCTGTGACATCCGTAGCTTGATTACCGCTGTTTGTTCGTTAAATGGGGATTCCCCAACTTACTTTCATTGATTCAAGGAGCAATGGTATGTGTCGTGTGTTTTTCAAACTCAGACCGGATTTACAGAACAAACGTGACAACTGCGGAATCACAAATTACTGTGGCGACTTTTCATCCATACAACACAGCCTCAGCCAGCACGTGTCTCGGCCTTCCCCCTTTTCACGTGGACAGACTGACAGCCTTACAGCAGCTAGACATCTAAAGCCGTTTCCACTGGCACGTCATCTTTACGACTTAGCCTATTGAAACCCAACATCTAGTATCGCCGCCATCCGAGTCGTAGACTCGATTGCCTTTATTGGATAGGCGTGGAAGTCAATCAATTTTGTAGCGTTGACGCATTTTTGATCATTTGAAACGTAGGAGTGAGTACTGCATGGGGTTTCTGAAACCATCTCGGCCCGTCAAGCGTTGGACTGTCCAATCAAGCCTTCGGTACGCTTGGCGATGGCGCAATCGAGACGAAATTTTCTTACTGTGGATGAGCGCTCTGTAGGGAGGCACAATTCTGCACAAGGTCGGATTCGGTTGCATCCGGAATTCCCTACACCTCAGTCCCGCTCTTGTAGCAACGCAAGTTAGCAAGTATCTCCACTCTGAAATCACTCTTGGCCATAATCGGCTACTGTTATACTCGGGTGCGTTCTCATTCTCGTCTGTCAGGCTTCTTTCAGGATTATGAGCAATTCCCTACCAACCATTTCAATGAAACCAACCGGCATGTCATGTGTCTGCGTCGATGGGAAGTCCCCCTCACAACACTGCTAAGAAAGTGCCTCTCAAGCCCCGGTGGAGGAAGGAAGGGGTCTCACCGTGGTGATCAACATGTGCGTGGAAGAGACCATGACATACAGTGTGGTGACTCTGGTGAGCACACACTGTATAGAAGATAAGTGTCTCATCCCCGTTCTATTGGTCCTGGCGGGTCTCGTCTGGCATGTTAGGGTGAGAATTAAGAATACATGACAATTTATCATATTTCAGCCGTTCACCCCCTTTACTTTAGCTCGCGGAGTCGGCCGAGATATTCAGGCTCGGACCCCGCTCGATCACGCTGGCGCACAATGGACCAGCTTGAGGGTATTAGAACCTCTCTCAATACCAATATCGACCTCTTAATTAACTCGTGTCCCCCTTCTCTCTGCACTTCACTCCGTTGAGGACGGTAACCTGCGGGCGTGCGCATGTTATCCTGCAGCTCCTCATCTCACGGTCGTGGGTCACAGCACTGTTACAGTATTTGGGCAAGTCTTGTGAAAAAATGAGAAACGTGGCACGACAGCTCTACATTCGGCACCACCCGAGGCTAGTCACGGTATGCTACTCTGCGGAATTAACGAGCCTCGCACGCCAACAGACATTTTGCGCTTCCTGTTTGATAGGTCTTCAATCTCTTCGCGGGTTCCTCTTCCGGATATTGGCGCCATTAAAGTCGAAATCGGAAATCTGGCTCCGCATCCTGGGCTTGTCGCGCCCATGTTCTCGCCCTGACATCCTCTTTTACTCGGGTGCTGATTACGACCCAAGTACATTCTCGCGAGTTCCGGGGTCACAACACGGAAGAGAATAATCAGAGGGAAGCGAGATACGCCGGTTCAACGAGTCACATACTGCGGGCCATATCAGTACTGTAGTGTTGGGACATGAGCCGTCCGTCATGGACACCCTGACACCTTCTCATGACACATTGAGGGACAGTTCTCTAGAGGGTGAGTACCGTCCAACCCTAAATGGTCCAAGGTTTGCTGTATTTTGAGATGGCCTGCTGTAGTTTGACGCCACTGCCACCAACTTCCTATCTATGCCACCAAGATACGCGATGGGTTCGAGATGCGAGATGCCCTAGATTGTATACATTGTATACATGGGCACTCATGCCACGTCACTCGTGATTCACAGAAGAGGAAGGTCTCGGCCTTGGTGGAAAGGCCTTTTGATGACTCTGGACTTTGTAGGTCATGAGGCAGTTTTATGTTCGCGCGAAGCACGGCAATAATACTCTCCAAATGGCCAGTTTTGACCTGCTGGCCGTGTGTGATTTGTCATGAACGGCTACTATGATGTTAACGTCTTGTGCGTGTTTTTGCGATGGTATGTGGTCATTCTGTTGGGTTGTAGTATCAAAGGAGCAACGAGACTGCAATGCCGGGCCAAGTGATCGATTTTGAATGGGTCTATACAATGCTAGTGCTGTAGTAGTAGGGGTTGGGAAAGCCAACCTGAAAGAATTTGGGCATTAACCCAGCGCGATGCGAGTGGGCCACTATTGTAGCGGTTTGAACATACAGTATTCCTGAGGCATGATAAGAGTGTATTATCTATCCTGGGACCGCCAGAGGTCACGACCATGTGTCGAATACAGGGAAGAGAGAATGCCACAGAATTATCAAGTTGAGTACAGAGCAGGACAACCAAGTTGCGCACTGGCACTGCCGCGGGAATACCTGTATTCGATGTCTTGACTACAGGTTAATGGCTGTGCGGCAGAAAGCCATTTCCAGTGTCTTGGAAACCCGGCAACACGGTCGCTGATCTCGACGAAGCGCTTACATGGGCACCATGGCAATACCATCGGTCTTGACTCTGACCCGAACTCGGACAGAATTATGTCGGAGTATTGATGAGAACCGAGAAGTAAAAAAGACGTGGGTTGCGGAATAAGGATAGAGATATAGTAGGTATTGGCCGATGGTAAGCATATAGGTGAAAATTCGGTCGCCCCTGCAACCTGAGGAACATCAGTCGGGCATGTGAGTATTGGGGCCAGGGGTTGAGAAGGGCGTTCTGCATCCGGATTCCGGAGAAGCCGCAAGACAACCGAAGGGGATGGAATACGAGACCATCGGGATATGATCAAGTTACGGGCAACCAGGTATGGTACATTCCCTTTCGCAGGTGAGTAAAAGCCTAGAGACGAGGAGGGACTTCCAACACTTGCATGAGGTCCATGGAGGTCAGATTCAAATTAAGACAGAATTGGGCCGAGTTATATGCGTTGTCAACGAATGGCCATGCGAGATTCAAACTGGTTCTCTTCACTGCGACCGTATGTCACATGTCACCTCTTGAAAAATGAGAGTGTTCCATAGACGTGTCTGTAAGCTCAGTTTGTCCTCTGGTCCTTTGGAGAGATGTGTCAGCCAACAACCATGTTTTAGTATCCAACCTGTGTAAAACAAATGCATGGAATCGTTCAGTTGATGAGGAATTCGTGGGCGGAATCTCGGTAGGCATGGCACTGAATGAGAGCGAAGATGGGCCCAATACAACGATTTGAGATTATCTGTGCGTAACTTGGGGTGAAAAGAGGTCAACTGTATCCTTGTTCTTACGGCACTACAGTACTTGTACTTTCCAGGCGCTTGCGAATGAGAGAATGAACCACTCGAATGTCCGAGTCCGGCATCGACCGACATCAACCCGCGGCTCGGGCAAGGTAAGTTAACACGCATTCTTGTACCGCCCACACGTCACTTCCCCATCCCTTACCTCCATAGCATAAAGTACTGCGTAGGCGTCCGACCCGTCGACGATGTCTCCTCCTCATCGCCATACGGGAGTTGTGATAGACTACTCCGACAAATGTACGTGGATAGCGGTCCTGTGCCAAAACTCGCGCCACACCTACACAGCCACTCCCATGCGGCTGAGCGATGCAGATCTGCCTTGCATTCCGAGCCATTCCGTTCCGCGGGTCCTGTACTGACCATATTCTCCCGCGTATCCAGCTTTTTTCCCGTCTGCGGGTACATCGATCGATTCCATGTCGGTCTTCAACCCAAAAATGCTGGATGCTAGCATTCGCGATGTTTTTGAGTCACTGCCAAACAGTGATAAAACGAGTGTGCTCCTATATGCAATGGAACATCTTCCTATGCATGCAGAGTAAGTATAGTCTGATGGCGCAGGCTTGGCCAGACCCCTCTAACCCTTTTCGGTCGAAGGTCCAGAACGGTAATCGAGAACGGGGTCCAGTCTTGTCTCCAGGTCTCTTCCATGCGCGAGGATAAGGTCGTACAGGCTCGCCTTCTCCGGGCCAAGGCTAGATTTGTTGCCAATTTACGTGTCGCGGCACATCAAGGTACAACGGCTGCAGTCTTTGGTTTTAAGGAGGCCCTTTCCTTGACGATCTGATCCTTGCCTGTCAGATTTACAGGCCATTCTCCTACTCGATCCCAACCACCGTGAGGCGAGAGAATTGCTACCCCTACCTCGTGGTAAGATACAAACGAAAGCCGACCATGTAAGTCGATTCCCCCGCTCGTACAACCCTCCTACCACAGGCCCTCAAAGCTGCACAGTGCCGTATGCCTGGGTTTCCGCGCTTCTCAGATGAGATATGGAACGAAATAGCTTCTTATCTCTCACGGTGGGATCTACAGAGCCTCCTCTTGGTCCCCCATGCATTATCGTCGATCGCAAGTCGTCTTCTTTTTAAAGACGTTTGCTTGCAGTTCGGGACAGCGCAGTTCGATACCGGGTACTCGGAAGGTGCAGCAGAAATCGATAAATGGCATGCCCAGCGTAGTGCCGAGATCCTGATTCGACTTCTCTCTGACACGGAATACGCGGACCTGGTTAGATCGTTATCAATACGAGCGCCAGAGGAAGGCCAAACTCTGACCTCTTTTCAAACAGGTGCATCCGTTGTTCTCGTTTATTTTCACAATGTTGATCGACCTGGTTAGCAATGGTAGCGAACGTTATCCCGAAGCTTACCAACTTGAAAGTGTTTCGCTGCCAAATGGGCAATGACGCACTCATTTCGCTACTTGGCGTGCTTGAGAAGAGTCACCCGAAATTACAGGGTCTTGTTATTGCGTAATTAATACTTCCTCCTTGCTGGTCAACCAGCCCTCCTCATGTGACTTCCCTGGCAGATCAACTAGTTCATTGCCGCCGCCGCTTCCTGCACTTTATTATCTGAACCGCTTTGTCTACAGCGGTGCTGGCGATAGTGCTCTCGTAAATGTCGATGGCTTCCTGTCTGCCCAAACTGTTGCGCTACATACTCTCGTAATCCGCCACTCCCAGCGCTATCCAACTTCGTTTCTTCCCGCTGGCAACTTACGCAACCTCTACCTCACCTTAAGCATTTCTACCGCGGACTTCCTCTCACAGTTGCTAACACATGGGCAACAGCTGGAAACTCTCCGGCTTGAAGTTGACCTAGAGCATGGTTGTGTGCTTTCGACAGTATTCCGTTCCTATGCAAAGCCAAATTCATTCCCAACGCTACAAAAGTTATCATTTATACTGATGGGCGCACCACATAACTTTAGTGATCCGGATCTCTTCCCGGCCATAGCTGAGTTTGTGCGCGGATATGGCACGCTCAATGCATTGTGCATTTCAAATACCTTTGACCTGCCAGGTTTCGGGTACGATGCGTCCATTTGGGGGGTGCTTCCCTCACTTGTCAACCTACGCACGCTCTTGATCGACGTGCCTAAGGACATGCCCCCGGCTCTCTTAGCATGGCTCATCCCGCGCGGCGTCACTGTACTCGATTTGCAAGTAGCAAGACAAGCTACAGTTGATTTAAATGTAAGAGGTATCATCTTTCTGCACATCGAGAAACACCTTGACGTCATTGCGTCCAGCAACTATGGCCGGGATTGCCGAACGCTCTCAAGTTCCTCGCGTTGCCCGTCAGCCCATCAGAGGTTCAAAATACCATTCGGAGTGGCCTCCCGGCCCTCCGCCTCATGCGACTCCGGGCTGGCAACTTATATACCGTTCATGGGAGGGGCAGCGAAAGAGAATTGGGACACTGGCCTGATCGGTGGGAGAGATTTTATTTTGATGATCGTTTGGACCAGCTGGACTGTGGGGAACTACGTTTTCTCTATCCAAGGTTCTCGTGGGCTTGGTAGACTGCTCAATGTTCAGTATATAGAATTATTTTTCCTTTGCTATGTGTCGTTCTTTCTCGCTGCGGAACTCGCATCGCATTTGGGCACGTATAGCACTGTTCCTATGGCTTTTAAGTACTTGGCGCATACGTCCATGTTGTGTTACGCTATAATTTCCCTCGTTCGTATCCCTGATATAGTCTGGTTGAAGTACTGTTGGAGTGACTCGACGCGCCGCGACGCGTGGTTTCCGGGACGCATGTTTGTATCCGATTGCGTTTTTGCTTCCACTCCCATCGTACCCAACCCTTCATCAGTCTGTGTCCGATATGTCCGAACGTGATTCCGAGGATCTTGCAAGGTGAGGGCTAATATCTGTCGTCTCGTCAGATTCTTCGCAATTAAGCGGCACTGAACGTCACTGCCCTTTTTTATCACTAAAGGGCTATCGCGCTGTCTCTCCAAGATTCTGCTCAACCAGTTCTGTGCATAGACGACGAACACGACGAGGAGGCGCAGTTTCGAGCTGATCTCGCACGCGCCATCGCAGCTTCGAAAGTTAACTTGTCGCCTACCACCTCTGTCGCGTCCCTCTCCTCGGATGGAAGCCCTGACCCGCCTTTTCCTGCTTCCGCCATTGAAACACACGCTAGCTCCAGCTTTTTGGCCGAGCGGGCCCAGCTCGAACAGCAACGCCTTGCGCGGCTCAAACGCTCACGCGGTGAATCAGACTCACAGCATATGGGACCACCATCAAAGCGTCAAGGTTCGTCAAGAGAGACGAGCTGTAGACCCACCTCTGAGGCGGGGCCGAGTCAGAAAGAGAAAGACGTAGTGGACCAGGAACCTGAGGTGTTCTGGGATGGAGAACTGCGTCAAACAGCTAATATGCATGTCGATGTTGTGCACAACGGAATGGATGGTAAGCCAGTCTTCAGGTTGTCACAAATAATTGGGGATGTGAGTCTATTCCGCTAGTCCTCTGTGTAAACCCCTTGCCAATGAATCGGATTCAGAAATCGCAGGTAGAGCTAGCAATCATCTCGACATACGCCCTCCAGCTTTCTTGGATCTACACCTTTTTCGAACCCAGCACCCCCGTTGTTCTCGTGACCCAACCTGCCCCGACGGAGGATGGGAACGCGACCGTAAAAGAGGTCCTTCCAAATTGGATTCGCGTTACACCCTTCTTACGCGGGGGACGCGGGGTGATGCATATGAAGGTAGTACTTGATGGCCAACCCCTCTGGTCGGTCACCAGCTGATCGTCCTAGTTCCTCTTGCTGTTTTATCGGACGGGGAGATTACGCGTCGTCGTTTCAACGGCCAATCTTATGGATCACGACTGGCGGGACATTGAAAATACCGTCTGGGTTCAGGATGTATCTCGCCGGCCATCGCCTCTACCGTACGAACCACAACATGACGATTTCCCCTCAATTCTTGAAGGTGTGTTGTGCGCGGTCAACATACAGCCCGCTCTTGCCAGTCTTGTTTCGACTGGTGTACGTCGTCCTTACGTGTACCTTCGTCCCCCTGTATGGTTGATCTGGTTCATTCAAGCACCCCAACATCCCGCTCAGTAACGTTCGTCCCGGTGTACTACGCACGCGCTGGGACTTCTCCCGTGTACACGTAACGCTTATCCCGAGCATTGCAGGGAAGCACGAAGGCTGGCCCGCTGTCATCAAATCGGGACATACGGCCCTTATGCGCGCCGTCAGCCGTCTAAACCCCCAGCAGCGGGGCGTCTCGCTGGAATACCAGGTGAGTTCATTTTGGGAAACGAGAAATGGATCACGGCAATACCACAACGGGTCTCAACAGGGTTCGTCGATTGGGGCGTACAGTGCTGCATGGCTCAGCGAATTCAGTCTTTCTGGGAGAGGGTGTAGCCCCGAGGCGTCACTGAACGCTTCCAAATCCCGCCGCGCGGCAACGCCGATGCCGTCATCCAATACGCTTAAGATATTGTTCCCGACTTGGGACTGGGTGCGGAATAGCGTGCTCGGAGAAGCAGGGGGTGGGACAATGTTCTGTCGAAAACGCTCGTGGGAGGCAGCGAAGTTTCCCCGGAACCTGTTTCACGAGTCGAGGAGCCGGCGGGGACGTGTGTTGATGCACAGCAAGGTGCGTGGCTCGCGCACGCATCGCCATACTAATCTTGACGCGAGGACTAATTGAATAGATGATAATCGCAAAATTTGAAGGCGCCGGGTCATCCCCCGGCAAGGATTCTAGTTCGGAAGCAGACTCGGACATCGCGGAGGTCGATGACCTTTGGGGCTATGCTTACGTTGGCTCGCACAATTTTACACCTTCAGCGTGGGGGACACTCTCTGGCTCGGGTTTCACCCCCATCCTCAATGCAAGCGTTTGTTATTTTCGCCGAGGTTTTCAATTATTGATAAGACTCACCACGACAGGTGACGAACTATGAACTCGGGATTGTATTTCCATTGAAAGATGAGGCAGACGTAGACCGAATTGTGTGTTATGAGCGGCCTCCAAGACGATACAGTTCTAGAGACCGAGCATGGGTTAGTTATTCAAGATTGTGATTCGGATCAACGCTCACATATTCTTTTCGAACAGATGCAGGAAGAGAGCGAAGTGCTAAATGGGGCATAGAGTTGACTTGGAACAACGCCCTCTCATTGGGGTTATTTTACTTGTTGCGGTTTATTTGGGAGATCCATGTCTTCAGAGACCCGCTTTACGTGGGTATGTAACCCAAGGTGAGACCTGAGGCGTGTGCGCTATTAATGACCAATGGGGTCGGAACTTGGAACAGTCCTAGAACTTCAAATAAAAGCTGAGCGCTGACCTCTGGCCTCGACGAAGTGATTCCAGCCATTGTAAGCTTGTAACTCCACCTCGGTGTCAGAAACGTCCCTAGCACATATCCTAGAAAGGTATGGCCTCGTCATAACGAACTTCGTGACTGTCTCTTGCAGTCAACTTTCTAGCCACGGATTATTATTATTTCATAACCAAGTGGGTGCTCCGACATGGCAGATCCGCTCCGTTTTGCTCACAAGGGGTGGAGAAATTTTGAGGCGAATGAAATCCATGACGCATTTCTATTTCCGGATGCTTTCTATAAGACTGCAAGTATTGTAATTAAGTGCGATTTCAGGTGATGGCTAATTTACTACTTGGGGTCATATCGCTAGCTATAGACCATACTTGCAGAGCGTACAATATATTCGCGTCCTAGTCGCTCCCTTTATTGAACCATTAGGAGTGACGCGTGTCTTCATTGTGTCTCACAGTCCTGCTCCAGGACAAAGTAAGTGTGGCCCGTTACACTTGGCTCAAAATTGATTCGAAACAAGCTCGACTGGGCGGATGCTAAAACTAGACTGTTTTTATTGTGTATGGGGGGAAGTGAATAGGTCGTCTATTGCCATGCCTTGTGAAGGTTTCTACCAAGCAAAACCAAAGTTGGAGCCTTCTTGCCCCCTTGCAACGATCGTGAACTGCCGCACTGCTTCTCGAGTCCGACGCGTTGATCGTGAACCGCTGGCAGAGGGAAGGGACATAAATTTCAATCAAATTATTTTTTCAGTGAGGGAAAAATTCGTACACATACCTGAATACTGCCTTCACCAAGGCGTCCTTGGCTTCTGGACCTGCACGAGACTGGGCGAAATCGTTCTGCGCCACCGAATCAACCTATCATGAATTACATTCTGAGGAAGAAACGGACCCCATGTAGGACATCAAGAATCCACTCTTTGCTTTCCAATGGTGCTTTAACAACGAGGGCAGAAAATAACTCGACGAGATTCGGGACGGCTGACTTTGGCGAGACGCCAGCAAAGCCGACCAGTAAAGAGCGCATGATCTCCCGACCGTGAGTGGCGAGAAGTAGCTTCTTTGCATCTGTAATATCGTCGTTTGAGTGAGTGTCTTTAATAAGTGTTGTCTATCAACCGGTTTCGAAAAGAGAAAGAATGATCAGCGCACGCTGTGTGACAACGACAAACTTACTAAGAACGTCGATGCTGCAACTAAGGAGTAGCGCTCTTGTAAGCTAAGAGCAGAGATTGCACATCGAACCAAGGGGTCGAAAGACTGTCGAGGAAGCTGATAAAATACTGTGACAAAATGGAAGGACACCTACGCTTATTTAAGTATCATGAGAATGGGAAGAACTAGATAACTGACCTTCTCCACAAAATTGAAAAAGGCTTGTACTATATCAGGATTCTGAACAGCGAGAGTCAACTTCTACGATGCCGCTGAAAGACTCAAAACGATGTTGGCGTACCGCTTCCATAGCACCCTCGACTCCTAGAGTGTTCAGAGTCACCCGCAGTAACACATCGACCACGTCGCGGACGATGGCGAGCATCTCTTGGGAGGGGACCCCACGTAGAGATACTGTATACGGCGCTGGTGGATCTAGCTGTATAATAAGCATGTTTGCCAGCGCGAGCCAAACGGCCGTGAGCTGGCGCTGCGCGGCACCGCATACGAGCTCGAGTAGGGGTGCCGGTGGCAACGACAGCAGCGTGGCATCTGCGGAGAGCGCCGTGATCGATTTGAAGAGGTCGCTGAGCGCCTATCGTTATCTTGCTCAGAATCACTCACACGCGAGGACCCAAAAAGCCAAATGTGAACGTACCTCACTGATCGCTGCGTCCGTTGACCAAAACTCGACAGCTCCCTGAATTGCATGCAACATATCTTCCCTCAGTCGCACCATGCGGGCATCATTCCTCGCGCGTTGCATGCGTTCCACCTCCTCTGCTGCTGGTGAGGTCTCGAGGCCAGCGGTATCGGAGGTGCAAGTAAGGCCCTTGGCGACACCCGAAAGCGTTTGTAGCTGTTGCGTTGCTAGCGCACGCGCATCCTCGGGAAGCTAACAAACAAGTTAGAAAAGACGCATCATCGATAACAGGGAAAGTGGACCAGGGAAGATGACCGTAGCGCCTGGAACAGCCTCGCCACCACGGGTTGCACAATCGCCTAAACCTCATTATCATACGCTATGCGGGAATGCAATGCAATTTGACACAGACCTCGACAGGGGATATCTCTTCCTCTGGTGGTAGCGCCTGTATCACACTGGAGATTGATTGCAGAACTTTTGCCCTCTCTGTGTCTTGTACTCTTGAGAGCCCTGCATGCAACTCTCCAAAAGCGGTTATATGCGGTGCGAGAGAGGCGCGGTTCGCGTCACACAGGTCACGCAGGGCATTTGCAGCAGGCAAGCATAGGCATGCCTCATTCAGTGCGAGCGCTACGTAGCTCAGGACGGCAAGCAAGGGCTCGCTTGATCCCGTAGGAAGGGTTGTGAACCATGAAGCGTAGGAACCTTTTTTTACAAGGGAAATGAGCACAAACGAGGGATGCTACGATGGAGAGAAATGTACCGATAAGGCTGAGCATCGTACGCTGAACGCGATACCCGCCAGATGTTGGCAGCTGACCGAGGACCTCGGAACCAAAGAGGAGTAATAGGTGTTGGTTTGGTTCCAATGGGACGGCTTCCTGTATCGACATTACGCAATGGAGCGTTGCTTCCACCTCCTGTATCGATGTGAATCGCGTTATTCACTTTTTTGGGATGAGTTATGCTGACCTCCCAGCTTCCAATTTCGTTCTTCGAGAGTCGTTCTGTGAGGTCGCCAAGATAATATGCGAGCATATCGTCCCGTAGAACATAATACCTGAAGAGGGATTACTAAAGGCACATCTGGACGTAACAGAAACCTACGCGTTAATCAAGGTATCGCCAACATCACGCCGATATCTTCGTAGTAGTGACCATCAGTCACCAGAATGGTCACGAGCGCAGAGTGACATACACCTGGAACCTTTCCACCTGATCTGCAAACTCCAACCGTTTCTTCCCTTCGGACACATGAAGTAGGAGGAGATCCGCGCACCTTTTGCCCACCCGGTTGGGGATGGGGGCCAGCGAACCTTGTTCCTGAGTGCCGCGACTAGCTCGGCATACACTGCTTTTGCGAGGGTCCACATCTCCTTCTCATGCGTGACCTCAGCCTCAGGTGGGAACTCAACCGCCCAAAGTGCTTCCTGAAGCAGATACCAAAAGCCAAGCACGCGCTCGCTCTCCTCCTCATCAACGCCGTAACTACCGGGAAGGGAGCTAAAGGACAGCATGAGGCGAAGGAATGCCTGAACAAGTGGGGAGTTGAGGTTTTCTGCGAGATAGGTCGTCGAATGGTCGCCCAAGCCGGCGAGCAGGCGACATAACGCAGACGCAGTGTTGTCAGGGCCGTCGCGGAGAGCTGTGTTGGTGATTGGTGGGCCGGCCTGTGCGCACCACTGGAGGAGCGGAATCGTCAACGTAGCAGAACCTGCGCCGTCCGCAAAAACGGGGGCAGATAACACTGACAAGACGGCGGAAACGGTAGGCTGGAAAGTGGACGATGTTGGGTCGAGAAGCAGGAACAAGGAAGGTAGAAGGGGTGTTACGTCGCTGTAGAACGGCGTCAGAGGTAGGTAAGGGTCGCATGACGCTGTGAATGAGCGCAGGGGCGTACTTGCTGGGTAGATTAGGCATCCATGCTTCCAGACATTTCAGTGCGGAGTGTAACTGACGCAGTCTGGTAGGATCTGTGGACGGTACAATGGACGAAGCGATGGCTTCGATGACGAGCGGGACCGCCTCTCTAAGGCTTTGAAGCATCTGAGATCTGTAGGTCAAGGTTGAGAGACGACAAGGATTCTTGAGAGTAAGGGGTCGGCATGCACCTCTTTGTTGGCAGGAGATCAGCCCCGTTTACCTCTTCAACGGCAATCTCGAGGAAATCTAAGACATGCTCCGTATTTGCGCCTGCGCTTGAGAGTTCCGTGGCAGTTGCAATAATCCAATTTGGCCAGCGAGAAGGTTCTTGGGGCACAAGCCTCAGAGCAAGCGCAGATAACTGGGAGCATTCGTTGAATAACGCGGGGAAATGGAGGAATTATATTTCGAGAAAAGGACATACAGCAACAAACAATTTCCTTAGGATGACCTTGCTGAGGCCGAGAGCGATCGAGCGTCCAGTAATGCTGAGAAAAAAGGGAACGAGTTGGTCACTATGCGATGCTGGAAAGCTTTCCCTATGCAGGCGAAAGGAAGGAGGAAGAGGATCGTGAGTACGTCCGTTACCCACACAGTCCTCTGTCACGCACCAATCGCGTGAGATTTTGACCTGAGCCGTGTGCGCGCCAAAGAACTGAACGTTCGGGTCGGCGTCCTCGAAAAGGAACGGAATAACGAGGCCCCAGGCCTCCCACTTGCGCTGGAGGTCGAACAGCTCGCTCTGGAGACGACGCTGTTCATCTGGCGAAAGGCGGAGGGAAGATGCAGGGTCATACGATTCCCGAATAAGCTAGGTTCGATGGGTCACTGAGCCATTTATCATGGAAAGGGCACACGAATACCTGGGCTGCTCGCTGTACGTCTTCAGGGGAAAGAGTGGGGAGGAAAGATGCCATTGCGAGGGAATGAAAAAAGGGGCCCAAGCTTGACGGGTTTATGTTGTCATGATCATAGCGCTGACAGATAAAGCAGCAACCCACGTTCACCTGCTGTTGATAACGGGCGTAATGAATCGATCGCCAATCGTTTTTCTGTTTCGTTGGTCACTCTTTTGTTGATATCGGGCAAACAGAAGATCTCGTCTGGCACAACCTTTTATTATAATTGAGAAAAAAAAAAAATTGCCGCCACGTTTATCTCGACCTCGGCCAGAGCGCGCTGAGCGTTGTGGACAGAAATTTATATTCAACAAATATTGCTCTGATTCAACAAGAAAACAACAAGAAAGAAACGCCGACGTGCCACAGGACCCACCACCCTTCGGTTATACCAATTCGATCCTGTGCGGCCACCCAGTCGACCTACGCAATTGACCGCTTGCGCGCCCAAACAGTTTGGTAGATACTATAGATGCCGTCCCTGTCCTCCAGTTCGTCCTTAAAGGCATCCGCATCCTCCGGTGGAAAGAGTCCTCCAGCCACGAGGGCGTCAGCAAAACCTTGGGAGACCCGGGCCATCACCCGACTGATAAAATAATGGGACCAAGAGCATGTCGAATCTGGGGAGTAGGGCGTAGATATGGGTATGGCCCACTGCTTAGACTCGGGTCCCTCGAAGGAATCGGTCTGCTGGATGAGATGGGGGATCTCCAGGGCAAAGGTTGGCACGATGCGGCTACGCCAGACATGATACATCAGTACGGTAGCGGTAGAGGGGAAGGGCGGAAGAGGGAACGGTACGCACGATATTGCGTTGTAAAAGGAAACTGTTCGGGGGATGTATGCCTCATGCTCCTCCGAGAATGGGTGCCCGGGGTGCAGGGTAGGTCGAACAGCCCAATCGGCAAAGAGAAAGAGTCCACCTGGACGCAAGATGCGCGCGACCTCCTGTAAAAAGTGTGGAACCGCTTCCGCCTAAAGAACCCACGTCATCAAAGGATGGCAAGTGGACAGACAGGAACGAACTCTGAGGCAGGTCATTCGCGCGTGCACAACATCTACTGATGCGTTTGGGAAGCGCAGCACGCCAGTGACGTCAGCGATCTCGAAGCGGACGTTTTGAGGGGGGTAGCGCGTTTGGATGGGAACTATTGGACGGAGGAATGGCATGTCAAGGCAAGGGGAATGTCCAACAAAGTCATCAATCTCATCCATCTTGGATCAGAACAGCACGCACCAAGATCAAGTCCACGAAATTCTACAAGGGGAAACTCCTTCGCCATCTCCAATACCCTGGTGTCGCCATGATCGGGAGGACGTCCCAGTCAACATGTCGCACACCACCATCAGAAGGACGTGAGAAAGCGAGACAGGTAGATGACATACCAATGGCCAGCACCGGTACATAAATCGACAACCTTGCGTTCCTTGGGGTTATCGCTTAGTAACTCTCGGATGGGGGCACCACAATTGTTCCCAAAGATCATCCGAAGTTGGATATGTTGCGCTTCCTGCCTCTATATGCGGGGGTTTTTTTTTTTTTTTTTTTTTTTTTCGGAGTTGAATGCCCCCACGGTTATACAAAAGGTTGTGATACACACCTTCGTCTCATCACCGTCAACCGGAAGGTTGTAAGTACCATGGGAATGGAATAGACGCGGCGGGGAGCCGCGTTGGTTAAAGTACAATGGGAATTCATGGTCTTCGAGCGAGTCGAGCGAATCTGACGAGTTGTCATCAAAGTCGTCGAGGTGTTCGTCCATGTCATCATGCATTGGGGTAGCGATCGACAGAGAGGACACGTGGCCACTATCTATCATGCCAGTCTTATGCAGGGGAAACTTGGGGAGAATGTACGGGACGGCAAAGTCGTCGGGGTCAAGGTTGAGACGAACATTTTGCTGACGACGGGGCATGTATGGGTTGTCAGCAGGGTCGAGCGGGGGTTCGAACTCGAAAACCATCGGATTCGTGTTACTACAAGGTAAGGTGTAGAATGAAGGGGGGAAGGGGGAAAGGGGACGAGAGAGGAGGGCCGAACGTGGGACCAAAATTTAAAGGACTACAAGGCGAGGGGATGTGGCACCTCATCGCGGTCGCGAAACGTCAATACAGAGTCCGCCGAGCGATCAACGAACTAACCCAGAGATGGACACGTCGGAGTATACGAAAAAAGTTCGCAAATGATGCTGCGACCACCGGAGTTGGATTTGGCCGCAGGGAAGGATGCTCGGAACTCAAGTGCCATGAGAAAAACAAATTGGGGGAGGGTGGATAACATTGCATTGACAAAGGGAGAAACGGAAAGTTCACCATCTTTGCAGTAACAAAACGACGTTCTGGGGATCGGGGAGCAATAAATTGCCCCCGTTGTTATGCCCACAGCCGCATTGATCTCGATCTCAATCTTACACTTTTGTTTCCGTTCATTCTCGTACTGTACTGTACAGTATCCTCGCAGTATGGTCAAATTTACTATAGCTTTATATGATACCCCATTTTAGAATAAATTGTCAATCCCATGATATCTAACCCTAAGGTCCCTAACCCTGTGTCGCCCGGTCGGGGGCCCCTTTGGTGGCGCCTTCGTGTGTGTTCGCCTTCTGTTGCGTCGCGTCGCAGCGCCGTGTCGTGTGTGGTCGGGGGTCCTTTCGGCAGCGCCTTGCGTATGCGCTTGCCCGTCGCGAAGTTCAACATCGACGGGTGTTATTCGCCAGAATTGGGTCGAAGGGTGGCGATTTCCTCAGCATGCGACAGAACCGCCGCCGCGAATCACCAGAGAAGGCCAACGTATCGACAGCCCCAAAGGGACCCCGACGCAATGGACACCGACGCGGTCACGGTTGGTGAAGTGTCGGACAGCACGAATTGGCGCGACGAAAGGCGAGGGATGACGGACTCCGAACGAAAGAAACACCAGTAAGAGGGCCGGTGTTTCTTGTGCAGACGACGGCCACATGCGACGAACTTGCCCAAGGCGAGGAGAAGAAAGTCTGAATGGAATGGGGTGGGGTTAAGAGGAGTTGGCTCGGTGGTGACAATGGAGAGTCGGGCCAGCAAGCGGAAGGAGAACGAGAAGACAACAACGCACCGGCGCCCGCGCCAGTATATGCCCCAGGTGCCCTCATAAACCCTAAAATCGATCGGATGATGGCACGGCTATTGGGGTGCTGTTGCTGCTACTGCTGTCGTTGACGGTGTTGGCGTTGGAGCTGGTCGATCTCGGGGCGTTTGCCGATGGAGGCATTGGTGCGGAGGTCGGGGTTCTAGTGGAGAGGGTGCGGGCGGTGATGACGATGATGGCGGAGCTGTTGGAGCTGCTACTGCTACTGTTGTTGGCGGTGTCGTGGATGGTGTCAGCGGGAGGGCGGTGCGAAGGTGAGGAACTGGAAGACGGCGACAGTAGTGAATAGCATGGGGATGTTGGTGAGAACGATGTTGTCGAGTACAGGAGCGAAGTCGGGGAATATGTTGATATGGATGACGGAAGCGGGGGAGCGGATAATGGGGCCAAGAGCTTGAGGGGGTGCGCTGAGGATGGGGCAGGGGATGCCGATAGTGACGGTGCAGATGTCTTGTGGCCACGGCGGCGAAGTCTTCTCCATTCGAGGTACCCAGAGATAAACGTGGCTGACGATGTGGGAGTGAGCACTGAGTGAGCCAACAGGGAAAGAGATGTGTGGGAGGTTCTGCTGGTGTCGACGGGGCCTCCGGCGCTCCGCTCCTTGTGACCGCGGCCGCTTCCGCTCCTCTGCTGGTGGGACGCCGCTGAATTTGGCCTTCGGAGCTTCGAGGCGCCCTCATATGGGGCGGCCATCGGGCTTAATGCGGGCATGTGATGCGCCAGGGCAGCGGCGGGGCGAGAGCGGGAGTAACATTGACGTGGCTGAGGACTCAGAGTCACCTGGAGCCGGGGCAGGTGGTGCTGATGCTGACAGTGCTAACGTCTTGAGGCGGCGGCGGCGAGGTCAACAAATATAAGTAACAGTGCACAGGTTGGGGGGGGGATGATGTGGGTGAATCTGCTTGTATGCTTGTATGCGGCCGTAGACAGCATGCCAAGTGAGGGATGCTGATGGACATTCAGGAAGACCAGCTCCGAGAGCTAGTAGACTCGATTCTGAAATTTCCGGAGCAGATCAACCGAAGTCAGCGACAAACTGGATTCTTTCGTTATGAACTTGGGTTATGTGAGGCCTGGTGCAACGTGTAATGGAAGGGTGAGTGTGGGAACCAAAATGCGACGATACATGTAGATAGTGATGTGCACGGCCCGGCTCAAAGCCCTTGAGCCCGGGCAGCCGAGCCCTAAAAGCCCGAGCCCTTGAGACGGCTTTGGAGGGCCCAAGGCCCAGCTCAGCATTCTGTAAGCCTGAGCCGAGCCTGCAAGCCAAGGCTTTCAGTGTGTGTCACAATATTGTGCCCTCGAGGTGTTGGCAAGAGCACACCATGCTGTGCTCAAGCATGACCAGGTCATGTCACATTTTGGTGGCACCTGCTGTAAGGCCAGCACATGTGCTAGCCTTGGAAACATGCAGAAGCACACTGCACAGCCATATTTCTGAGCTATAGCTTGCCTTCTCAATCTGTGAGTCTGTTCCCTATATGTGCTGATAAACACATCTTAAGGTTATCAGTAGCAGCACATGTAGATTATGGTGAACTCTTGCACATAGACACATACTGTATTAGCATGTTACTATACAGAATATTATACAGACCTTGGGTAAGGGCAGTACCAAGTTCTGTCCAGGTGATTGGGCCACACAGCCCCACTCCTTATTGTTCTCTGACATCTGTGGCACCTTGTATCTGGCTGCCTCCAGATCAGGCTCCAACACTCCCCCTCAGACTGATTTAATGAGGATGAATGGTCCACCATGAGTTTGGGAAAAGGAAGGCAAGATAGTGGTTAGAACCAGGGCATGTTGATCTGAGATCATGCAATGGAGCAAACATTGAAGTGGGCCATGATTGTTAGTTGCTCTACTGCTGCAGAAGGGGGAAAGGAAAGGAAAGGAAGAGAGAGAGAGAGAGAGAGAGAGTGTGTGTGTGTGTGTGATGGCTCTGCGTGAGCCACTTGAATGCTGGGCAAAATGTGAACAGGGAGGGGAAAAGCACAATGCAAGCAGAGGCACAGCTAAGGCACTACTTGCCTCCTGCTCACTGTTAAGGGCCAAGGACCCTAAGGTGCGACATGCACAGGTTTGTATAACAGTGGCAGGACTTGTACTTCAAGGGATCGTAGGTAGCAAACACTGGCCCTTGTATGCACTGGTATGCCTGGTCTGCATGCATGCAAGACACTAGTAGTGATAATGAAAGATGTAGAGGGGAGTCTCGATGACGTTCAAGATGACTTAGAAGGGATGCGGGTGAAAACTGAAGTGTTAAGGGCCAAGGACCCTAAGGTGCGACGTGCACGGGTTTGTATAACAGCGGCAGGACTTGTACTTCAAGGGATCGCAGGTAGCAAATGCTGGCCCTTGGATGCGCTGGTATGACGGGTCTGCACGCGTGCAAGACACTAGTGGGGATAATGTCGTGAGCGGTACTCGCGCCCCCCAATCTCAGCTACAAACCCGTAACTCCAAGACCACGTGACCGTGGGAACATATCACATGACCCTACACGTGACTCATCACGTGACCCCTTCGCCACTCATACACCACGTGACTTATCAGCACGTGACCCT
>Ga0307510_10002798_pt1 | contig 20009 bp, 15 predicted proteins | sample 12_EM_MG_FD_207224 | JGI IMG/M metagenome (GOLD analysis project Ga0307510, IMG submission 207224) | Populus trichocarpa ectomycorrhiza microbial communities from riparian zone in the Pacific Northwest, United States - 12_EM | ecosystem: Host-associated > Plants > Roots > Unclassified | place... | reverse complement strand
GATCCCCTTTGTGAACGTCGGTGAACGCACCAACGTCACGGGCTCGGCGAAATTCCGCAAGCTGATCACCGCGGGCGATTACACCGCAGCATTGCAGGTGGCGCGCGACCAGGTCGAGAACGGCGCCCAGATCATCGACGTCAACATGGACGAGGGATTGCTGGATTCGGAAGCCGCGATGGTGACGTTCCTCAATCTCGTCGCCGCGGAACCCGACATCGCGCGCGTGCCCGTGATGGTCGACTCCTCGAAATTCAACGTGATCGAAGCCGGCCTGAAATGCGTTCAGGGCAAGCCGGTGGTGAACTCGATCTCGATGAAAGAGGGCGTCGAGAAGTTCATCCACGAGGCCCAGATCGCGCGCCGCCATGGCGCCGCCGTCGTCGTGATGGCGTTCGACGAGGTCGGCCAGGCCGATACGTTCGCGCGCAAGACCGAAATCTGCAAGCGCGCCTATGACGTCCTGGTCGACCAGGTCGGTTTCCCCCCTGAGGACATCATCTTCGATCCGAATATCTTTGCCATCGCGACCGGACTTGAAGAGCACAATAATTACGGCGTCGACTTCATCGAGGCGACGCGCTGGATTCGCCAGAACCTGCCGCATGCGCATATTTCCGGCGGCGTCTCGAACCTGTCGTTCTCGTTCCGCGGCAACGAGCCGGTGCGCGAGGCCATGCATTCGGTGTTCCTGTATCACGCGATTCATGCCGGCATGGACATGGGCATCGTCAATGCCGGGCAGATGATCGTCTATGACGACATCGACCCCGAACTGCGGCAGGTGTGCGAGGACGTCATCCTCAACCGCGATCCGGGCGCGTCCGAGCGGCTGCTGGCGCTAGCCGAAAAATTCCGCGGCAAGGAGAAGCAGACCAGGGAGCAGGACCTCGCCTGGCGCGAGTGGCCGGTCGAAAAGCGGCTCTCCCACGCGCTGGTACACGGCATCACCGAGTTCATCGAAGCCGACACCGAAGCCGTGCGCAAAACGGTGGAGCGGCCGCTGAACGTGATCGAAGGCCCGCTGATGGCCGGCATGAACATCGTCGGCGACCTCTTCGGCGATGGAAAGATGTTCCTGCCACAGGTGGTGAAGTCGGCGCGCGTGATGAAGCAGGCGGTCGCCTATCTGATGCCGTTCATGGAAGAGGAAAAGGCGCGCAACCTTGCCAATGGCGTGACCTCCGACGGCCGCAACGCCGCCGGCAAGATCGTGCTCGCCACCGTCAAGGGCGACGTCCACGACATCGGCAAGAACATCGTCGGCATCGTGCTGCAATGTAACAATTTCGAGGTGATCGACCTCGGCGTCATGGTGCCGGCATCCAAGATCATCGAGACCGCCAAGGCCGAGGGCGCCGATATCATCGGCCTGTCCGGCCTGATCACGCCCTCGCTCGACGAGATGAGTTTCCTCGCCGGTGAGATGCAGCGGCAGGGCATGAGCATGCCGCTGTTGATCGGCGGCGCCACCACCAGCCGCGTCCACACCGCCGTGAAGATCGACCCGAACTACAAAGGTGGCCCGGTGGTGCACGTCAACGACGCCAGTCGCGCCGTCGGCGTGGCGTCGTCGCTGCTCTCGCCCGAGCGGCGCGAGGCCTATGCCGCCGATATCCGCGCCGAATACGCCAAAATCTCCGCGGCGCATTTCCGCGCCCAGGCCGACAAGAAGCGGCTGAAGCTTGCGGCTGCCCGCGCCAACGCGGTCAAGGCCGACTTCGCCAAGACGCCGCCGAAGAAGCCGGCATTCCTCGGCATCAAGAGCTTTGACGCCTATGACCTCGCAGAGTTGGCCGAATACATCGACTGGACGCCGTTCTTCCAGACCTGGGAATTGACCGGACGTTTCCCGGCCATCCTCGACGATCCCAAGATCGGCGAAGTCGCGCGCTCGCTGTATGACGACGCGCGCAAGATGCTCGATCTGATCGTCAGGGAAAAATGGTTCAAGGCGCGCGCCACCATCGGCTTCTGGCCGGCCAATGCCGACGGCGACGATATCGCGGTTTATGCCGACGACAGCCGCAAGCAAAAAATCGCGACCTTCCACACGCTGCGCCAGCAACTGGAGAAGCGCGAAGGCCGCTTCAACGCCGCGCTGTCGGATTTCATCGCGCCGGTGTCGTCGGGCGTGCCTGACTATATCGGTGCCTTCGTCGTCACCGCCGGGATCGGCGAGGACGCCGTCGCCGACCGCTTCAAGAACGCCAATGACGATTACTCCTCGATCCTGTGCAAGGCGCTGGCCGACCGTCTGGCGGAAGCCTTTGCCGAGCGGATGCACCAGCGCGTCCGCAAGGAGTTCTGGGGTTACGCGCCGGACGAGGCGCTTGTCCCCGATCAGTTGATCCTCGAACAATATGCCGGCATCCGCCCGGCGCCCGGCTATCCCGCGCAGCCCGATCACACCGAGAAGGCGACGCTGTTCCGCCTGCTCGATGCGGAGAACACGGCTGGCGTGAAGCTGACCGAGAGCTTTGCGATGTGGCCGGGTTCGTCGGTGTCGGGGCTTTATTTCAGCCATCCCGAGAGCTTCTATTTCGGCGTCGGCAAGATCGAGCGCGACCAGGTCGAGGATTATGCCGCGCGCAAGAGCATGACGGTGACCGAGACCGAGCGCTGGCTGGCGCCGGTGTTGAACTACATTCCGTCGCAGGAACAGGCCGCGGCGAAGGCGCCGGCGGTGGCTGAGATCGTCCCCGCCAACGATGTCGCCACGCATCCGCCCGGATGCACCTGCGCGGTGCATCTGGCCTGGCGGAAGAAGGCCGTGGGGGCGTAAGGCTACTTTCTTCCCTTCTCCCGTTGTGGGAGAAGGTGGCGCGGACGAAGTCCGTGCCGGATGAGGGGTCTCTATCCGCGGAAAGAACCCCCTCACCCGTCTCAATCGTGCTTCGCACGATTGATCCACCCTCTCCCACAAGGGGAGAGGGGAAGAGAATGCGGGGTGCCCCATGAAATTCTTCTCCTTCTGGCGATCGTTGGCGAGCTTTCGCGTCCGCATCGCGCTCAATCTGAAAAATGTGCCGGCCGAGGCGATCTTCGTCGACCTCGACGCCAACGCGCATCGCAACCCTGAGTATCGCAAGATCAATCCGCAGATGGCGCTGCCGGCGCTGGTCGAGGATGACGGCACCACGCTGTTCCAGTCGCTCGCGATCCTCGAATATCTCGACGAGAAATATCCCTCCCCACCTTTGCTGCCCGCCGACATCAACGGCCGCGCCCGCGTCCGCGCGCTGGCGCTGATGGTGGCCTGCGAGGGACATCCGCTGCTGACGCCGCGGGTGCGGCGTTATCTCGACCACGAACTCAATCTGCGCGACACGCAGCAGGCGGCGTGGCGGCGGCACTGGATCGTGGAAACGCTGGCCGCGCTGGAGGGGCATCTGGCTGATAACAAAGACACCGGAAAATTCTGCCATGGCGATGCGCCGACGTTGGCGGATATCTGCATGGTGGGGCATGTCACGGTCGCCGTGACGCATCAGATCGATCTGAAAATCTATCCGACGGTGAATCGCATCTTTGAGACCGCGATGGCGCTGCCGGAATTTGCCAAGGCGCATCCGCTCGTGCAGCCGGACACGCCGGAAGCGATGCGGAAGAAGTAGGGTGGGCAAGGGCGCGTTTGCGCCGTGCCCACCATCTTTCTTGCATCATGCCGAACGGTGGGCACGCTGCGCTTTGCCCACCCTACGAAGGCCCCTCACCCCTTCGGCGGCGCGAGCGGCTGAACGATTTCCTGGAACGGCCGCAGCGCCTCGCAACGCTCGGAATGCGCCTTCAGCGCGGGATAGCGTGCGTCGAACAGCGCGGGATGCGCCTCGCCGGTGAAGCGCAGCACGCAGGCGACCGCGATATCGGCATGGCCGATGTTTTCGCCGAACCAGTACGGCGTCTTGACCACGGCGCGTTCCTTTTCCAGCATGTCGAGCACGCCCGATATCTGCGACTTGCAGCGCTCGACCCAGAGATCGAGCTGCTTCTCCTTGCGCAGCACGCGTTCGTACAACAGGCTAACGCCCTTGTCGCCGAGACCCATCGCCAGCGCGCAGATCCGCAAGTGCCGACGCCGCGTCTCGCCGCGCGGGGCGATCATCGCTTTGTCGGGGCCGACGCGATCGTCGAGATGATCCAGGATCATCGTGCTCTCGATCAGCGCCTCGCCATCGTCAAGCACCAGCGTCGGCACCCGCCGCAGCGGATTATACGGTGCGATCTTGTCGGCATCGCCGAAGGTCGACCACGGCTTGTGCTCGAAGGCGATGCCATAGAGCCGCATCGCGATGGCGACGCGGCGGACAAAGGGGGAGTCGTATTGGCCGATCAGGATCATGTTGTTTTCACCACTCTTCGGGCGGACGGAATCCTGAGTGTAACGGACTGTCATACCCCGCGAAAGCGGGGTATCCAGTACGCCGCGGCCTCGCGGCTTTGTCACCGCCGGCTCAGGGATACCGGATCATCCGCCAGAGCCTGTCATCGGGTGGCCTTCGCGCCGACCCGGTGGCGGGTGATGACGACTGAGGAGCCAAACACATGCGAGATCTGCCGATCCTCATTGGATTGCTCATCATCACTTCACATCCGGCCCACGCGCAAAGCGGCCCGACCGGATTCCAGTCGCCATCCAAAAATATCGCCTGCCAGTATTTCGACTACGACAAGCAGAACACGCTCCGCTGCGACATCAGTGCGATGGAATCCAAGCCGCGACGCCCCGCCGACTGCGAGCTCGATTACGGCGGCGCCTTCGAGATGAACGCCAAGGGCCCCGCCGCAGGCCTCTGCCACGGCGATACCGTGATGGACAGAGCGCTGCCGGTGCTGGGCTATGGTGAGGTGTGGCAGCGCGGCGGGTTTACGTGCAAGTCGGAGCAGATGGGGGTGACGTGCTTCAACACGGACCGACGCGGGTTCTCGCTGTCGCGGGCGAAGCAGGAACTGTTTTAAACGATACTCTGACGAAGTCCCCAGGCGTCATACTCCGCGACGGCGGAGTATCCAGTACGCCGCGGCGTCTCGATTCTATCGTAACTGCTCTGGAATACTGGATCCCCGCCTTCGCGGGGATGACAGCCGAGGGTGAGGACGCATCAGTGCCTCACTCGATCACCGGCACATGCCTTGCGACATCGCGCGGCACAGTCCCATCGAGCCGCGGATCGGTGACCAACTCGACCTGCCGGCGGAATGGACGAAAGCCCGAACGCTGGTAGAAGGCGAGCGCGGCGGGATGGTCGAAGGTGCAGGTGTGCAGCCAGAGCCGCGTGAGCGGGTGCGACCAGGCGATCTCCAGCGCGCGGTTCATCAGCCAGCGGCCGGCGCCGGTTCCGACGAGCTTTCCGGTGAGCCCGAAAGAAATGATTTCGCATTGCCCGGGCTCGCGAAAATCCATCTCGAGCAAGCCTTCGTCGCGTCCCTCATGCGCCAGTGCGTAGATCTCCATCAGCGGCGATTGAATGATCGCGGCCAATTCCGCGTCGGGCAACCGTATCCTCGATATCCACAGCCATGGCCGGCCGACGCGGCCATAGAGATCGCGATACCAGTCGAGCGCGGGGGCATCTACCCGCCGCAGCGACCATGCGCCCGCGGGATCGGGACGCGGCGTGGGGCGCGCGGTCATCTCCAGATGCGTGACGACAGCGGCGATCTTGCCGGCGGGAACGTCGGAATAGCCGTCAGGCAGGATCATTCTCGGTTACTCCCCCTCATCACTCGCCAGCACACCCTTCACCGCCCTCGCCCAGCCTGCAAGCTTGCGTTCCCGTGTCGCCGCGCTCATTGCCGGCTTGAAGCGATGCTCCAGCCGCCAGTTGTCCGCGAATTTTGCGGGCTCGGGATAGACGCCGGCCTGCAGCCCGGCGAGATAGGCGGCGCCAAGCGCGGTGGTTTCCTGGATCCTCGGGCGATCAACGGGGGCGTCGAGCAGATCGGCAAGACGTTGCATGGTCCAGTCGGAGGCGGTCATGCCGCCGTCGACGCGGAGCACGTTGGCGGCCTTCCCGCCCGGCCAGTCAGCGCGCATCGCCTCGCGGAGATCGAAGGTCTGGTAGCAGACGCTCTCCAGCGCGGCGTGCGCCAGCTCGGCGGGACCGGTGTTGCGGGTCAGGCCGAACAGCGCACCGCGCACGCGCGGATTCCAGTAAGGCGCGCCGAGCCCGACGAAGGCGGGCACCAGATAGACGCTCTGGGTGGAATCCGATTTGTCAGCGAGCGGACCGGTCTCCGACGCCTGCTTGATGATGCCCAGCCCATCGCGCAGCCATTGTACGGCGGAGCCTGCGACGAAGATCGAGCCTTCGAGCGCGTAGGTGCGCTCGCCGTTCAATTGATAGGCGATGGTGGTGAGCAGCTTGTTCTTCGAGGCGACCGGCGTCGTGCCGGTGTTGAGAAGGGCAAAACAGCCGGTGCCGTAGGTCGACTTGATCATGCCGGGCGTGAAGCAGGCCTGACCGATGGTCGCGGCCTGCTGGTCGCCGGCGATACCTGAAATGGCGATCGGGCCGCCGAACAGGTTTGGGTCGCTGTCGCCGAATTTGGCGGAGGAGTCTTTCACCTCGGGCAACATCGAGCGCGGCACGCGCAGGATCTTCAGGAGTTCGTCGTCCCATTCGCCGGTGTGAATGTTGAACAGCAGCGTGCGCGAGGCGTTGGTGGCGTCGGTGGCATGCACACGGCCAGCGGTCAGCCGCCACAGCAGATAGCAATCGACGGTGCCGAACACCAGTTCGCCGCGGCCGGCGCGTTCGCGCGCGCCCGGCACGTGGTCGAGAATCCATGCGACTTTGGTGCCGGAAAAATAGGGATCGATGATCAGGCCGGTCTTGGCCGAAATATCAGGTTCGTGGCCTTCGCTCTTGAGTTTGGCGCAGATGTCAGCGGTGCGGCGGTCCTGCCAGACGATGGCGCGGTGCACCGCCTGCCCCGTGGCACGGTCCCAGACGACCGTGGTCTCGCGCTGGTTGGTGATGCCGATCGCGGCGATGTCTTTCGCCGTGATGCCCGCCTTTTCCAGCGCCTCGCGGCAAACCGTGACCGTCGAGGTCCAGATGTCCTCGGGCTCGTGCTCGACCCAGCCCGAGGCTGGGAAATGCTGCGGGAATTCCTGCTGCGCTGACGCGGCGATGGAGATGTCGCTGCGGAACACGATGGCGCGCGAGGACGTGGTGCCCTGATCGATGGCCAGAACGAAGGACATGGCGTTGCTTCCCTGGGAGGTTTTGGTTGCGCAAGAGGCAATCCGATTGGGAGGCGGAGGTCAAGTTGAGGAGAGCGCGCCACGTTCGGTGCGCTCCCTCTCCCGCTTGCGGGGGAGGGTTGGGGTGGGGGGTGTCGCCGCGGGCGACGGCGTCAGAGATCAAGCGCGTCTGGCGCAAGACAAGAGAGAGAGAGAGAGAGAGAGAGAGAGAGAGAGAGATGGACTCGCGGAGAGACCCCCACCCGCTTCGCTTCGCTCGGCACCCTCCCCCGCAAGCGGGAGAGGGATTCACGTCGCGGCTGTCGTCACGCCGCCGTCGACCACGATGGTCTGGCCGGTCATGAAGGTCGAGGCGTCGGAAGCGAGATACGCCACCGCGCCGGCGATTTCGTCGGGCTCGCCGATACGGCGAAGCGGCGTGCCGGCGGTGCGGCGCTTGAGATTGTCAGGGTCTTCCCACAGCGCGCGGGCGAAATCGGTTTTGACTAGGCCGGGTGCTACGCAATTGACGCGGACGCCTTTCGGGCCCCATTCGCCAGCAAGGCTGCGGCACAGCGCGAAGTCAGCCGCTTTCGAAATGCCGTAGGCGCCGATCACGGTGGAGCCGCGCAAGCCGCCGATGGATGAGATGATCACTACCGAGCCGCTGCCGCGCTCGGCCATCTGCGGGATCGCCAGCGCGCAGAGCCAGATGTTGCTCTTGACGTTCGAGCCCATGATCTTGTCGAAGGCTTCGTCCTTGATGTCGAGCAGCGGGCCGTAATAGGGATTCACCGCGGCGTTGCAGACGAGGATGTCGACCTTGCCGTAATGTTTTATCGTGCCCGATATCAGCCCCTCGACTTCCTCGCGGCGCGAGATGTTGCAGGGAATGACATGGGCGTCGCCGCCGGCCTTCTTGATGCCTTCCGCCACCTCGTGACAAGCATCGGCCTTGCGGCTGGAGACCACGACTTTTGCGCCGAGCTTTGCCAGCAGTTCGGCGGAGGATCGGCCAATACCGCGGCTGGAGCCGGTGATGACGGCGACTTTTCCGGTGAGATCGAACGGGGTGTTTTTCATTGTTGTCGGCTCCCTGCTTCCATTCATTCAGTCGTCATCGCCCGGTTTAGCCGGCCGATCCAGTATTCCAGAGACGATTGCGCGAGAGTCGATAGGCCGCGGCGTACTGGATCCCCCGCTTTCGCGGGGGATGACAGTCAGCTCGCCTTACACCAGCCCGCCCGCGTCGGTGACGCGGCGGAGGTGGTAGTCGGTGTCGCCAAAGCTGTTTTCGATCATGGTCAGCCGCTTGAAGTAGTGGCCGATCTTGGCTTCCTGGGTCATGCCGATGCCGCCGTGAAGCTGGATCGACTGCTGGCCGATGAACTTGCCGGACTTGCCGATCTGCACCTTGGCCGCGGCGACCGCCGTGGCGCGCTCCTTGGCGCTGTCGAAATCGGCCGCCATGGTCGCGAACATCGACATGCTGCGGGCCTGTTCCAGCGCGACGAACATGTCGGCGGCGCGGTGCTGCAGGGTCTGGAAGCTGCCGATCGGCACGCCGAACTGTTTTCGGGTCTTGAGATATTCGACCGTGCTCTTCAGCGATTCGTCCATCGCGCCGACCGCTTCCGCGCACATCGCGGTGCGGGCTTCGTCCACCACGCGCTCGATCAAGGCGAGGCCGTTCTCGGGATCGCCGATCGCCGCATCTGCGCCGACCTCGACGCCGGTCAGCGTGATGTCAGCGGCATGCAGGCCGTCCTGGGTCGGATAGCCCTTGCGGGTGACGCCCTTGGCGTTCGCCGGCACGATGAATACGCCGATGCCGGCCTTGTCGCGCTGGCCGCCCTTGGTGCGCGCGGTCACGATCAGGGTGTCGGCGTTCTCGCCGTTGAGCACGACGAATTTTTCGCCGTCGATCACCCACCCCGAGCCCTTCTTCTTGGCTGATGTTGCGACATCGCCGAGGTCGTAGCGCGAGTTCTTTTCGAGCTGCGCAAAGGCAAAAGTCTTGCTGCCGTCGATGATGCCGGGGATGTGCGCGGCCTTCTGCTCGGCCGAACCGCCATGGCGCAGGAAGCCGCCGCCGATCACGACGGTGGCGAGATACGGCTCGAGCACCAGCGCCTTGCCGAGCGCCTCCATCACGATCATGGTCTCGACCGCGCCGGCGCCAAAGCCGCCATCGGCTTCCGCGAACGGCAGGCCCAGCAGGCCCTGCTCGGCCAGCTTGCCCCAGACGGCCTTGCTCCAGCCGCCCTTTTCCTTCTGGTACTTCTTGCGCGCATCGAAATCGTAGGAGTCGGTCAACAGACCGTCGATGCTTTCCTTGAGAAGGCGCTGCTCCTCGGACAAATCAAAATCCATGTTCTTTACTCTCTCAAATCATGCCTGAGGCATGGAAAGCGAACGAACCCGTAGGATGGGTAGAGCGAAGCGAAACCCATCGCACTGTTCGGTCTTGTGATGATGGGTATCGCTTCGCTCCACCCATCCTACGAACTTCCGATCTTCATCCCCGCGAAGGCGGGGATCCAGTAATCGCAGGCGCTTGTGGTAGCCATAGGCGCCGCGGCGTACTGGGTCCCCCGCCTTCGCGGGGGACGACAGGTGATGGTGGAGCTACAGCCCCAGCACCGCCTTGGTGATGATATTGCGCTGGATCTCGTTGGAGCCGCCGTAGATCGAGACCTTGCGGTTGTTGAAGTAGCTCGGCGCGATCTGGGCGGTCCAGTCCATGGTCTCGTTGGTGCCGTCATCGCCATGCACGTCGTAGGGCGCGGCAAACGGACCGATCACTTCCATCAACAATTCGGTGGTGGTCTGCTGGATTTCCGAACCCTTGATCTTCAGCACCGAGGACGCCGGATTGGGCTTGCCCTTGCCGTGCTTGCCTTCATCCGCGACGACGCGGAGCTGGGTAAGCTCGAGCGCCTTGAGCTCGATCTCGCAGGCTGCCAGCTTCTCGCGGAAACCCTGGTCTTCGATCACGGGCTTGCCGTTCTGTTCGACCTTGGAGGCGAGGTCCTTGATGCGGCGCAGCCGCTCCTTGGAGACGCCGACGCGGGCGATGCCGGTGCGCTCGTTGCCGAGCAGGAATTTTGCGTAGTCCCAGCCCTTGTTCTCCTCGCCGATCAGATTCTCGACCGGCACCTCGACGTCGTCGAAGAACACTTCGTTGACCTCATGGCCGCCGTCGATGGTCTCGATCGGGCGCACGGTAACGCCCTTCGACTTCATGTCGAACACGATGAAGGAGATGCCCATCTGCTTCTTCGCGTTATTGTCGGTACGGCACAGGCAGAAGATCATGTCGGCGTGCTGGGCCAGCGTAGTCCAGGTCTTCTGGCCGTTGATGATGTACTTGTCGCCCTTGCGCTCGGCCTTGGTCTTCAGCGAGGCGAGGTCCGATCCGGAGCCGGGTTCTGAGAAGCCCTGGCACCACCAGTCGTCGACATTGGCGATGCGCGGCAGATACTGCTTCTTCTGCTTCTCGTTGCCGAAGGTGTAGATGACGGGGCCGACCATGCTGACGCCGAAGGCGAGCGGCGCGGGCGCGGGGTGCATCTGCAGCTCTTCGTTGAAGATGTAGTGCTGCACGGAGGTCCAGCCCGTGCCGCCATATTCCTTCGGCCAGTGCGAGCAGCCCCAGCCCTTCTTGTTCAGAATGCGCCACCAGGTGACCATCTCGTCCTTCGAGAGGTGACGGCCCTCCACCATCTTGCGCCGGGTCTCCGGCGGCACATTGTCCCGGAAGAAGGCTCTCACCTCCTCACGAAACGCGATTTCTTCCTTGCTGAAAGCGAGATCCATCGGATCCTCCTGTGAGCGAACGAATTACACTCTGACTAAGCGACGTCTTTCTTGATGTTTGCCTGCGGCGGAGATTGCTGCATGCGCAGTTCATGGCGCGATAACTTTCCAACCGGCGTGCGCGGCAGCTCGTCGACGAAATCGACGGCGGCCGGAATCTCGTGCTTGCCGAGCTTGCCGGTGAGGAACGTGCGCAATTCCTCCACCGTGAAAGACTTTGCGCCATCGCGCAGCTTGATGAAGGCCTTGGCCGCCTCGCCGCGATAATCGTCCGGGATTCCGATCACGATCACTTCCTGCACGGAAGGATGCGTATAGATCGCCTGCTCGATCATCTGCGGATAGACGTTGAAGCCACCGGAGATGATCATGTCCTTCTTGCGGTCGACCAGGTAGAAATAGCCGTCGGCATCCACGTAGCCGATGTCGCCGGTGAGAAAACGGTCGCCGACGAAGGCTTCGGCGGTTTCCTTCGGCCGGTTCCAGTAGCCTTTGGTGACGTTCGGGCCGCGGATGCGGATTTCGCCGGCCTCGCCGACCGGCATCAATTTGGTCGAATCTTCCAGCGACACGACGTCCATCTCGATGCCGGGCAGCATCAGGCCGATCGAACCGGGCTTGTCGGGCCCTTCCTTCGGATGCGCGGTGCCGGGCGAGCAGGTTTCGGTCATGCCCCAGCCGCTCTTCAGCTTCATGCCGACGCGGCTCTCCAGAATCCGCGCAACCTCGACCGGCAGCGGTGCACCGCCCGAGCCGACGCTGACCAGCGAGGACAAATCGCGCTTGTCGAGATCGGGAAGTGCCGCGATCGCGATCCACATCGTCGGCACGCCGGGAAACGCGGTGGCGCGCTTGACTTCGATATCGCGCATCACGGCATCGACGTCGAAACGCTGGTGCAGCGAGATCAGGTGGCCGCGCCGGATTGCGGAGAGCAGCACCACCGTCAGCGCGTAGATGTGGAACAGCGGCAGCACGCAGATCACACGCTCGATCGGGTCGTTGCGCTCCAGCCGCGCAGGTCTACCCCAGACGTCGTAGACCGAAACCGCCGAGGTCAGATTACCGTGGCTGAGCATCGCGCCTTTTGGGAGGCCTGTCGTGCCGCCGGTATATTGCAGCAGGGCTACATCATCGGCAGACATCGCGGGCCACTCCGAAGGCTTTGCCGCGCCATCGGCGAATTGCCGGAAGGTGACGATCTTCGGATTATCCGGCAGCGCCGTCTGCGGCGTCCCAACCCTGCCCCAATGATCGTCCTCGCAGACGATCAGGCGATCGAGCAGCCCCTTGTCGAGAAACTTCAGCGCGGTCGGCAACAGTGCCGAGAGGTTGCTGGTGACCAGCACCCGCGCGCCGGAGTCCGAAAGCTTGTGCGACAGCGCGATCTCGCCGTCGAGCGGCGACAGATGCACGATTCGGGCGCCGGCCTTCAGCGCGCCGAAGAAATTGACGGGATGATCAGGCGAATTGCCGAGGAACAGCGCGACCGAACTGTTCTTGCCGTAGCCGGCGCGAAGGAAGGCGCTGGCCGCCGTCTCCACCAGCGCTTCGAGTTCGCTATAGCTGATCGGCCGGTCGCGGAATTCGAGCGCTGGGCGCGCGCCGAATTCGGCCGCGGCTGCCGACAACAGGTCCGGCAGCGTTCCGCGCGCGATCGGATCGTCCCAGCGGACGCCTTCCGGATAGAACTGCTCGCCGGGATGAGTCATGGCTCTCTAGCTAGAAGATTAGGTCGTCATTCCGGGCTCGACGCTGATGCGTTGCCCCGGAATGACGGGTGGTTGCCGATCAAGCCGCCTTCGATTTCTCAGCCAGCGATGCAAACGTCTTGCCTTCCGCGGCGAGGCGCTTGAGCAGCGGCGCGGGCTCGATCGAGGGATCGTTGGTTTCCTTGGCGTAATAGGAAAGACGATCCGCGATGTGCTTGAGCCCGACCTGATCGGCATAGAACATCGGGCCGCCGCGATAGATCGGCCAGCCGTAACCATAAAGCCAGATCACGTCGATGTCGCTCGGCCGCGCCGCGATGCCCTCTTCGAGGATGCGCGCACCCTCGTTGATCATCGGGTACATCATACGCTCGAGGATTTCGTCGTCGCTGACAACCCGCTTCTTGCGCCCCAGGCGCTGCAGCGTCTCGTCGATCAGTTTTTCAACTTCTGGATCGGGCAGCGCCGCGCGCGAGCCGCCTTCGTACTTGTAGTAGCCTTTGCCGGTCTTCTGGCCGAAGCGCCCGGCCTCGCACAGCGCGTCGGCGATTTCCGACTTGATGCCGCGGTCCTTGCGCGAACGCCAGCCGATATCGAGGCCGGCGAGATCGCTCATCGCGAACGGGCCCATCGGCATGCCGAACTTCGTCACCACGGCGTCGACCTGCTGCGGCAGCGCGCCTTCGAACAACAGCTTCTCGGACTGTTTGCCACGCTGGGCCAGCATGCGGTTGCCGACGAAGCCGTCGCAGACGCCGACCACGGCCGGCACCTTAGCGATTTTGCGCGCAATGGAAACCGCTGTTGTCAAAGCATCCGGCGCGGTCTTGTCGGCGCGCACGATCTCGCACAGCTTCATGACGTTGGCCGGCGAGAAGAAGTGCATGCCGAGCACGTCCTGCGGACGCTTCGTCACCTTCGCGATCTCGTCGATGTTGAGGTACGAGGTGTTGGAAGCGAGCACCGCGCCCGGCTTGGCGTGCTTGTCGAGCGCCTCGAACACTTCCTTCTTCACAGCCATGGTTTCGAACACGGCTTCGATTACCAGGTCAGCGTCCTTGACGTTCTCGAGGCCGACCACGCCCGTGATCAGGCCCATGCGCTTGGCCGGCGCATCTGCGGGGATACCGCCACGCGCCGCGGTGGCCTCGTAATTCTTCTGCATCACACCCAGGCCGCGCTTGAGCTGCTCTTCACCGGTCTCGATCAGCGTGACCGGAATACCGGCATTGGCGAACGACATCGCAATACCGCCGCCCATGGTGCCGGCGCCGATGATGGCGACGCGCTCGACATTGCGGGGCTTGGTTCCCTCGGGCACGCCGGCGATCTTGGCGGCTTCGCGCTCGGAGAAGAAGGCATAGCGTTGCGCCTTGGACTGGTCGCTTGACACCAGCTTGAGGAAACCTTCGCGCTCCTTCTTCAACCCTTCGTCGAACGGCAGCTCGATGGCGGCGCGAACGGCATCGGCTGCGGCGAACGGCGCTTCCAGCCCGCGCGCCTTCTTGGTCAGCGCGGCGACGGCGTTGGTGAAGATCGAAATGTCGGCCTTGGCGGCCGCGAGCTTGGAGTCGTCGTCGCGCAGCTTGCGCAAGGGGCGCTTCTCCGCCAGCACCTTGCGCGCGAAGGCTTCGCCGCCGGATGCCGGACCCTCGACGATCTCCTCGATCAAGCCGTTCTTCTGGGCCTCCGCCGCGCTGATCGGATCGCCGCTGACGATCATCTTGACCGCGAGTTCGGGGCCGACCGCGCGCGGGAGCCGTTGGGTACCGCCGGCGCCCGGTAGCAGGCCGAGCTTCACTTCGGGCAGGCCGAGCCTGGCTTCCTTGGTCGCGACGCGATAGTGGCATGCCAGAGCGACTTCGAGACCGCCGCCGAGCGCGGTGCCGTGAATGGCGGCAATGATCGGCTTCGGCGAGTTCTCCATCAGGACGAGCACTTCGGCGAGACCGGGCGGCTTCGGCGGCTTGCCGAATTCGGTGATGTCGGCGCCGGCGATGAAGGTGCGGCCGCCGCAGGTCAGCACGATTGCCTTAACTTCTGCATCCGCGATCGCGCTCTTCATGCATTCGAAGATACCGCCGCGCACCGCGGCGCTCAGCGCGTTGACGGGAGGACTGTTGACCGTGACGATGGCGATGACGTCATGACGCTCGAGTTTTACCACTTCGTTCACGGGACTCTCCCTGGATCGTTGTTCTCTGGATCGTTTGTTCTTGGATGCCGCTCAACTTGCGTTGAGTGGCTACGGTCGATTTCGTCAATTTCGCACTGCGAAATTTAATTCCACATCTTGACAGCGAGGGTTATTTTGAAGCACGTCCCTTGTCAACGAGCTCATCAGCAGCAGTAACGGGTAATGAAGCGTCCAGGGAAAAAGGTGGCGACCGATCGCAGCTTCGTCGTCGCACTCTCCCGCGGACTAGATGTGTTGCGCGCATTTCATCCCAACGACGGACTGCTCGGCAATCAAGAACTCGCTGCCCGTACCAATTTGCCGAAGCCAACCATTTCCCGACTGACCTACACCCTGACCAAGCTGGGCTACCTTACACCCGTTCCACGTTTCGAAAAGTATCAGCTCGCGCCATCAGCCATGGCGCTGGGGTATGCCGCCCTTGCCAATCTCGGCGTTCGGCATTTGTCCGAACCCTATCGTGAAGAACTGATGCGCGAGACCGGCGGCGCCGTCGCGGTCGGCGGACGCGATCGTCACAGCATGATCTATTTCGGGCAGAGCCGTAACGGGTTGCTCGGCGTGCAACTCGACGTCGGTTCGCGCGTACCGATCGCGACCACCGCGATGGGACGCGCCTATCTCTGGGCACTGCCCGACGACGAGCGCGCCGCCTTGTTGCGCGAACTGCGCGACCATTACGGCAACCGTTGGTCGCGAATGCGCGACGGCATCGAACGTGCGGGTGAAATGGTTGCGCGTCACGGATTCACGATTTCCGCAGGCGAATGGCAAGACGATGTGCACGCGGTAGGTGTGTCGTTGAAGCTCAGCGACGGAACCGGCCCCTATGCTTTCAATTGTGGCGCACCCGCCTTCCGCTTCACGGAAGATCGCTTGGTCAACGACATTGGACCGCGCCTTGTGACGATGGTAAGGAACATTGAGGCAGCGCTGGGCGGCGCAGCACCGCAATCCAAAAAAACAGAAAACAAGAAGTTGAAAGCAGGAGGGAAAGTTGCACGTTTGGCCGAGGGGATCAGATAGCCTTCACTATGACCGGCGAAAATTTTTGCCCGGTCATTCCCGCTCCGTGATCAGCGTGGGCGAGACGAGATGACGCAGGCACAGCTCGCGCAGGGAAATGCCCCCCTGCTCGCGGTTCGCGACGTCAGCGTCGTGTTCGGCGGCATCATCGCGCTGAATGGCGTATCCTTCGACATGCACAAAGGCGCAATCCTCGGCCTGATCGGACCGAACGGCGCCGGCAAGACGACGCTGTTCAACTGTCTCTCCAGACTCTATCAGCCGTCTTCCGGCGATATCCTGATGGAGGGCGCGAGCATCCTGACGCGTCCGCCGCACCGGATCGCTGAAATCGGCATCGGCCGGACCTTCCAGAACGTCGCGCTGTTTCCCAATCTTTCGGTGCTCGACAATGTTCGCGTCGGCACGCACTCCCGCACCTCCAGCGACATCGTCAGTGACTCGCTGAAGCTCGGCAAAGTCCGCCGCCTCGAGGCCGAGATCAACCAGAAGGTCCACGAGATTCTGGATTACCTGGATCTCAATGACGTCGCCCACACCGTGGTTTCCGGTCTGCCGTTCGGCACGCAAAAGCGGGTCGAGCTGGCGCGCGCGCTCGCCGCCGATCCGAAAATCCTGCTGCTCGACGAGCCCGCCGGCGGCCTCAACCACGAGGAAGTCTATGTGCTCGGCGACCTGATCCGCCGAATTCGCGACGATCGTCACATGACGGTGCTGCTGGTCGAGCATCACATGGGTCTGGTGATGTCGATCGCCGACCACGTCGTCGCCCTCAACTTCGGCCGCAAGCTCGCCGAGGGAACACCGGCCCAGGTCCAGGCCGACCCGGATGTCATCAAAGCCTATCTGGGGAGCAAGGACCAATGACCGCGATGCTCAACATCAAGGATCTCCGCGCCTATTACGGCCAGGTCCAGGCGCTTCATGGCCTGAGCTTCTCCCTCAATGAGGGCTCGCTGACCACATTGCTCGGCGCCAATGGCGCCGGCAAGACCACCACCTTGCGCGCGATCTGCAACATGGTGCGTTCGACCGGTGCGATCGAGTTCGAGGGCAAGCCGCTCTCCGGCAAGTCGACCGAAAACGTCGTCCGTCTCGGCATCGCGCATGTGCCGCAAGGCCGCGGCACCTTCACCACCATGACGGTGGAGGAAAACCTGCAGCTTGGCGCCATCTCCCGCAGCGACAAGAAGAACATCGTCGCCGATATCGAGCGCATGTACGAGCACTTCCCGGTGCTGAAGGAACGGCATACCCAGCAGGCGGGCACGCTTTCAGGCGGCGAGCAGCAGATGCTCGCGGTCGCGCGTGCGCTGATGCTGCGGCCGCGGCTGATGCTGCTGGACGAGCCGTCATTCGGCCTGGCGCCCCTGATCGTACGCGAGCTGTTCAAGATTCTCGGCAAGATCAACCGCGAGGACAAGGTCACCATTCTGGTGGTCGAGCAGAACGCGCAACTGGCACTGGAACTCGCCGACCAGGCCTATGTGATCGAAACCGGGAAGATCGTGATGTCGGGCAACGCCAAGGACATCGCGACCAACGAAGACGTCCGCAAATCCTATCTCGGCTACTGAGGAGCAGGCCATGGAACTGTTTACAAACCAAGTCCTGGCCGGCATCGCCACGGGCGCGATCTACGCCTGCATGGCGCTCGCGGTCGTGATGATCTACCAGGCGATCGACCATCTCAATTTCGCCCAGGGCGAAATGGCGATGTTCTCGACCTTCATTTCCTGGCAATTGATGCAGTGGGGCATCCCCTACTGGTGGGCCTTCCTGGCCACGCTGATCATCTCCTTTGCCGGCGGCATCCTCATCGAGCGGTTGCTGTTCAAGCCGCTCGCCAAGGCGCCGGTGCTGACCAACGTCGCCGGCTTCATCGCGCTATATGGGATCATCAACAGCTTCGCGGGCCTGATCTGGGACTTTACCATCAAGCAATATCCGACGCCGTTCGGATCCTCGCCGTTCCTCGGCAGCCAGCTGATCTCGACCCACCAGGCCGGCATGATCGGCGTTACCGTGCTGCTGCTGATCCTGCTGTTCCTGTTCTTCCAGTACACGCGGATCGGTCTTGCGATGCGTGCCGCCGCCGCGCTCCCTGAATCGGCGCGGCTGGTCGGCATCAACACGTCCTGGATGATCGCGCTGGGCTGGGGCATGGCCTCGGCGATCGGCGCGATCGCCGGCATCCTGATCGCACCCGTCGTGTTCCTGGAGCCGAACATGATGCTAGGCGTGCTGCTCTACGGCTTCGCGGCGGCCGTGCTCGGGGGCCTGACCTCACCGCTCGGCGCTGTCGTCGGCGGCTTCCTGGTCGGTATCTTCGAGAATCTCGCCGGGACCTACATTCCCGGCGTCGGTAACGAGTTGAAACTGCCGATCGCGCTTGCGCTGATCATCACCGTCTTGGTCTTCAAACCCGCTGGCCTGTTGGGCCGGCCCATCGTGAAGCGAGTTTGATCATGAGCGCTGTCGAAGAAGTCGTCACAGAAGCACCGGCCGTCGAGGCCGTTCCGAAGCGCGCCATGACGCTCGGCCTGGGCACCTCGCTGGTGGTGCTGGCCGCGCTGGTCCTGGCTCCGCTGTTCGTCAAGAACTTCATCATCTTCCAGATGACGATGCTCCTGATCTACGGGCTTGCGGTTCTCGCGCTGAACATCCTGACCGGCGGAAGCGGCCAGTTCTCGCTGGGCCAGAGCGCGTTTTACGCGGTGGGCGCCTACACGTCGGCGATCCTGATGGAACACGTCGGCATGAACTATGCGTTGACGCTGCCGATCGCGGGGCTGATCTGCTTCGGCTTCGGATTCCTGTTCGGCCAGCCGGCGCTGCGGCTTTCCGGCGTCTATCTCGCGCTGGCGACGTTCGCGCTGGCCACCGCGATGCCGCAATTGCTCAAGCTCGGCTTCTTCGAGCACTGGACCGGCGGCGTGCAGGGGCTGGTTGTGACCAAACCCGACGCGCCGTTCGGCCTCCCGATGTCGCAGGACATGTGGCTGTATTACTTCACGCTCGTGATCACGATCGGCATCTACATCGCCTCGGTCAACCTGCTGCGGTCGCGCTCGGGCCGCGCCTTTATGGCGATCCGTGACAACGAGATCGCGGCGTCCGCGATGGGCGTCGACGTCGCGCTGTACAAGACGCTGGCGTTCGGCGTCTCGGCCGGCATCACCGGCGTTGCCGGCGGCCTCGGGGCGATTGCTGTGCAATTCGTGGCCCCGGACGGCTACACCATCACGCTCGCGATCTCGCTGTTCCTCGGCATGGTCGTCGGCGGCGTCGGCTGGCTGCCTGGATCGATCGTCGGAAGCGCCTTCATCATCTTCGTGCCGAATATCGCCGAAGGTATCTCCAAAGGCCTCTCCGGTGCCGTATTCGGCGTGCTTCTGTTCCTTGTCATCTTCCTGGTCCCGCACGGCGCCAGGCAGGTTGCGATCGTTGCCCAGCAACTGATCGGTAAGCTGAAGAAGTAAACCAACTCGGGAAAAAAAATGCGTTCGGCAACAATAAGAAGCGCCGCCTTCTGGACGGCGCTCATCACTTTCGCTGCCACAAACGGCGGTGCACTCGCCCAAAAGAAGTACGACACCGGTGCGACCGATACTGAAATCAAGATCGGTCACATCGTGCCCTACAGCGGTCCTGCCTCCGCCTATGGCATCATCGGCAAGACCGAAGAAGCCTACTTCAAGATGATCAATGAGAACGGCGGCATCAACGGCCGCAAGATCAAGTTCATCTCGTATGACGACGCCTACAGCCCGCCGAAGGCCGTCGAGCAGGTGCGCAAACTCGTCGAGAGCGACGAGGTGCTGTTGGTCTTCAACGCCCTCGGTACGCCGTCCAACACGGCGATCCAGAAATATCTGAACTCCAAGAAGGTGCCGCAGCTGTTCGTCGCCACCGGCGCGACCAAGTGGAACGACCCGACGCACTTTCCGTGGACCATCGGATGGCAGCCCAGCTATCAGAGCGAAGCGCGCATCTACGCGAAATACCTGATGAAGGAAAAGCCGGACGCCAAGATCGCCGTGCTCTACCAGAACGACGATTTCGG
>Ga0307510_10002797_pt1 | contig 20023 bp, 12 predicted proteins | sample 12_EM_MG_FD_207224 | JGI IMG/M metagenome (GOLD analysis project Ga0307510, IMG submission 207224) | Populus trichocarpa ectomycorrhiza microbial communities from riparian zone in the Pacific Northwest, United States - 12_EM | ecosystem: Host-associated > Plants > Roots > Unclassified | place... | reverse complement strand
TGGGTGAGAAAAAAATAAAAAAATTAATTAAACCGAAAAAACTAGAAAAAAAATAACTGAAAAAATTGAATTGTTGAAAAAAAACTGATTAGAATATTTAAAAAATCAATCGGTTTAGTTCCATAAACCTAAAATTAAAAAATCGAGTCGAAAAAAAAACCAAGCCAAATAAAAAAACAAAACCAAACTGAAACCAAACCCATTGGAAATTATAAAAAAACCCTCAATAAACAATATAGTTTTTGGTTTTTAATATAAAATAACCAAACCGAAACCAGTCGGTTGGGTTTCAGTTTTTATTCTAAAATAACCAAATCAAATCGAAATTAGTTGATTTGAACTTGTTTCGGTTGTTTTTTTTTTAATTTAATTTAATTATTTTTATAGATAAAAACTAAACTAAACAAAAAATAATCATCTCCAATAAGGAACAGTATCACGAGTCCAGGGCACAATAACTTCTCCTTCTCTAATTTTGGTTAATAATTAATAATTAATTAATACATACATGAATCAAAAACTATTTTTAATATGTAAGAATTTCAAAAAAAATTTGGGAATTCCGAGATTTTTTTCCTCCATACAAATTTCTTTAAAATTATTTTCTCAATATTACTCGAATTTTTTATTTTTTGAAAATCTTTAAAAACTCTGAAAATTCGGATAATGTTTTTTTAAATAGTAATCACCCCTGCTTCTTGTACAAAACAAGAACCAAAACCACGTCGTATTCTGTTTTAGCATACAATCGTCACTCCAACACACGAAAAGTAGAATAGATCACCACAGGCACTTCAGCAGTCACGATCATACTTGGGAGTATAATATCAGTTTTTTTAAGTATTTTTTTATTTAAAAATATATAAAAATAATATTTATTTTTTATTTTTTAAAAATTATTTTTAATATTAATATATCAAAACAATTTAAAAATAAAAAATTTCATTTAAAATAAAAAATAAAAAAATTCATTTTTTTAAAATATTTTTAAAATACAAAAACAAACTAACAAAATACTAATTTTATTTAAATCATTGGTGGGAAACCAAAAATTAAAAAGAAAAAAAAAAAGCAATGAATCAAATTATTAATGAATAATCCAGGTCTTTAATTATTATTTTCTCGTTTCAATTCATTAATGACTCAACCTAGTCTCCAGTCAGTTGAGTAACGGAAACGACCTGACCTCCGATTCTCTCATACGCAACCGTCAGTATGGCGGACAAACAGCTGATCGTGGCCGTTGAAGGCACGGCCGCCATGGGCCCTTTCTGGTCGATCATCGTTTCTGATTATCTTGAAAAGATTATCAGGTATGTAGGCACTTTGATTGAAAACAATAGTCTGAAATTGTGAACTAGGGTTTTCTTTTTGGTTTTTTTAATCAATGGATTCATCAATCTGTGCAGGTGTTATTGTGGTAATGAAACGTCAGGGCAGGTAAGTAAAAATCTTATATTGTCAAATTTTAACTGCATTAATTTGGATAGTGATAAATGCTAGCCATATAATTAATTGACTGTAAAAACTGGATTATAGTTAGATTATTGAAAGAATATTACGAGGTTTTTTACTGATTCAATTCCGAAAGATAGAAAAGGTGTTTTCCTGGTTTTAGATCTAGTTATCTTGCTCCGCTTACTTTGTCTTGAATGCATTTTAGAAGGTTACTTTTCGTTTGAAGGCATGAGCAATGGGAATGCTTTCTTTGAACTTGTGTTTCTTGTTGGTACTTGTTTGATTATTTTTTCTTTTTTCTGTAAATTTCATATTTTATTGACACTTATTCTGTGATTTCTTTTGTTCAAATATAGAAGCCCCCTACTTCTAGTGCTGAGCTCTCTCTTGTCACGTTTAATTCTCATGGATCATATTCTGGTATGTGTTTTGCTTGATTAATTCATATTTTGTGGCATTTTTTCATGATTTATGTGTTATTACATGTTAATGTTGGACTACTTTTTTGAGGGACAAGACGTGATTTTTATGTTTTTTTTGTTGTTGGCATCTTCTTCCGATCTTTGATGAGGATTTTTTGGCTAGCTAAAGGTCACATGAGGGTTTGTTGATTTGAATTTGAAGTAATTAGAAATCTGCGAACTGATTTCATTCTGTGAGTTGGAGTTACAGTTGAAACTTGAAAGTCAACTTTCTGAAGAGATTCATATGCATGTACCTGTTGTTTGTATACCAAACTTCCTTCAAGTTTTCACTCTGCACTTAATTTTACTTGTTGCCTTAATTTAACACACACACACATGTATATTTTAATTCACGCCATATCTAAAAAGTCATAAAAACTGTCAGAGATGTGTTTAATTTGGGAAATTTAGCTAGCCAGTGAGATTCTTGTATTACTGTTATCTATTGCAAAATATTCAAAGTTTGAATTGTATTAATATTGCTATATGCATGACAGGGAATGTCTTTTGTCTGTACTATGGCTGCATTAATTCTGAAACATGATTTTCTTCTGCTATTCTACTATAATTGGCAAACTAACAGAGTATCCGTTTCATTTCTATCCTTCTTGTGAAGCTTGCCTGGTACAACGTAGTGGCTGGACAAGAGATGTTGACATCTTCTTACACTGGCTATCAGCCATTCCTTTTGCTGGTGGCGGTTTCAATGATGCTGCAATTGCAGAAGGGCTTTCTGAAGCTCTAATGGTACGCCGTTCTTGTATTCTATTTTTTTAGGTTATTGAGTTTAACATTTTCAGTTTCTAGTTAATGGTTAGTAGTATTTCATGGTCTTCCCTGAACAGTAGCTTATTATTATAACAATTCCGCTTTGCTTTTCTTTTCCTTTCCTCTAAGAGGGAAAGTGTGGAAGAAGCTTAAGGTCCCTTTCATTAGAAACTTGAGTTATTTCCTATTTTACCTAACGATGAATAAACATGTAAGCCATGGTGTGGGGAGATTGACATGGATGCGAAGTGTCATGCATGACCAACAATCCAACAGGCATATACATGGATTAGGTTTGCTGAAAATGGCTTACATGGGTTTGCTATATCTAGAATTTTTTCAGGTTCTTTCTCGAAAAAGAAAATATCATCGGTTAATTAACTGCTGCAATGTATTATGGAACATGGATGAAGTGGCTCCTAGAGCAGTTTCTTTAGATGACATCTAATGGGATTGAAATTGGAATGCTTGTTTTGATTATTATTTCCTTTTGAGGGGGATATCCTTCTGTCCCTCTTGAATTATTCTTTCTTTTCCTTCTAATAGAATATCATTATTGATTTTCATTTTTTCATTATTTGTCAAGTCGCTGCTTTTTTATATTGTGGGGTACAGCTACAGGAACTCTTAGAATAGTCTCTTTGTAACTGTTGATGGAATCGGAATGCTCTTTTCTTGATTTTCATTTTGTATTTTGAGGATGTTGTCTTATTTTACTTGTACTATTCATTCTTATGCTGCCATGTTTTTTTTTTTTTTTTTAAAGATTTACTTTTATGGTTTTCATGATCTCAACCAGTTTTCCTTTTCGACTTCTTTTGGTTGTTGCATCTTCAAGTTGAACTATAATCTCCTTTAGTATGGTGCTCTTTTGCTTGAAGAAATCCCACCGTTTTTTTTTCCTTCGAACTAACATCCCACACCTACAGACACTGGCCATGAAATTTAAAATCAAAAGATTGCCTTGCAATAAGATAGCATGAAATAACGGTGGCTATTGTAAAAAGAGGAAACGAAAGGGTGATTAGTGTATATACAACCAGCTTCAATGGCAGTGAATATGATTTATACTCTCTTCAATGGAATGTTTTTATAAAAGATCTAAGAGGACCACTAGGCTCTGCTCTAGATCATCTCATAAGTACCCTTCCTTGATTAAAATGTTTAAAGTAGTGCGACAGTCATACTTTGTCCCTATTGCTTTAGAGTACTGGTTATAAACCCAAATTTGTGGCTTTGCATGATTTTTTATTGCGTTGGGCCAATGGCTAGTCTATGAAATGGGGCAGACCTGACCCAAGTCCTGTTCCTGTCTGGGCTTAAACGCAGGTCTTGAGCCCCTTGTAACATGCAAGGAGGTTGGTAACCGTGCCCATCAATGACTCTTAAACTTAGCTACCAAGTAACTATATGCATGTCTTGTTGCTTGGTGAAGAATATTATATTGCCTAAATGACCATTTGCCAGATTCTTAAGCAAAGTAGGATGTGCTTGACCATCTATTGTTACCCTTGCTTGTTTCCTGCCTGTTGCATTTGATGACATACTTGGATACATATTGTATAGTTATTGCAACTTGCAAGAGTTCTGTTTCTTATTGCTGTTAATCCTCAACTGCAACATTACATAGGTTGGTTTGCAAGGAGTCAGTGACAAGTTTAGATTCGAGACTTGTTTATTTTGTTAGTCTCACCAAGGAAAAACGTTTCTTGAAATTGTTCCTTGGGCTTGTGCCTTTTTGTGTTATTCAGATGTTCCCTATTACTCCAAATGGAAACCAAACTCAACCAAATACAGATGGGCAAAGAAATTGTATTCTTATTGCTGCAAGTAACCCTCACCCATTGCCCACTCCAGTCTATCGTCCACAAATACAAAATTTGGAGCAGACTGAAAACATCGATGCACAGAATGAAAGTCGTCTATCTGATGCAGAGACAGTTGCTAAATCATTTCCTCAGGTACATTGATGTTGTTTTCTTACCTAATCTACTATTGTTCTCTTGTTTATGAGCATTACTGGCCATGTGAAAACTGACTCCTAGTTTCATTGCAGTGCTCGGTTTCTCTTTCAGTCATCTGTCCAAAACAGCTTCCAAAACTTAGATTAATCTACAATGCAGTAAGGATGAGACTTTTAGTTGGTTTCCTTTTCTTTTCTTGTGTTGATGCTTGCAAAAGCATTTGTATATGGCACTGTGCTTCTTGCATAGAGGGAAAAAACAAAAATCATTTGGGGGTGTGGGTGGGTGGGTGAGAGTGTTTGAAATAACAGTGCGCAGCATATTTTGCTCTTCTGAAATTGGTGGAAATCACGAATATATGTCTGGGGTAGGCTACTTAATGCACCACTTTACAATGTAGGGGAAGCGCAACAGCCGAGCAGCAGATCCACCTGTCGACAACATAAAAAATCCTCATTTTCTTGTGCTGATCTCAGAGAACTTTATGGAGGCTCGTGCTGCATTAAGTCGTCCTGGAGCTACAAGTTTGCCTTCTAATCAAACACCTGTTAAAGTGGATATTGCTTCAGTTACTTCAGTAACTGGGCCACTTCCAGCTTCAATTCCTTCAGGTTGTTTAAGCTATCTAATCTACATTATTGTTGAGTGTGATTGGATATTTTGGCATGGCTTGTTAAGTTCTTTTGCTCGCTGGCTCTCTCTTCTGAAGAAAATTACCTAACATGATTTTTGCACGAGAGAGAGACATAATAACCGGATCAATCAACATTTTCTACAGAGTGTATTTTAACCCTCTGTAAAATTGGTTCTCATGGAGGCAGCATGTTACTGTCATACGCAGTTGTAGAAGCTCTTAGCTTGTTATCCATCATAATTTTCATCTGCAAAAATCTACAGATACATTGATGTGATGTGAGGCTTCAAGTACACCTCCTCTCACAGGTCTAAGGAGTTCAGCAAGATTCAAGCATCTGTATCTGTTGTTTCCTTTAAAGTTTGTTGTGGAAGATGATATCTTAGTGCTAATGTGTTGACTTTTATTGCACTTGAAATTAAAGATAAACCAAAAAAAAAATTGGTCAGGTTTCCATGAGGCATTTAGGTATTGACCTCTAGTTTTAGGCTTATTTTACTTCCAATATTAAATTCATCTTTTTGATGTTCTGCCTGGTGGAAGACTTACTTTCTTTCAAAACTTCAGTGAATGGATCTATCACAAATCGGCCGCCAATTTCAGTTGGAAATCTTCCAACTGCAACTGTGAAAGTCGTAAGTCTAGTGAATCCCTTAGTTCTGTTCTTGTTCTCATATTAATAGGAAATAAAGTTGTTTCTATGATAGCACTGCTTCTGTGCATTATGGACATAGTTAAGAGCTTTTGTGATTTTATATTCTCAGGAACCAAGTACTATAACTTCTATGGCAAATGGATCTGCTTTTCCCCATATTACTTCTGTTCCACGCCCTTCATCTCAAGGAGTTCCAAGCATGCAGACTTCATCACCATCCACGACTACTCAAGATATGGCAACAAACGGTGAAAATGCGCAGGACTTGAAACCTAATGTCAGTGTGACGACACAATCTGCACGTTCTGCGCCTCCTGCTGCAGCTAACGTGAACATTCTGAACAATCTTTCTCAAGCAAGGCAAGTGATGAACTCTGCAGCCCTAAGTGGAGGAACTTCTATTGGTCTCCCATCAATAAATCAAACTTCTGTGGCTATGCATATGTCAAGTATGATTTCAAGTGGAATGACGTCTTCCGTGCCTGCTGCTCAAACTGTATTTTCATCTGGGCAACCAGGTGTTTCTTCAATAACAGGGTCAGGGAATCTTACTGGGACAACACAAATCACACCAAACTCTGGTCTGGGCTCATTCACTTCCGCAACTTCTAACATGCCTGGAAACTCAAACCTTGGGGGGATTTCACAACCAATGGGTAATCTTCACGCAGGTGTTAGCATCAGCCAATCAGCAATGAGTGGTCTGGGTACAAACCCAAACACAATGAGCGGTTCAGGAGCACAAATGGTACAAAGTGGAATGGGTGCAAACCCCAACACAATGAGTGGTCTGGGTGCTTCAGGTGTCTCTTCTGGTTCGAACACAATGATTCCTACTCCAGGAATGTCTCAACAAGTACAATCTGGGATGCAGCCTCTTGGTGCAAACAATAACTCAGCAGCTAATTTGCCATTGTCACAACAGACAGCAGGGGGCTTGCAACCAGCTCAATCGAAATATGTCAAAGTTTGGGAGGTAAGTCTGATTGCTTTTTTGGGTTAACTAAGTGTGTGTGCATTGTTCAAGATTATAGTCGATTTGCTAGCCAGTAATGGAAATTTTCACTTTCATTTTCAAGTAAAGAACAGATTTTTATTTCCTTTTGTCGAAAAGTTGTTTGTACTAAACATATGGACTTTTGGCATGCCTGGTTCATAATATGTGCAATGGCATCTAGCAATTTTTCACCAATTTTCACCAAATGATGAAAAGATGGGAAAATATGTCATGATCCTTGAATCAGGTGGTCATGGGTGGGGCCGGGATGGAACCTATGCTCAGAACTCACTAATCTGATGACAACTTATGTCATCCTTTATATCTTTTCTTTTTTCCTTTTTTTTTCCTGGTACGAGTGAAAAATCTTTGGAGACCTTACTCCTGTTTGTTCTGTGTGAAATAAAAATGAAACTATGTCATCCTTTTAGGATATGGAGAACTCTTAAAACTCTTCATTTCCCTTTTCGCTGACTCATTGATTTTGAAAAGTCAAATCACCCTAACCTTAATACCCCAAAGCCAGTTGAAAAATAGTGTCGATGCCATCGATGGGGATATATAACCTCTGTCATCAGTTGAGAAGACTTGCACGTTCTTTCTTGCAGAACACCTCCTCAAATTAAAATCTATTGATAGTTTCTAATGAATCATAACTACCCGAGTCTCATCTTGTTAGACTTCATAATAGTTTGCTAAGTAGTAATGAGACAAAGGTCAAATAATCCAAAATGAAGCGGGAACATTCATTTATGTATGGAATAGTAAAAATTAAATAACAAAAATCTCCTTTGGATGATTAAAGTAATCGATTGATTTTGCTTAGTTCCTTTTTATTTATTTATTTATTATTGTTATCATTAATTATTGTATAACTCCCTTGAAAAGCTTTCTTCAATATCAATGTATATTTTTGGAACTGTTGAACATGTGTCTTTATGAACTCACTAACTTATTTTGAACATTTGAACTGCACACAGGGAAACTTGTCTGGGCAACGGCAAGGGCAGCCTGTCTTTATCACTAGACTAGAAGTATGTTTGAAATGGCTCATAAATCTCCACTCAATGCAAACTGCTGTTTCAGTCTTCTTTTGATAGTAATTAATCTTAGTACATTTGACATGTTTTAGTTTTACACATGGAACTTATACCTTGTATTTTGATACAGGGTTATAGGAGTGCTTCGGCCTCTGAGACGTAAGTTCAGGCGTAGTAACATAGTTTGTGCTGAAAACCAATCTACACTATCTGTTTCCTAAAGTCTTTTACATCATAAATTTACATTTTCTGGGAACAAATTTTTAGATTATCTTTGGTTGTCCCAAAAGACGTGTTTATTTTATATTTGTTGGCTCTATACAAGTCAAGGATTAACTGTTTGACAGGAGATTATTGGGACAACAAGACATTTCTTAGATAAGAGAAATTGTATTAACTGACTCAAAAGAATTACAAAAACATGGTGAGACTATACTTCAATACAGGTTTACATTTGAGAAAATCATAATATGGTCATCAGATGATTAGTTTGGAACAGCGAGCTTTACTTTGAGGTAGATGGTCCTTCACACCCATTCCTAGTAGCTGTATGTCCTAGCATACTGGAAGGTATCTAATACTTTAGGGTTTTCAGCACCCATGCCCTCAAGTGTCAGGCACTGTTTTGCCTAGGGCTGAATTTAAAAATGAAGGGCAGGCTGGTTGATTTAGGTTTCATGATTACATCAACCCCCACAATCATTGGAATGGGATTATTCTGCATCTGTCAAATGTTTTGCAAAGGGCTGGATTTAATCATTTTGTTTCTCAAAGGACATTATTCTATTTTGTTACCTCAGAGAGCTTTGTATTTTGTCCATCTTATCATCCAACCATGGTTAAAAAACACTAACAGCAATGGGACAGGTTTAGTTTTGAGAATTACCTAAATCTCAGCCTCATTGATCATGATCAGGGTATGGATTGCTCAAGGGCTGGGAATTAGGCTTTGATATGAAAATCAAAACTCTATTCCAAGTAACATTTATAGTTGGATAAACTGTATGAAAAATGACCATTTTATTTATTTGCAAATACCCCTTATAGCAGACAAAATATTTGAGATTTCATTTAATTGTTTAAGACGACTCCAACTTCAGAACTTTTGAGCTGGACTTTTTGTGTGTGCTCTTCTCATCTTTTTCTCTCTTTGTTTAATATTTTTAGTTTCCCTTGTTAGCATACATATTTGTCAAGATGAATTCAACTGGTTCAGTTTTTCGTGTGATTCTCAGGCTTGCAGCAAACTGGCCGCCAACAATGCAAATAGTTCGGCTTATATCTCAGGATCACATGAATAACAAGTAATTGCTGCTTATTTGAGATTTTCAGCATGTCTGTTTTGCATTTATTTGTTCACTCGCATATCTTCCTGAATTTGTTATATTTATGTGTTTTTTGTTGTTGCTTTATTTGATAAAGGCAATATGTTGGAAAGGCTGATTTTCTAGTATTTCGGGCTATGAATCAGCATGGATTTCTTGGACAACTCCAAGAGAAGAAGCTTGTAAGTTTTCTGGATGCTTACAAAAAAAGTAGCCTAAGGCTTTCCAATTTAATATTTTCTTGAACGTCACGGTCAATTCTCATTCCAGTCATCAGTTATCTCTACTGCATCCTGTGTTAACTTCAGTGATATGATGTTTTTGTATGGATCTTGATGCTTGTAATTCACTACATATTACTTTCCTGGTTGAAACTTGCTTGATTTAAAGTGAATTGGATCTGAAGATAAAAATATAGTGGAGACACTCTCTGTATATTATTTTATTTCTAAGAAGAAACTTAAGAGAGTAGAATTGCAGAATCAGAAGTTGCCTTGTTAAGCAGAGTTGCCAAATTAGTTAATGTGAAACAAGTAGCACATCAATGCCATACTTCATGTGATGTTGATAACAACCTTCCCTCATTCCTCTACCCTTGCCCGTTTCTCCCCTTTCATTTTGTTCTTTTAAAGTTGTCTGCTTAGGCACTCTGATTTTGTTAAGTCATATCAGGGGTATGATAGTGTTTGCGCAGAGGCTATCAAGTCAAGCTTAGGAAGTTCACATAATTGAAGTTTTCTCAACCTGATCTCTTCACTGAGTGAGATTTAACACTCACTACTTTGAGGGTCAATCATGAGTAAATGTCCATTGGTGAAAGTTGCTACTGTAGAACAAATTGAATCGCAGGGGTGTATGGACCTTTTCCCTCGTCACACATGGTCGAAAGTTCTTTAATCCTGCCAGTGTGGTTGTTTGATAGGCATGGGTTTTTGCAGTTTATTAATGTTCAAATAATTTAAACTTTTTTTCTTAGTCTGAAGTCTGAAATAATCGAAACCCTTATGAAGCTCTTTCAATGAAGTTCTGTAAACTCTTCTAAAACTTTCATGTAAATGAATCTAAGAGGATGATGACTCTAATTCTTAAAAGAAAAAAGAAAAGAAAGAATGAGAAATGAAAAAGGCCCTCAGGCAGTTATTGCTCAAGTCCTAGCCGTACAAATTCTCTTATTACTATTTTACTTTAGATATAATTAGCTCAGGACTATGCTCTTTTACTCGTGGAAAATATGTCTATTTGATAGGCTTTTTTGATGTTGAATTTGTTGTTATTCATTTTCCTAGTGTGCAGTAATCCAGTTACCATCTCAGACATTGCTACTCTCTGTTTCTGACAAAGCCTGCCGCTTGATAGGGATGCTTTTTCCTGGGGTAAGATGTTTGAGACCTATCAGTTATGAAAATTAGTAGCATAACCAAGTTTCCTTTTGTTTTGAGGGCTTGCACATCGATGTGCTTTTTCCTTTTTAATTGTTGTGAATACTTGATTAAGCCATCAAAATAAGACGTAAATGAACCACTTATCATATGCACTATAAATTGATGTAAACTGTGTGGAACCAGGATATGGTTGTGTTTAAGCCACAAATATCCAGTCAGCAGCAACAAATGCAACAGCAGCATCACCAACAGATGCAACAACAACAACATCCACAACTACAGCAGCTTCAACATCAGCAGCAGCTCCCACAACTACAGCAGCAGCAACAGCTCTCACAGCTACAGCAGCAGCAGCAGCAGCAGCAGCAGCTCTCACAGCTTCAACAGCAGCAGCCACAGCAGCTCTCACAGCTTCAACAGCAGCAGCCACAGCAGCTACCTCAATTGCAGCAGCAGCAGCAGCTCTCACAGCTTCAACAGCAGCAGCTTCCACAAATGCAGCAGCAGCTTCCACAAATGCAGCAGCAGCAGCAATTGCAGCAGCAGCAGCAAATGCAGCAGCAGCAGCAAATGCAGCAGCAGCAGCAATTGCAGCAGCAGCAGCAGCAAATGCAGCAGCAGCAGCAGCAGCAGCAGCAGCAATTGCAGCAGCAGCAGCTTCAGCAAATGCAGCAGCAGCAGCAAATGGTTGGAACAGGAATGGGTCAAACTTATGTTCAAGGTCCAGGTCGTTCACAATTAGTTTCTCAAGGACAAGTTTCTTCACAAGGGCCAGCAAACATGTCTGGAGGAGGCTTTATGAGTCAATAATAAAAACTACGATTCTGTGGGAGCAGAATGCACCTTTGTAATTGAGAACGATTGTAACACTCACATAGATGCTCTGCGCATTAATATATTGTAATAATCCCTTGATAATGTTCGTGGTCAGACTTGCTTAGCTTCTACTTGACGTAATGATGCAAGTTTGCGCACGTGCGCTAGAGATACTTTTCAATGCTAGAGGCGTTGCATTTTCTTAGGTTTCTTTGCAGTCATTTCTACTATTAGAGAATGTAATCATTGCTATATAAGATTTTAACTCGGAGCTCGTATTTCCAGTTGTGTTTATTCACCTTCCTTATTATTTCATATCGTTAAGTGAATTTACTGATAGCAGTTCATATACGCCTCGTCGGATGATCACAAACACTTCCGAATTTAATTGTTAGTACTCTTTGGACCTCTCTCTCTCCACAACAGCTTTGGACCCCAGCACTCGTATGTCAAAGAAATTTTACCTCTCAGCCCTTGGTGTGGTGCTTACTCAGGCTGTAAGTGGTTTTAACCTCACAGATTATATAGCCTTGGAAGGAAACTTTTCTTGTATATATATATATATATCTTGTGTAAAGCTCAAAATAGAGATTGCATACGGTATGCTAACAATTAAAACATAAAAGAAAAAAATACTTTAAACCGCGAATATTGGAAGAAATGGAAAAGAAGCCGGTAAAAAAAAATCCCTTATTAAAACATGTTGTCTAATCATATATCTGGAAATAAATATCCGAAGAATATTGTTTCTTAGATTTTGACATACTGGTACCAGAACTTTCGGTCATCAGGATGCCAAAACGACGTGTTTTAATGCTACTGTTTCCGTATGTAATTTTTCTTTTATTATTTTTTTTTCCTGATATGTTTTGTTTTGTCTGTCCAGGTCACAACCCAACTCAACCACCAGTTTGTTTCCAATTTTTTCAAAAACGAAAAAAATCTCTTACACTATTTTTTTTTTAAAGAAAAGAAAAGGGGAAAAAAAAAGAAAACAGTGTCGATTTCTCAGTTCGGGAAGGGAGAGAGAAGGGGGCGACAATGGAGACTGCAATTTGTGGGAGAATAGCTCTCTCACCTAATCACGTCTTTAACCCTAAACCCGGTGCTTATTGCTCTTTCTTCCCTTAATTATTATTATATCGTACGCAAATTTATTTCTGTAAATTCTCGTCTGATTCAATTTTATAACGACCATCAGTTATTACTTTTGTCTACTTTTTTTATTTATTTATTTATACACAAACAAGCATCATGCTGTAGCTTCTAAGTTGCGGGTGGTTGTAGTTTGTTGCTTTGGATGTTTTTTTGTTTTTTATCTCTTTCTTGTATGTTTTGCTTGATTAATCATGGAGGAGAGGATGCTCCGATTTCTTAGTTTTGGTGGGGATTAAGAAATGATGGTGTAAAAAGACCACATTTAAAATCCTGTTTTTTTGAATTCATGTTCTACCCGTGGAGACTGAGCGGAGTATGAGTTGAGTCATGGGTGTCATTAGCAAGTAAAATTGGTCACCGGTATTTATGGTTTTGTTAAAATCTTGACTAGGAGACAAGAACTCTGTTTGTAGAGGACCATGTGCCAACCGTGGGATTCTCATGGCTATATCAACAACATGCTCAGGCAAAGGAGGAGGGTTATTGGAGAAGCCGGTTATCGAGAGAACCACCCCCGGTCGCGAATCTGAGTTTGATTTAAGGTACGTGCCGGCACCGCTTTTCTTCCTGTTTTGTATTTTATGAGATCTAAATCAAACAACTCTAGCTTCCTTTTATGAGCATATAGTAGTTCGGATTCAGATTGACGGAAGTTGGGGGGGAGAACTTTTTTCTTCTTCTTATCATCCCAAGTTTAATTATAAATCAGGGATATTTCTTTGGTGAACATTTTTCGCTTGAATGAACACTGGTGTTGATTTAATTCTTTTTTGTACCGTCTAACGTTCTACTGTCATTTACCTGGGTGATATCGTTGCTCTTTAAATTTTCTTCAGGAAATCAAAGAAAATGGCACCACCTTATCGAGTGATGTTGCACAATGACAACTACAATAAACGTGAATATGTTGTACAAGTTCTGATGAAAGTTATCCCCGGGATGACCCTTGACAATGCTGTTAATATAATGCAAGAAGCACACTACAATGGCCTGTCGGTGGTGATTATTTGCGCTCAGGCTGATGCTGAAGAGCACTGCATGCAGCTGAGAGGTAATGGACTTCTGAGTTCAATTGAACCTGCAAGTGGTGGTTGCTGAGGACAGTCTTTGATGAAATCACTATGCTTTCCTGTTAAAAGATGTATATAACCTAGCAGTGCCCATGTTTTTATGTCTTGGTCATCGATGGTCAGATGCAAATGGCAGGATTTGCTAATTTTGAATAATTAAAAAAAAAGGACAGTCTGCAATTGTTACGTGGATTATAATATGTGATTGTTACTCATCTTCTAAACAGGATATTGCGCTTAAACGTAGATTTCCCCTAGCTTATCACCATTGATTTTCTCGAACTATGTTTAACTAGCAGTACAGGTTTTATTTTCAAGATGTAATGACTCGTTCCATTTGATAACCTGATTGTTACCAAACGAGCAGTCACAATGAATCACCTGTTACCTTTTATGGACCCCTTTTTATTTTTTATTTTTCCACACAAAAATCTAACTCAAGTCTTTATTAATATAGCCATCATGGCAATGATGTGGCTGAACCTTTCGATCAAGGCACCTTGAAATCATCTGATCAGTGAACACCCTGGATTTCTGGAAGAAAACCACAGCCCCAATCGCCATGGCATTATTTCACTACTAGTTACAGCACGAACTACAGGCTCTTTGCTGTGTTATCATCATCCTTAGTTGTATAAAAAATTTCCCAACATTATCTGCTTTCACAAATCAACAGGAAGCCTTCAAATTGCATGCATAAAATCAACCGCGTGTAGGGCAAATTCGGTGCCTCAGAATGCTTCATTCAATTTAAGATATATCAAGATCCAACAGAATATAATTTAAATAGCATAGAACACGCTCTTGGTTTTGATAATCAAACATGCTACTGCTCTTTGAATCAGGAAATTTATGAGTTGAGCAATTGCTCTTGTAAATAATCATATCTTGCTGCGTCCTTCGGAGAATGATCACCTACTTAATGTATGAAAGTCGCTAATACACCTAACCACCACCCTGAATGCAAGCAGTCAAACAGAACCAGTGTTAAGAGTCTTGATAAGCACAAATTTAAATGCAACTCTCCTTTTCGCCTAACCAGTACCATGCATGTGTAGCCGCTTGCAGCCATTGTTCTCAAGAGTTCCATTTGTTAATTAATAAAAAAATCCGACCAATTTGATGACAAAGCCATCTTTTTTTATAAACCAGTTCTTGCATGCTGTTCTGAAAGGCAAATTTTGCATCTATGTTTTGCTGCCGTCTTCTTCATTATGGCGCGTGTGCATTAGTGAGCATGCGCAAGCAAGTGGCCTGCACATCTCTGTTAGCGGGTGATTCCTGGAGTGAAAGATGCGTAGCTATCTCACACCAGTGAAATTATCACCGCTCAACCAATTCTGAATATTCTGCTGGACTACATTTTTCCAGCATTTCCTTTCTTTTTCCAATAATAAATTGACAGCACTCAACCATGCACCCTAGTTCCCCTATACCCCCCCCCCCCACATCATAATGAAAGTAAGTACTTACTACGTGTTAGATGATGGGTGGTCTACTCAACCGTTGAAAGGAAGGATTGGATTCCAAAAACAATAAAAAGAACTCCACCTGACAACGCAACCTGAATGGCAAAAGGTACGACATTGACATCAAAGATTGATTGGCTTACATAATGTAGAAACAACATTCCAAATATGCCATGAAGAAAAATGCAAGGAGCCATAATTACTATTTTCTCAGATATTTGAGATGCCAAGCTCTTTCCACCGATGACAGCGGCAGTAGTACACAGTGCTTGCCCTCTGAAGAAAAGGAAAAGCAATCAAACACAATAAACATGGCGATACATATAGTAAGTTCAAACAACAAAAAAAAAAACATAGCAGGACTCAAATAAATGCATGGAGAAAACACTATAACTTACACAATTCCACCTATAACAACACCAAACGGGTTCTCATCAGCAGCCAAACCAATGGTGGCTATCTGAAATGGCAATCATACATAGTGCAAAATAAGGCCATCACCACGAGGATAAATTAATATGCTGTGTGAGTCCTAGAGGTGACCCTTACCTGGCTCTTGTCACCCCATTCACCAAAGAATGTAATGGAAAATGCCTGCAGAACACGCATGATAAAACTGGTCAGCCTCAAGGTCAAATCAGGGTTTTTTTCCTGGACCAACAGTATTAATGCAGAGTTCCAAATCTAATACTTCAACATATATATAATATATAGAAGCATTACTTTCAAGAGTATAGGTGAGAAGAACTGTGAAAGAAATGTCCGCCTCTGCTTTTTGAATTCGTCACTGTCCTGGAAGAATAAAAAAGTTAAACTATAAAAACCACCAAGCATAGCGTATTCAGGAAACACAGTTAAAGGTGTTCAAATATGAGAATAGATTGCTCATATGCACAACCAATTCAGCCATAATTGCGTTTTTTCTCGAGAAATACAGGAAAAGTCCAGTTAATGAATCCATCTATGACAAATCCATCCAAGTATTTGAATGTTAATGCATGTGTACATTAGACACACTACATTCTGGTAAAAATAATTGAGCGCACATAACCTGGCCCTGGCTAACCTATTCTTTGAAATTTGGATACAAGCAGCTCTATGGTCCATGTTTAGAGATGCCACACAATGGACAATTACTCACATTAATTAGAGAAAAAAAAGTTATAAAACATCCAACACCTAAATATACATAAATCCAATCCTCTCTTGTAAAGTAAGATACCTAATGCAGGAAAAGGCTTATATTCTCTTACTGCCTGCACATTTTTCTGTTTATTTTTTGAGGTAAAGAAGTATAATGATTGTTTGACTAAATTCTTTTCAAAGTGAGGCAACCCAAAAAGAAGAAGATAAAACCCAACATAGGAGAAGAATGAGAAAGATTGATGCAGAAGAATAAATGCTTTCGTGATCAAATAAGCAGGCAGAAAGTGTTACACTTCCAGAAAATACAGCAGTTATTATACCTTGCTACCAGCTTTGGCCGTTCCTGTGTTAGCTTTCCAATCAGCATCCTGATGATAAAATAAAGGGAACGTGAACTATGATTCCACTTGAATGTAAATGTTATTACAGAGAAGAAACAAACCAATTTTGCTTCAACTTCTGCCAATTCTTCAGCCTCCCTGTTTGATAAAATACAAATAAACTCCAATGAGAACAAACTGTCATGCCAGGAGAAGAGTGCAAAGGAAAGCTAACAAAGAAAGAAGATCAGAAACAATACCCTTTGTCATTAAATCCATCCCACAAGGACCAAAGCCCAAATCCAAAAAACAATATTGTTGTTATGTGATGAGTCCACGCACGAGAGATCTAGATAGGTAAACAATGAAGAAAACTTGATTGACAAAAGTAAAAGGAAGTAACAAGACAGTTTTGCTTTAACAACTTCGATAGATACATGCACTTTAAGCAAATACTGCAAAATGGATAGTTGACTAGAGAAGAGAGATCGGTAGAGGGGGGTGTCAACAAGCTATTGTTGTTCACGGGTGCTTTATATGGACTTACTGACTAACATAACGAAAGGTTGCCAGGGGGGCTGACTATACAAAACTACAGGTTAATTACAACAGTGTGCTATATACATAGGCTTTCCTTGCATACTATCAAGAAAATATGTCCCAAGGAAGAGATTAAGAATGCAAAATCTATCAATTACTCGAATAAGTTCTATTGCATCTACTAGAAATGTAATTACTCCACCATAACATCAAAAAAGGCAGCCTGGCAGAATCACAAAATTTACCAACACGCAAAACTATATAGGCCTCCAATAGACCGCTTACCAGATTTGGAGCAGCCCAGCCAACAGCAGCAGAAAGGATAGTCATAACCTAGAAATCAGCAAATATTATCATTAACAATTTAGCGCTCAAAAGGGGGAATTTTGTCAAATCTACAGTCATGCACCAAAAACACGAGAAAACACTTACTATCAAAGCCGCTAGGCAACCTGACAAAACAAGTCTTCTCGGGTGACGCATGGCCAAGATCTTGAAACAAGAAGCAGAAGTCAGGCAAGCACATGTAGAAAATAGGAGAATTCTGAATAAATAATTATAGGGGGATTGTAGTAGAAATTCCAAGTTTTAATCAGAAGACCATGCAAAACGGTTTTCTGGAGAAAGCATACAGAACAGATGATGCCTGATTCTATATATTAATTAATCTAAACAGCATAAAAGTAAAACAATTTCAAATAGAAACTATGAAATCCTTAAGGAAGTTAAGAAAAACTTAAAAAGCACCATTATTGGTCACTTCACTGATGAATGTCTCACAGAGAAAAATTACATGAGATTTTGAATTCTTTTCCCTCCGTCTCTTATCACAATTTCCTTCCATGACTAAAAGTGAAGGCAATATGTTCGATATTTGGCTGTAAATTGCAATCCTTTTTTTCCCTTCTCCTATGCTCACTCGGTTCAATATATAAGCTTTGGAGAACTCTAATTGCACATAGAAAGGCCATTAAATGGATTGAGTTTCCGAACTCATAATGCCAGAAATTTACCAAAGATCCTCAGTTTTCAAACTCCTGCTTTTACATAAATACAGCAAGTCATTCTTGAAATGGTGCAACTAACTAGTGGATTTGATTTAACATTGATTGTGACTTTTGGTACCATTATGCATGCATTTTAATATTTGATCTCCCGAAAGAGCACAATCATGACTAGTTGCAAAGGCAAGCTTTTATCCACGATTTGTTTGGACATTTGTTAGCTGATCACATAATCATTAATTATTTTAAAAAACTCTTTACTACCATCATCATTTTTTGTCTTTTCCAAAATTCCATGACCATAACTGCAAAAAGACCATCCCAATGGCTGAATGCTACTAAAGGTTACCAAGTTTAACTGAGACAAGGAAGAGGCAGGTAAGAGGGTATTGGCAAGAGTTATGAAGAAAACAAAAGATGCAATATTGATCGGTTTTTCAACAGAAGAGTGTCACCGGAAGCGAACATAAATAAGTTGCCAATACTCCATCTTACAAATACAGTCTCAGCAAATTCAACATGGCCATACAACCCACCCAGGCAGGTATTTTCTGGAGAAAACAATATCCACCAAATCCCATAAAGCAAGTATACCAAAAAGGAAGGGGAAAGATATGGTAATGATAATCTAAACAACAAAACAAGAATTAATTCCTGCCTAAGGGCCCTGTGTGCATCACGAACCATCAACCATAAGAGAATTTAACGCTTTGTTAAGTTTAAAATCCTGTTTCCCTCTTGAGTTGCATCATAATCATACTTGATAAAGTTTAAAATTGTCGTATCTATTCTTCGCCTTTTTTTTTTTTACTTTCCACGCATTATGAAATTCAACTCATAAAACTTTTCCAAAAACTAATCAATTCCTCTCTCTCTCTCTCTCTCTCTCTCTCATTTGACCATAAGGGAAAAAAAATCTTTTAGTAATTTACATCCTTCAACAAAATCCAGTTCCAAAATTAATTTAAGCAATAAATCAACTAAATTAAACATAAACCAAATTCTTTAGAGAGTAAAAAAACTAAACCGCGGCAGCGAAAAAAGTCTTGTCGCCGATCTCCGATAGCACTGTCATCGCAAGCGACTTAGTGAATCCCTTGATTGAGCAAAAAAAAACAAATGGAAAAAGAACATCTGTAATTAACAAATTTTAAATCCAGATTAGAACAAAATAAAGAGAGATTAACTAGACAAGCTAATTACCTGAACGACTGAGGTCATATTTTCCGTTGAAAGAGAGGATGATACGCTGTCAGAAAGAGAAAAGTGAGCTGCTGTGGGAAATTTCTTTCGGAGACTTCGTTGAAGTTGTCAAGTCGAAGCAACTTTTCGACAAAACAGAGTGAGAGAGAGTTTTGGAGTTTGTTCGGGTTAATTCTGAGTAAGGTATTCTTTGTTTTTACGTTAAAAAATTTAAATTTTTTTTAATTTTTTTTAATTAATTTTTTTTTATATTTTTAGATTAGTTAATATATATATTAATATCAACAATAATTTTTAAAAAATTAAAAATTATTATTTTAATATATTTTAATAAACAATTATAATCAACACTTGTAAACAGACTTTAAAGCATTAACGTTGAGAGCCTGTTGAAAAGGAAAGATGCTTTTGGTTTGGGACTTATTTAACGCGCTAGACATCTGTTGTTTCAGGATGTTAGGGTTGCAGTTTATAGTTGCGGAAATTAGCGCGCGGCTTCAACGATAATAACGTTCAATAACAAGTACGCTACGACGCTTGGATTCCGAAAGATTTTGGAATCTTTGTATTGATTGAACGGTGTTTTTCTTCCTCTTCCTCTTCTTCTTCT
>Ga0307510_10002795_pt1 | contig 20030 bp, 18 predicted proteins | sample 12_EM_MG_FD_207224 | JGI IMG/M metagenome (GOLD analysis project Ga0307510, IMG submission 207224) | Populus trichocarpa ectomycorrhiza microbial communities from riparian zone in the Pacific Northwest, United States - 12_EM | ecosystem: Host-associated > Plants > Roots > Unclassified | place... | reverse complement strand
CGGCTTGGATCGTGCGAAGCCCTTCGGTTCGATGACGCGTTCGGTGCTGATCATGACCTTCCTCCCATAGTGATCTTTTGAAGCAAGCTTGCGGCGAGGCATCTACCAAACGCCCCTCTCGCCGGCGGCGCAATACTTATCGAGAGCACATATGAAGTCAATCGTTCACAGATAAAATATCAGATTCGCGTCGCGATTTTGGATATGAACTCTTGACATCACATATGAAATACGAAAGATCGCGAGCCATAGCTTATGCGGAGGAGACAGAATGTTGATGAAGGACAAGGTTTGCGTCATTACAGGCGCAGCCTCTTCTCATGGGATCGGCCGAGCAACCGCCAACATGCTCGCGGCAAATGGCGCGAAAATCGCCATCATCGACGTTAGCGAGAGCATCGCTTCTGCTGCGGCGGCCCTGGGGGCAGAGTATCCCGAAGCCGACGTGTACGGCGTACGATGTGATATCTCGTCGCGCAGCGACTGTGACGATGCCGGCGCGGCGATCCTGCAGCATTTCGGTCGCATCGACGCCCTGGTGCACTGCGCCGGTATTATGCGCCCAGCGAAATTCGAAGATATCACCGCGGAGGATTTCGCTGAGGTGATCTCCATCAACCTTGCCGGCACCTTCAATATTATCCGGGCTTTCTCGGCGTCGATGGTCGCGCAGCGCAGCGGATCTATCGTGAACGTATCGTCGGTAGCCGCACAGCGCGGCGGCGGCTTGTTCGGCGGATCCCATTATGCCGCTTCAAAAGGCGGCGTGTTGAGCTTGACGAAGACATTGGCCCGCGAATTCGGCCCTGCCGGGGTTCGGGTGAATGCGGTCTGCCCGTCGCTCATCGAGACCGATTTCGTCGCTGGCGCAATGTCCGCCGAGCGGCTGCGCGAACTTAGTGCTTCGATCCCACTGGGTCGACCGGGTCGCCCCGAAGAAGTCGCCGGAGCGTGCATGTTCCTTGCATCCGACCTCTCTGCCTACATGACCGGAACCACCCTCGACGTAAACGGCGGCATCCACATCCACTGACGATCGACGGCAGTGGTCAACTGATCGGGCCTCGGTGGCTCGCTGAAAATGGAGGAAAAAATGGCTACCCACTTCCACCACGTAAACCTCACGGCGAAAGACGTCACGGACCTCGAGGAATTCTACAAGGACGTCATGGAGCTGCAACAGACCTATTATGGCGGCCATGATGCAAGCGACCAGATCAAGGATCGCGGCTACGGCGGACACGTCACGTTTCTGACCGATGGCACGACGGAAATGCATCTGGCCACACGGGATCTCAACGTGGCCTTCAAGACCGGGAAGGGCGTCAATCCCCTTGACCGCGGCCATATCGCGTTCCGAACGGACGACATTGAAGGTGTCAAGCGACGCCTGACCGAGCGCGGCGTTCCTTATGCCGACTACGGTCAGTGGGCCATCAAGGGCTGGCAGCAAATCTTCTTTCAGGACCCTGAGGGAAATGTCGTCGAAGTCCATGAAGTTCAGGGCGACGCAGCAGAGTAAGCCGCCTTCATCGCGCCAGAGGACGGCACGGTCGTGTGGCCTTGCCGCCACGTCGTCAGCATGTGCCGCGGAAACGCGGCACAAAGCTCTCGGGCAGGATTGCCAGGGGGTTGTCCTGTGGGATGGAAAGGACACTATTATGACTGATGCGTTTATTTGCGATTATGTCCGCACGCCAATCGGCCGCTACGCAGGGGCGTTGAAAGACGTTCGCCCCGACGATCTTGCAGCATATCCGCTTCGCGCGCTTGTTGATCGTAACCGCGCAATCGACTGGGAAGCCGTCGGCGACTGCTATTTCGGTTGTGCGAACCAGGCGGGCGAGGACAACAGAAACGTCGCTCGCATGGCGCTGCTTCTGGCTGGCCTGCCGAGCACTATGCCCGGATCGACAATCAACAGACTTTGCGGCTCGGGCCTAGACGCGGTCGGCACTGCCGCACGTGCAATTCGCGCCGGCGATGCGACGATTATGGTGGCCGGCGGCGTTGAGAGCATGACGCGCGCTCCATTTGTGATGGGCAAGGCAACCGAGGCGTTTTCGCGACAGGCCGATGTCGAGGACACGACCATCGGTTGGCGCTTCGTAAATCCAGAAATGAAGGCGCGGTACGGTGTCGATACGATGCCCGAAACGGCCGAAAACGTTGCCGAAACCTACAACATCAGTCGCGACGACCAGGACCGCTTCGCCCTGAGGTCTCAGGAAAGGGCAGCGCGGGCTCAGGCGAATGGCTTTTTCGCAGGCGAGATAGTTTCCGTCACCGTCAAAGGAAAGAAGACCGAGATTGTCGTTTCGGTCGATGAGCATCCGCGCCCCGATACAACACTTGAGGGACTTTCGAAACTCAAGACACCTTTCCGGCCGACCGGTGGAAGTGTCACCGCGGGCAATTCTTCGGGTGTCAATGACGGTGCGGCTGCGCTTATCCTTGCATCCGAGCAAGCGGCAGTGAAATATGGCCTGACCCCGCGGGCTCGCGTAGTCGCCATGGCCACCGCAGGTGTGGTTCCACGGCTGATGGGCATCGGACCCTTGCCTGCCACGAAGAAGCTGCTGGCAAGTCAAAACCTCAGCATCTCATCGATTGACGTGATCGAACTCAACGAGGCGTTTGCGTCGCAGAGCCTTGCGGTCATGAGGGGCCTCGGCCTTGCCGATGACGCATCATACGTCAATCCCCACGGGGGCGCGATAGCCCTTGGCCATCCACTCGGCATGTCCGGCGCTCGCCTGGCGGGAACTGCGGTGCGGGCGCTGGAAAAAGCCGGCGGCAAGCGCGCCATTGCAACCATGTGCATCGGTGTCGGCCAGGGCATCGCCCTTCTCCTTGAGCGGGTGTGAGATGCCTGGGTCAATCTCGAACCCGTGCGCCCTTTTGTCGTCCTACCGGGTGGGCGGCGTAGAGGTTGTGGTTGTAGACAACCCGCCGCGCAATATCCTTAGCCGAGAGCTCCGGATCGCTCTGTTGGAACAATTTCAGAAGTGGTCACACGCGCCCAACGTCGAGGCAATCGCCATCCTCGGCGCAAATGGTCACTTCCTGACGGAAGGTCCTCCTGGAGCGTTAGACACGTGTCCGGACGTGCCTACGATTACTGATCTGGCTGATGCGATTGAGGCGTCGGCGAAGCCGGTGATCGCCGCCATAACCGGTCCGGTGGAGGACGGTGGTCTTTCTATTGCATTGGCTTGTGACTGGCGGATCGCTACGGCGAGTGCGTCCGCTGGCTTTCCACGAACGCTGCTCGGCCTTGTTCCTGTAGGCGGCGCCACCCAGCGGCTGCCACGCATTGTCGGTGCCCGTCATGCCCTTAGAATGATCGCAACCAGGAACGTCAAAGCGCAGGAGGGCGCGGCCTCAGCGCTCTTTGACGAGGTCGTCGATGGGGATGTCGCTGCTCATCTCGCACAAGGGGCGATGAAATGGTCCAAGCGTCGCAGCAGTGGCCGAACTGCGCCGGACGACGACAAGACGGCGATCGACAAGGAAGCGACATCCGCACTGAAGCGTGGGAAAGGCAGCCCGTCGGTCAAGGAGACCGTCGAGCTCATCCGGCTTGCCGCGACAACTCCTTGGATCGAAGGAATTAAGAACGAGCGAGATGCTTGCGACCGAGCCCAGGCTTCGAGCGAGGCCAGAGCATTGCAGCATCTGGCCTGGGCGGAAACGCAATCGGACATCGTGCCGGGTGCAGCCGAAGCGTCAGCTCGACCGATCGAGCGGGCCACGGTGATCGGAGCCGGCACCATGGGGTCGGGCATAGCAGTCACTCTGGCAAGTGCGGGTATCGTCGTCGATCTTCTCGAACAAAACACCGAGGCAGCGCTTGCGGGGGGCCAGCGGGTTCGCGACCTCTTCCAGGCGCAGGTGAAGGCTGGTCGTTTAACTGAAGACGATGCCAGGGAGCGCCAGGAGCAAGTGAGCGCGACTGATAATTGGGATGTCGTTGCGAAAGCCGACCTCGTAATCGAGGCCGCCTTCGAGGATATGGACGTCAAGAAGCCAATCTTCACTAAGCTGGATCGACTTGCAAAGCCCGGCGCCGTGCTTGCGACCAATACGTCTTATCTTGATGTCGATGCGATTGCGGACATCACTGACCGGCCGGCCGACGTCCTTGGGCTTCACTTCTTCTCCCCAGCGCACATCATGCGGTTGCTTGAGGTCGTGCAGGCGAGCCAGACCTCAGCTGACGTCGTGGCGACCGGAATGGCACTCGGCCGCAGGATCGGAAAGCTTCCGATCGTTGCGGGTGTTTGTGACGGCTTCATTGGCAACCGCATTTTTGCGGTCTACCGCCGGCATGCTGAATATCTTCTGGAGGACGGCGCCTCGGCTCGCCAGATCGACGAGGCGCTACAGGCCTATGGTTTTGCCATGGGCCCGTTCGCTGTTTCCGACATGTCGGGTCTCGACATCGCATGGGCGATGCGCAAGCGCAGGGCTGCGACCCGCGATCCCCTCGAGCGTTATGTTGCGATCCCCGACCGACTATGCGAGGCCGGAAGGCTAGGCCGGAAGGCGGGGAAGGGCTGGTATGACTACCTCGATGGCAGGGCCGTGGCCTCCGCGGAAGTGGAAGAGATCATTGCCAGCGAGCGTCGTCGCCAGGCAAGGGAGCCCCAGGCATTTACGCCCGAACAGATCCAGCGCCGGATATTGGCTGTCATGGTCAATGAGGGCGCGCGTGTTCTCGAGGAAGGCATAAGCCTCAGACCCTCCGATATCGATCTCGTTTTCGTCAACGGCTACGGCTTTCCGCGATTGAGAGGCGGTCCGCTGTTCGCGGCTGACCAACAGGGCCTGGCCGAGACACTCGCAGACGTCGAAGAGGCTGCTCGGGTCGGCGGAGCCGGGTCCGAGCCCTCTGCACTTCTCGTTGAGCTTGCACGCGATGGCCGAACTTTCACCGAGTGGCAAAGAGACCACCGGGAGACAGCCGGCCGCGGCGCGAGCTGACGACGTACTCAGAATTCATTTCAACCGACCGTTTGGAGGAGAACGCTAATGTCGGCTGCAACTCAAGACATCAGAAAAGCACATGGCCAGAGCGACACCGAGCCGGTCTCGCCCATGGCGAAACGCGCGGCATTCAGCAGTGCACTCGGCTCGGCCCTGGAGTGGCTCGATTTCACGGCGTATGGCGCAATATCGGCGACAGTCCTGCCTTCGCTGTTCTTTCCCACCATGGATCCGAAGAGTGCGCTTCTGGCTTCCTTCGCGACGTTCGGCGTGGGCTTCGTTGCCCGCCCGGCCGGTGGCATCATCATGGGTATCCTCGGCGATAGAATAGGGCGCAAGAACATCCTGCTCTTCACCTTTATTCTCATGGGAATAGCATCATTCCTCATCGGCCTTATGCCTACCTATGCCAGCATCGGAATCTGGGCGCCGATCCTGATCGTCGTGCTCCGTTTCGTGCAGGGGTTTGCGCTCGGAGGCGAGTCGACGGGCGCTCAGCTCTTTACAATGGAACATGCCCCTTCCACCCATCGCGGGCTGTTCGGTGCGTTCACGAACATGGCAGCTCCCGCCAGCCAAGTACTCGCCAATGGTCTTCTATTTGCTATCTCAGTGATGATGACCAGCGAGCAGTTCTTGAATTATGGATGGAGGATTCCGTTCCTGCTCAGTGTTCTGTTGGTGGTACTCGGCGTTTATATCCGCTTCAAAGTCGAGGAGACCCCTGCGTTTCAGAATCTGGTGAAACGTCAGGACGCGGCTGAGGAAAAGCATGCAGCTCCCCCGCGCAAGCAATCTGTTTTCCGCACCCATCCCGGCACGATCATTCGCCTGCTTTTGTTCTGGTCTGCACCTGCATCGTGCTATTATATCGTCACCGTCTTTTCCATCAGCTATCTCACGAAAACTGTCGGAGTTGCCAACCAGACCGCATTCATGTGCCTGATGGCTGCAAATGCCGTTGCCATCGTGACCACCTGCATTGGCGGCGCCGCGAGTGACAAATTCGGTCGCAAACCGCCGCTCATTGTCACCACGCTGCTTATGTTTGTCATTGCAGCGCTTTACTTTCCGATGATGAATACCGCGAACACCTTCGTCATCTTCCTGGCAATGGCTGCTTTCGCAGGCTGCATCCAGGCGCAAAGCGGCATTCTGCCGTCCTTCTTTGCGGAGCATTTTCCGACCTCGGTCCGCTATGCGGGATCCGCGCTTGCTTACACAGGTGCGAACCTTCTGTTCGCCGGTCCAACACCCTTCGTGGCTGCATGGCTTATGCAGTCCTTTGGCGGCCAAGTTTGGATTATCACTGCCATGTGCCTGACCGTCCTGACGATTTCACTCATCGCCCTGTTGATGAGCCCGGAAACCCGCCACGTGGATATTGAGAAATAAGGCACCTATCAGGAAATGCGCCGATGAATAGAGGAAGCTTCGGCGCATTTTCCCTGTCTCACTGACGACCTCGGCAAAGCTCCGAAGCGGCGTTGCGTATGAACCGCCGACTGGCGTGTCAAAGGAAAACCAGAAATGTCCGAGAGTTCCCAAACCGATGAAGTCTACAAGGCAGTCAGGCGCCAGGAAGTGTGTTCCATGGCTGCAGTCCGCCGGATTGCAGCCATGCTGGACTTAGATCCAGATAGCTTCAAGGAGGGTGAAAACTTGCCGCGCGGGTGGCAGTTCTTTCTCTTGGCCGGCGACACACGCCGTTCTGAGATACGCGAAGACGGCTTTCCCGGCCTTGGTGTTCCGCTTCCCGATCTGGGATTGCCTCGACTGCTTCTGGGTGGCCGGACAGTTTCATTTTCCACGGATATCCGGATTGGCGACCCGTTGCGAAGAGAAAGCCGCATACAGGCGATCTCGCACAAGCAGGGTCAGAACGGTCCGATGGCGATCGTCTCGGTTGCGCATGACCTATATCAGCTCAATGCATCTCATCCATCTTTGAGCGAAACGCAGACCTATATCTTGCTGAGCGCCCAGCCGGGATCCTCAAAAATATCTGACGCGCCGGCCGCATCGATCGCCCCCGGCAAGCAGATCACGCCGGACGACGTCTTGCTGTTTCAATATTCCGCACTTGGATTCAACTCCCATAAGATTCACATCGACCGGCAATACGCCCGTGACGTCGAGGGGTTTCCTGACCTTGTGGTAAATGGTGGCCTATCGACACTGTTGCTGACAGAGTACTTCCGGGCGCAGCATTCCGAAATCCTGTCAACGCTTAAGGCCAGACATCTCTTACCTCTGTTTTGTGGACGTCCCATTTCCATGACAATCGAAAGCACCGCCCAATCCTGGATCTTGCGTGCTTACAACGACACAGGGGCGCTCGCGGTGGAAATACTGGTGAATGCCTGAAACAATGACGCGGTCGTATCGGCAGCCCAGAGGCGATCTAACTTGACTTGGCAACAAGCGTATGAAAACCACCATCCTTGTTGGAAATCGGCGTTCGTCACAAGTGGAAGAAGGCATGACCGTCAAAGCCGCATCAAGCAAGAAAATCCCAGACGCCCCGCCTGAAGACAAAGAAGGAAAGCAACCTCTGTACTCGGCCCCTGCCTTGGAGAAAGGGCTGGATATTCTGGAACTTCTCTCCAAGGAAGAAAATGGCCTATCGCGAAAGGATATCGCCGACAGGCTGGGTCGCTCCGTCGGTGAGATTTTCCGAATGATCGAGTGCCTCGCGCGCCGCTCCTATCTGGTTCAAACTGACGAATCTTTCTTGCTGGGCATGAAACTATTCGAGCTTTCTCACAGTTTTCCGCCCGTGAGTCGGCTGATCTCAGAAGCGCTCCCACGCATGAAGACCTTGTCGACCACCATCGACCAATCCTGTCACCTTACAGTGCTGAGCGGCAATCATCAGCTCGTCGTTGCGCAGGTTGACGCGCCCGAAGGTGTGGGGTTCAACGTCAAGGTGGGCGCAAAGCTTGATATCCTGAAATCGGCTTCCGGAAGAGTTCTCCTTGCATTCCAAGGGTCGCGGGCACTCAGCGAGATCCTTTCACTGATCGACCCTACGATGAAACAGGCGGAGCAACAGGCCTTCATCAAGCTCCTTCAAAAGGTGCAAAAGCAGGGTTTTGCCTTTATGAAGAGCAATCAGTTCGCCGGAGTGCAGGCGATTTGCTTTCCGATCCTGGATCTTCGCGGACATGCAATCGCTGCCCTGACAGTCCCATATGTCGCGCGGCTCGATGATCAAACTCGCCCACCGACAGACGTCGCGCAAGCCGCACTTGCCGCCGTTGCGGCCGAACTCACGGGCGTCTTGGGCGGCAAGGCGTCCCCTGTGTCCCCACCCGCGGGACAAAACCGGTTATCGGGAAAACGGCCCCGTCAAAGCAAAAGCAAGGTTACATAGACCTTTAAACCAGTTGGGGCGATCTCCAGACTTTGGCATTTGCCGAGAGCCCGAACGAAGTGGCGAGACGGCATGGAGAGCCGTGCGGCTCGTGACCACCTCACTGTCACGCGCGACCAACGGATGGGCCGGAGGGCAATCCGAAACTCGCAACCGCGAAATCGATAAAGCTGCGCAGTTTTGGGGTCAGGCGGCGGGTCGGCGCGTAGAGTATATGTAAAGGCCGGCTCGGCACCGTGTAGCCAGGAAGCAGCTCGATAAGCCTGCCATCGCGAAGAGAATCCTCCACGAGCTCGAGCGGCTGTAACATGACACCCAGGCCCTCGAGGGCGGCGCAAAGCAGCGGCTCGCCGTGGTCGACCATGAGCCTGCTTGTCACCGGAACCACTTCGCGCCCATTGGGACCATCGAAGCTCCAATGGGTCCTCAGTTCTGTGTGCGCAAATCCGAGACATTCGTGGTTGGTCAGATCTTGGGGGGTCGCTACCGCGGAGCTCTGCGCGAGGTAGGCCGGCGAAGCGCACACAACCAGGCGATAGGGGGACAGCTGTCGTCCGATCAGACCGCTATCTGACAATTCTCCGACCCGGAACACCGCGTCGTATCCCTCTTCGATAAGATCCACCGCGCGGTTGGCGAGGGTGAGTTCGACCGAGACCTTGGGATACATCTTCATGTATTCAGGCAATCGGGGCGAAAGGGTTCGCATGCCGAAGCTGACAGGGGCATTGATTCTAAGGCGCCCGCCTGGAACGGCACGGGTTTCGGCGGCCATGCCTTCAGCTGTCTCGACCTCCGACAGAATGATCTTCGCCCTTTCGTAGAAGATGCGACCGAAGTCCGTCAGGCTCTGCCGACGGGTGGAGCGCTGGAGAAGCTGAACGCCGAGATGCTGTTCGAGTTTCTGGACATGTTTTCCGACGAGCTGAGACGACATCTTCATGGTCTCGCCCGCAGCGCTGAACGAGCCGCTTTCGACCGCTTTGACGAAGACCTCGATGCCAGTGAGACGATCCATTTGAAACACTCCGTTTCAGGTAAAGCGCCATTCTAACGATTTATCCCAATTCATTTCAACGCCATTATCCCTGCACCCACAACAGAGGACGAGACAATGAGAGTTGCGATTATCGGCACTGGAAACATGGGCTCGGGATTCGCTCGAGCGTTTGCGTCAAAGGGCGTGGACCTTGTCATCGGCCATCGCGACCCGGCCAAGGCCGCGGCACTGGCTGCCGAAATCGGCCCCGATGTCGAAGGCGGCGGGATCGCCGCAGCCGTAAAACTCGCCGATATAGTTCTGCTCGCCCTGCCATACCAGGCAGTGGCACCGGTTCTTGGCGAAGCTGGAGATTTGGGCGGGAAAATTCTGGTCGACATCAGCAACCCGATCACCGCCGACTACAAGGAGCTGCTGCTTGGTCATACGACTTCGGCCGCGGAAGAAATTCAGAAGGCGGCTGCCGGCGCTTGCGTGGTGAAGGCATTCAACACGATCTTCGCCGGCTTGATCTCGCCCGACGCCCGCGCTGGAAAGACCCTGCAGACCTTCGTTGCGGGCGACGATACCAATGCGACTGCGAAGGTGCGCGCACTTGCGGAAAAACTGTCATTTGAAGCCGTTGATGCCGGCCCACTGAGCAACAGCCGCTTTCTGGAGCCAATCGGCGAGATGAACATTCATTTCGGCTTCTTCCTGGGTATGGGACCGACAGTATCGCCCGCCTGGGTTCGTGTTTGACGAGAGGCCGATCAAAGGAGACCGGAATATGAACACTTTTATACGCGGGGCCGCGTGCGCAGTCCTGATGACGTCACTTGCCGGCAACGCGCTTGGTGCACCGGCGATCGAGGCTCTGGGCCGCGACTTCACATTTCCTAACCAGATTGACGGCGTGCCGGGCAAGCTGTCCGATTTCAAGGGTTTGCAGATCAACTCATTCACGACAAACGATGGGGTGAAGCTCTCCTACTGGGAAGCGGGCGAAGGCGAGCCGCTCATCTTTATTCCGGGCTGGGGAGCCAACGGCGCCGAATACGTCAACGTCATGGCCCTGCTGAGCAAGAAGTATCGCGTTCTGGTGCTGGATCCGCGCAATCAGGGTCTATCCGATAAAGTCGACTACGGGACACGCATCGCGCGGTACGGAATGGACCTGAAAGAATTCGTCGATCATCTCGGCCTGAAGAAAGCGGATTTCTGCGGCTGGTCGATGGGAGCGACAGTCATCTGGAGCTACGTCGATCTGTTCGGCACGGATTCCATTCGCAAGGCAATCTTTATCGATGAGCCGATTTCGATCTACACGCATGCGGATTGGACGGAAGAAGAGCGACTGAATGCCGGTGGCATGACAACTTCGCCGGAGCGGATGATCGCCGCTTTCGCTGGCGCCCCAACCAACCAGCAAGTCGTAGACATGAACGTCGTGCACCGCGCGATGGAGAACAGCTCTCCCTATTACCAGAACTCCGAAGCGTTTGCTCACGAGTTCATCAAGAACGACCCGAAATACACGGGCCTCGTTCTCTTTGATCACGCAACCAACGACTGGCGCGATGTCGTCAGCCACAAGATCGATGTGCCGACAGCCATCTTCACTGGCGAAAACAGCAACAATCTACAGAGCCAGCGTTGGATGCAGTCGCAGATCAAGGGGTCGGAACTCTTCGTCTATTCCGCCAAGGATCAGGGCGACCATTTCCTTGCGTTCAAAAACCCCGTGAAGTTTACGAACGATCTCACTTCGTTCCTCGAACGCTAAGTCCGCTCTGCAACGCAAAGGTCGGGTCCGGATATTTTTCCGGACCACTATTATTGCGGCAGACCACCCGCCAAGGTTCAAAGGAGACACAATATGCCTGTCGTACGCGTGAGCTGGTTCAGCGGCAAGGACACGAAAGCGAAAGCAGCAGTGGCAGCCGAGATCACCGAAAGCATCGTCAGAAACACTGGCACCGATGCCAGCTATATTTACGTCCTGTTTGAAGACATTGAGGCTTCCGACTGGGCTGGCGGTGGCAAGCTCTTCGGAGAGGCAGCCGAGAAGTCGTAGCCGACCATAACGCAGAGACAACGTCATTCGGAATGTGCTTCAGGCGTATGTGACGCAGACTAGATGCCCAGGACGCGAGTGGCGTCGGCGGCGTTCAAAGCCTTCAACATCAGGCGGAGGCAAAACTTGCAATCGCGGTATCCAGAACCGGAGGAATAGATGGATTTGATGCGGACAATTCCCTTTGCCATCGGCATGCTCTTTGCGGCAGAAGGCCATTCGGCCGGCGGCTCGCCCGATGCGTCGCCCAACGACTTCCGTCTGTCGGGCGTCTTGCTCGAACTCGGCACCTACAAGGGCGAACCTGCTTTCAAGATGACAATGCCTTCAGAGGCGATACAGGACCCCCAGAAAGAACAGCTTTCCGATCGAAATTTCATGGCGTGGTTGCCGCTGGATTTTGGTGACGGGGTTGTGGAAGTCGACGTGGCGAGCGAGTTGGTGACCGATGCCCCGGCCTACGCCAGAGGCTTCATCGGTCTGACCTTCCGCATCGACAACGAGGGACGATTCGAAAGCATTTACCTGCGGCCCACAAATAGTGTCGCCGACGATCAGGTCCGTCGCAATCACAGCGTTCAATACGTTGCCTATCCCGACTACAGATTCGACAGGCTCAGACGCGAGTCACCTGAGAAATACGAAAGCTACGCAAAACTGGACCTGGGGCGCTGGATCCACATGAAGATTGTCGTGTCCGGCCAAAAGGCGGTGCTTTATCTCGATGGCAATACTGAATCCGCTCTCATCGTAAACGACCTGAAATTTGGGCCTGACCAACACGGCGGTGTGGGTGTCTGGTTGGAATCTGGGACTGTTGCATATTTTCGGAATCTGACGGTGAGGCCCGTCCGATAGATGGCCCCCCGATACAACACGAACGAGCCTGTTAGAGAGTGCGACGGCCGGAGTTTGAAGGCTTCTTTGATCGCAGACGTAACATCGGCGTCACGAACTGCTTCGACTCGGCGCCTTCTCTGCGACAATCATGTTGCAGATGAGACAGTGGACGATCGCCATCTCACAGGGCAACAAATGAGGCAGCGAGGCTGCGGGTTCGTTTGGCTGAGGGGTTATGCCGCTCGCCGATACACGCATTAGTAGCTATATTAACTGAAGTATCGCAATAGGTGAGGAGAGTTATGAACTATTGCCATCACTCTGCCACGCCCATGCGCCGAACGTGCGCGCATGGGCGCGCGCTGTGGAACTCCACTGGCAAAGTCGCGCCGTCACATCGCAATTCCTGAGACACTTCCATCGACATTATCTCGCGTCAACCGCTCCCCAGACGGGAGCGTTTGAACATCAAATACGTCATTGAGGGCAGGAGCCTTCTGTCGACATAAACCCGAGAATCTGGAGATTTGAAATGAGCAACTACGACGTCGTGGTGGTCGGAGCAGGCGCGGCGGGCGCGGCGCTTGCGGCGGGGCTGAGTGAGGACCCGACTATCAACGTGGCTCTGATCGAGGCCGGGCAAGAGAACCCCTACGATATCGGCCGCAGCCAGGGAGCGTTCTTCCTGACTTGGGGTACCGACAAAAACTGGTCGTATGAAACCACGTCGCAATCCTTCCTTGGCGGCAGAGTAATCCAGCATCCGCGCGGGCGCGCCATTGGCGGATCGACCACGCTGAACATCTGTGCGTGGTTGCGGGGGCGGCCGGAGGACTATGATGCATGGGAGGCGGCGGGCGCTGCGGGCTGGAACGGGAAGGCTGCCATTGATGCGTTCCTGCGGATCGAAGCTTCGGATCGTGGTCCATCCGAAACGCGCGGCCATGACGGCATCGTCGTGATGAATGACATATCCACGCCGACCGATCTATCTGAAAAGCTTTTGGACGCGTATGTCGAAGCCGGATTGGGGAAGCGCGGCGATTCGAACGGATCTGACCCATTCGTCGCAGAGCGATATCAAACGCTCTTCGTCGACGGGGTTCGCCGCACTATCGCGGATGACTTCCTCAATGACGAAGTGCGGGCACGGGCAAATCTCACGATCCTGACAGGCGCGCATGTCACCCGTGTCCTCTTTGAGGGAAAGAAAGCGACCGGGGTGGAAATCAGCGACGGCGGCGGTGTGCGTACTCTCGGCGCCCGCCGGGAGGTCGTACTTTCGGCCGGGGCCTTCAACACACCCCAAATCCTATTGCTCTCGGGCGTCGGACCACGCGAGCATATCGAAGCACTTGGCTTGGATGTCGTCGTTGACCTCCCGGGTGTCGGTCAGAACCTTCAAGATCATATCTACGCCCACCTCTATACGATGGGAACCGCTGACGCCAAAGGATCCGTTGGTCCTGACCTTGGCGACGCGGCGATCCATCAATGGCTCGAGACCCATGACGGCCCGGCCAGCTATTTTTCCGAGAACGGCGTGGCTTGGGCCTCTCTTGACGGCCACACAGTGCCAGACCTCGAACTGCTTCTCTCCTACAATACCGCCCCATCCAGTTTCCCGCAGATCGCCGACGCCGACAAGCGCTCGGGCGTGACGATCGGCGTGGTTCTACTGCAGCCGCAAAGCCGGGGCAGCGTTCGGTTGGCGTCGACAGACCCTTTCGCAAAGCCCATGATTGATCCCTGCTACTTGAGCGTGGAGGCGGACGTGCAGACGCTCGTCTCGGGACTGCGCCTCGCCCATCAGATGGTCACCACCTCGGCTCTCGAACCCTGGGCGGAGGCTGTGCATCCGTCGCCGGATGCGTCCGACAAGGAACTGGCTGCGCATATCAGGGCAGACGTTGGTACCGTCTTCCACCCGGTGGGCACGGCACGCATGGGCTCAGCCAATGATCCGCACGCAGTCGTCGATCCCGAGTTGCGAGTAAGAGGTGTCGAAGGACTGCGTGTCGCCGATGCTTCCGTGATGCCGTCACTTATTCGCGGACATACCATGGCTCCGTCCGTTTTCATCGGCTACCGGGCCGCAGAACTTATCCGGCAAGGCAAAACAGCTCTTTGAGATCTCCTGTCCGTCCGGCTCTATTTGGCAGCGTTACGGGGTGATCGGAAATTGCGGTGCTCGACAGCGATCATACATTACTGTCGCGCACCTCATCACTGCTAACGTGCCATTGGGCCTCACTTGAGGTGTGACGCATTTCCCAGCGTCACTCCTGGCAACAGCTATCACGAACCGGCTTCCCTCTAAGTCAGAAGCAAAGAGAAACACATGACCGATACCTTCATCTCCCGCCCGGCAGACATTATCACCCCGACTGCCTATACTAACCTTCCTAACAGGCTCACGGCTGAAGAGGCCCGCGCCGCCGGTCGGTTCGGGCATGACAAACCAACACCGGAAAACAGCATCGTACTTCTGATCGATCATCAGATCGGCCTGATGGCGGGTGTTCGCGACTTCACCTCGCTGGCAGAGTTCAAGAGCAATGTGGTTGGCCTCGCGCGTGCTGCAAAGGCGCTCGAGATTCCGGTCTTGATTACCACGTCGAATGCGCAGTGGCAGAACGGCGACACCCTGCCCGAAATCAAGGAACTCTTTCCGCAGGAGCCGATCTACCGACGGACCGGGATCATCAATGCCTATGAGGATCCGACTTTCCGTAAGGCGTTCGAAGATCTGGTCGAGTCGACGGGCCGCCGTCACATCATTCTTGCCGGGGTGACGATCGGCACATGCTGTGTTTTCCCGACGCTCTCGCTGTTGAACGACGGCTACAAGGTTTTCCCTGTTGTCGATGCCTGCGGCGCCTGGAATCGCTACGAGGCGGAGGCCGCCATGTCGCGTATGAGCAACGCCGGCGCTGAGCTGGTGAGCACCTTTGCGCTTGCCTGCGAACTTCAGGCCGACTGGAAGCGACCCACAGCGGACGCAATGCTCGCCCCGTTCACCAATAACCTTTCCGAGTACGGTTTTGTACTCCAGAACTTCTGGAACAATGCAAACCAGCATAGCGTGCCTGATCCATTCGGCATGGTGAAGTAACCTCTGCGCGCCGTCGGCGCGATTATGCGCCGACGGGAAGGTCGAAAGGAGCGAGAAACTCATGGAAAACGATTTAGGCCCTATGGATATCACCTCTACTCCACGTCTCACACGCCGGCAGATTCTATCGACCACCGCGATGGCGCTTATTTTCGGTGTCGCGAGCAAGGCAAATGCCCTTGTTATCAATGACCAGCCTCCCTGGAAGCCATTCGACGCCAGCCCGCCGGAAACATTGCCAGCCGGGCAATGGTATTTCTTCACGGAACAGGAAGCCGCAACCGTCGGGGCTATCGCCGACCGGCTGATCCCCGCCGATGATTTGAGCGTCAGCGGCAAGGATGCCGGCTGCGTGGAATTCATCGATCGGCAGCTCGCCGGCTTCTTCGGTAATTTCGATCGTCTCTATATGGCCGGCCCCTTCGTAGACGGTACGCCCGAACAGGGCGATCAGTCGCCCTTCGTTCCCCGACAGCGATACCGCATCGGATTGGCCGCGCTCGACGCACACTGTCGAAGCGCCTTCAACTCCTCTTTCGCGGAGCTGAAAGGCGAGCAAAGAGACAAAGTCCTGAAAGCTCTCGAGAGTGGCAGCATCACCCTCGACGGGATCGATGCGAAGCTGTTCTTTTCGACCGTCCATCTCAACACGATGGAAGGCTTCTTCGCCGATCCGATCTACGGCGGCAACAAGGACATGGTGTCCTGGAAGATGCTCGGCTTTCCCGGCGCACGGTATGACTATCGCAACTATGTCGACCTTCACGACGAAAAGCTCGACCTGCCACCGTTGAGTATCGCCGGCAGGCCCGAGTGGAAGGTGAAAGGATAATCCCATGGCCACCAAGCTTCCCCATACCGACGTCGTGGTGATCGGCCTTGGCTGGACCGGTGCGATCGTCGCAAGCGAATTGACGGCTGCCGGCCTCGATGTGGTCGCCATTGAACGCGGTCCCTGGCGTGACACCGCGCGCGATTTCAACATCGCCTCGGCCCCCGACGAATTGCGCTACGTGCAGCGGCAGGAGCTGATGCTGCGAACGGCGCAGAATACAGTGACCGTGCGCAACAATCCTTCGCAGAGGGCGCTTCCGATGCGCAATTGGGGGTCGTTCCATCCGGGCAACGGCACCGGCGGCGCCGGCAATCACTGGGCGGGCATCTCCTTTCGCTTCCAGCCCGAAGAATTCCGCCTTCATAGCCACCTTCAGGAAAAATACGGCGCCAATGCCATTCCCGAGGAATTGACGCTCCAGGATTGGGGAACGGACTGGTCGGAAATGGAGCCTCACTACACCGCCTTCGACAAGGTGGCGGGCACATCTGGAAAAGCGGGAAATCTTCGCGGCGCGACGCAGGAAGGCGGCAATCCCTTCGAAGGACCGCGCTCGGAGGAATATCCGACCAAGCCGCTGCGCCAGCCGCTCGGCCCGACTCTGTTTGCGGATGCGGCACGCAACATGGGATACAAGCCCTTCCCGGTACCATCAGCGCTGATTTCCGAGCCCTATACGAATTCGCTCGGCATCACGATGGGGCCATGCACCTTTTGTGGCTTCTGCACCAATTACGGTTGCGCCAACTATGCCAAGGCCAGCGCAATCACCACCATCCTGCCAGCCCTCATACGTAGACCAAATTTCACGGCGAGAACCAATTCGGAAGTACTGAAAGTGCTGAGGGATTCGACCGGCAAGAAGGCGACTGGCGTGCTGTTCGTCGACACCTCCGGGCAGGAATGGGAACAACCCGCCGATATCGTTATCGTCGCGGCCTTCACCTTTGAAAACGTTCGTCTAATGCTCCTGTCGGGCATCGGCAAACCTTACGATCCCGCGACGGGCGAAGGCACGACCGGCCGCAACTATTGCTACCAGACGGCAAATGGCGTCCAGCTTTTCTTCGACAACAAGAACTTCAATCCCTTCATCGGCGGCGGCGCCATCGGGATGGGCATCGATGACTTCAACAACGACAATTTCGACCATAGCGGCCTCGGCTTCTTCGGCGGCGGCAGTATTCGCGTGACGCCGATCGGGGCCGCCCCGATCAACTATCGGCCGACGCCACCGGGGACACCGCGCTGGGGCTCCGAGTGGAAGCGCGCCACCGCGCAGAACTACCTTTCGTCAATGAGCATCGGCTGCGAGGCATCGAGCTACGCCACGCGCACGAACTATCTTTCCCTGGATCCGACCTATACGGACCGTCTGGGGCGGCCACTGTTGCGCATCACCTTCGACTTTCCCGACAATGATCAGAAAATGGCACAATATTGCACCTCGAAGGTCGGCGAGATCGCCCGCTCCATGGGCCCGCGCCAGGTGGTCGAAAGCCCGACGAAAGGGCATTGGAACACCGTCCCCTACCAGTCCTCCCACGTCGTCGGCGGATTTGCCATGGGCGCCAATCCGAGCAACAGCTCGGTGAACAAGTATCTGCAGAGCTGGGACGTTCCCAATCTCTTCACCGTCGGTGCCTCCGCCTTCCCGCAAAATCCCGGCTACAACCCGACGGCAACCGCGGCGGCACTCGCCTTCAAGGCGGCGGATGCGATCAAGAACATCTATCTCAAATCTCCCGGTCCGATGGTGCAGGCATGAGCGCGAAGATGTCCAGGTTGGAGGTTACTCTCATTGCGCTGGCGGCCCTATGTGCCGCTCCCGCCGCCTTCGCGCAATCGACCGGCGACGCAATGTTCAACGTCGTCGAGCGTGGCCGCTATCTGGCAACGCTCGGCGATTGCGCGGCCTGTCATACCGCGCCCGGCGGCAGGCCTTATGCCGGTGGCCTGACGATCGAAACGCCATTCGGCAATCTCGTCACCCCGAACATCACGCCCGATGGCGACACTGGCATCGGCAAATACACCCTGCAGGATTTCCAGCGCGTCATGTCCGAGGGAATCAATAGAGGTGGCTATCATCTCTATGGCGCCATGCCGTTCACCGCCTATACGAAGGTGACCGCCGAGGACAACGCCGCCATCTTCGCCTATCTGCAAACCCTGCAGCCTGTTTCCAGCAGTATCGAGGTCAATCAACTTCCCTTCCCGTTCAACCAGCGCTGGACGCTTGGCGGGTGGAACATGATCAATTTCACGCAAGGCGCCTACAAGCCCGATCGGCAAAAGAGCGAGGAATGGAACAGGGGTGCCTATCTGGTCGAGGGCCTTGGGCATTGCGGCACCTGCCACACGCCGAAGAACGCCATCGGCGGCGACAAGAACAGCCAATGGCTCCAGGGCTTCGTGCTCGAGAACTGGAACGCTCCCGACATCACCCCGGACCCGCACAAGGGGATTGGCAGCTGGTCGGAAGACGATATCGTCGCCTATCTGAAAACCGGCGCGAACCAGTTCGACATGGCATCAGGGCCGATGGCCGAAGTCATCGAGAAATCGACGCAACATTTCGAAGACGCCGATCTCAAGGCGATCGCCATTTACCTCAAGGATAGCGGCGGCAAGGCAGACGCCGCCGTGCCGACCCCGATCGCGGCATCAGACCCGGCGATGACGGCAGGTGCGGCGATCTTCTCCGATCGCTGCCAGGGCTGCCACATCACGTCCGGCGTGGGGATTCCCAAGCTGTTTCCAAGACTTGCAAATGCGCCGCTGGTTAATGCCGATGATCCGACATCGCTCATTCGTGTCGTTCTCGCCGGCAGCCGTCCCGGCGCCACCGACGCCGTCAGCACATCGCCCGGCATGCCATCCTTCGCGTGGAACCTCTCCGACGCGGATGTCGCCAATGTCCTGACCTATGTCCGCAATAGCTGGGGCAATTCCGCGCCAGCGGTGACGCAGAACGACGTGTCGACACTTCGCAAGAATCTCGAGGAATAGGGCATCCTTGGTGGGAAAGCGGCAGGACCAAAACAACAAGCAGCAAGGCTTGCGCGAAAAGAACCGTAAAGAAACGTTGCAGCGCATTGCGGAAACGGGTCTGAAGCTGTTCATGGCCGATGGCTACGAGGCAACAACACTTCATGCGATCACGCAAGCTTCGGGTATCTCGCGGCGAACATTCTTCTATTACTTCAAGTCGAAAGAAGAGATCTTGCTGGCTTGGCAGAATGGGTTACCGGACGCGGTTCACGCAGCCATCTTGGCGGAGCCAACGAAACTGCCCCCGTTGGACATTATTCGCAACGCACTTCTGAAATTGCCGGCGCACTACCATTCCGAAAACACTGCCGCCATCGTTCGGATCGTGCGCTCATCTGAACAACTCCGTGCGAGCAGCCAGGCCAAGTATTTGCATGTGGAAGAAGCCGCCTTCGAAGCCCTCTGCGAACGATGGCCGCAACCCCGACGGCGAAAATCGCTGCAGATATTGGCAATCGCTTGTGTCTCCGTGCTGCGCCACGCTGTCGATACCTGGGCCGATGGGGGCGGACGAAAGCCACTGGCAACGCATCTGAATGAGGCGTTCGAAAATCTGAAAAACGAACTGACCCAACTTGTGTAGGGTGTTCCCGGGATCCCGCGACCACCTAACCTCCCGGCCTTCAACCTCGTTTTCGCATCCGTTATGTGGCCGACAACCGCCTGCAAACGGCGACGCCGGTCCCTACGACGCAAAAACCGGTCGAAAGACGACAGGTCTTAACCAAAGAAAGGTTCCTGTAATACTGTGGCAATCCTTCCGCT
>Ga0307510_10002794_pt1 | contig 20031 bp, 15 predicted proteins | sample 12_EM_MG_FD_207224 | JGI IMG/M metagenome (GOLD analysis project Ga0307510, IMG submission 207224) | Populus trichocarpa ectomycorrhiza microbial communities from riparian zone in the Pacific Northwest, United States - 12_EM | ecosystem: Host-associated > Plants > Roots > Unclassified | place... | reverse complement strand
CCCCCCAATCGCCCACGATTCGCCGCCGCGGTCGTATCCCCCCCCGCAACTAGCGCCCATATAACTGCGGTTTAAGGCTCGGGAGACTTGGCCCGGGTAAAAAAAACTTCACCAGGAGGAGCAAGCCGGCTCATAGAAAAAGAGGATTGTGTGATTTGACCCATTGAACAGTAGTGAAATGAGAGCACTTTTTGAAGACTTGGCCGTCTTTGCGCGCAGGATCGTGAGGGAGAGCACTTCTGGGCCTATTGCCAACTTGGACGGGCCAGGCCGGGTGTCACATCTAAAGGCCCCGATACTACGCCGGAGGTTGCAGCTGTTCGGGCCTCTGGTAGCTCTACTACTCCGGAGCGCTCATTCTGGGCGGTCCACCAGAGCGGTGTTCGGCCATTATTGTCTGGCCTATTGGGGTTGACCTCATTCTGTTTCAACAGCTCCACTATTCCATAACCCCCATCCCAGGAAGCCCAAGAGCGGGGTGTGAGGCCACCATTGTCAGGCTTATTGGGGCTAACGTCTTCCCGTTCCAAAAGCAGCTTCACTACTCCATCATACCCATTCCGGGAGTCCCACTAGTGCACCGTTCGGTAATCGTTGTCTGGCATATCGGGGCCAACCTCTTTCTGCTCCAAAAGTAGCTCCACTACTCTAACTCGCACATTCCTGGTGGCCCACAAGAGTAGCGTTTGACCATCATTTTCCGGCATATCTGGGTTAAAGTCTTCCCGTTCCACCGCAGCTTCGCTCCCATATCATACCCATTCTCTGGCCAGTCGGGGACTATAACTCTCTTAGCCACCACCCTCATCCCTGAGTTATCGATCCAGTAGCAAATCCCGTCGCTAGTGGTCATTGCCACCCAGGTCTGAAAACGGTAATGTTCTTCAGTCTCCCGCTCCCGCTCATTTCACATCCATACACTGCTTGAATAAACCCCACGTATTTTGACCCTCAACAGTTCAGTGAAAAACTCACCTCCAACCACCCACATCATCTCATAATAGCCCGATAGTCAATGAAAGTAATCCACATGTCGGCCCGTACGGTTGGTACCTTTCCCCTGACTCCGGAGGAAACTTTCTAGGGTGCAGTGGGGTAACTTTGGTTCGGCCACTAGGGTTAGATTGCGGTTGAGGGATTCGGTATTCGCTGAGATATTCTGATCCTGCCCCCCTGGTACTAAGCACTCCATATGAAACTCCGGCGTTGGATACCCTAAGTATTTATCCAACCCCGCTCCGTATCCCCGTTTAGACGATAACCTGTAGGAGATGTGGAATAGTAAGGCACATATCTTATACATCACAATCCGGGACATTTCAGGGGAAAAAAACCCCTTCCCACTCTGCAAGGCTATGCTTGTACTAGTATACCAATTCCTCAATGGAAGCTAATTACAGCACGGTGCCCGCTGATTTCACGGAAATCTAATTTTCCGTCGGACTGTAGCCCGAGCTGGGCTGTGATGGACTGTGATATCACAAAGCAACCTCGGAAACAAGCTAAACCGGGGCAGAAACCCACGAGTCAGTGGAAGCAAGAACGGAGGGAGCTGGTTTGCACTGGGCTCATTTTTGTGCCACCCTCTTTGCTGTGTGAGTTCGGCGGCTGGATGTCAGATTATTGGAGGGGGCCGAGGCACAGAAAGGATAGAAGAGGTGCGCGCTGAGGATGAGGGGCTCTTTGAGGAAGAAAATATGAAGACAGCGTCGGGCGGAGCCACAAAGCCGTACTCGGGGGGGGAAACTAAAACCTGTGAGTTCTGGTCCGAGTAAAATGCGAGTGATCACAGGTGAGTGCACTCTTGTCCACAAAGATCTAGTGAGCCTGCCCCGTCCCCTAAGGGCTGAATCTGCCCTCATGTATGGGGAAGCGAACCGACATGAGAGAAACCCAGTCATTCAGGTCAGTCTATATTAGACGTGCCCTCACAAAACGGACGAAAAAAGGTGTCCAGAAGGATTTTTGGGCAGAGGGTCATCCGGTAAAAGAGGTATGGCTAGGAAATAAGCATGGCATATACCCCCGCTTGAGTCCCCATATAGCAGTAAGTTAGCGTGTTGCGCCATTGCGACACTACTTGGGACAAGATTAAGTGTCCTGAGCTGGCAGCAACAGACCAAGCACCAGAATAAAAGCTGCGAACCCTTCTCGTTGGGCTCCTCTACTAACAGGAAATGTTCTGTCGCTGTCTTTAGTATCTCCAGAGCCACTCTTTGCACTGCTGATCTGGCAGTAGTCGGTGGTCGCTACATCTAAATATTTGATCTCACCCTAAGTAGAAAGAGAAAGGATGGGGGACAGAATACAACACTGTATAATTGAGTGTGTTATTGCCTCCGGCTTGACCTTTGGCGGGGATAAGAAAGGATAGGAAAAGAGGGGGGATTAGGACTGAGAGAGACTAAGAGGGATATTTTGAAAAAAATTGAACATGTATAAATTTATGCTAAAGCACTATTATTTGTATGTACAAATATTACTAAGCAAGAAAAGACGAACGGGAGGATTGGTTTTTGGAATTTGGCATCATACCATGTGTTCCTTTCCCCCAATTAAGCATATAAGGTCTCACAATTCCTAGGCCGGATGCTACATGCGGGGTTCACTAGGAACGAAAGGCGAGGGACAACGTGGGAAATACAGTAAATTCCATCTTGGCACCTAAGCAGGGAAAAAAACCGGATAGAAATTATTCCCCAAGAGGAACATTCCTAATCACTCGGCCAATACCGGTATATGGCCCATCCAATAAAGGGTTGTATCGAACGAATGGACAGACATCGGACTAGGAAAGCTTTGAAACCTAAGAGAAACGCAACTCCCCAGATTCAGAAGACTGGAACCAACCCAGCGAACAAATCCCACCAGACCCTCAGGTGAAAATGGTGGAACGTGATACCAGCGGTTTACCAAGGAGACCGTGCTCAATAAACTCACTCGAGCACGCGCCGGCAGGTTAAATTACGCATTACTCAGGTTCCAAATTTTAGGCTACCTAGCAAGACAGGCCCACCCCCAATGGTGGTAACTGACCCACTTCCCATAGCTGCCGAACACCCGGCCTTACGAACGGCATTACTTGCGCTTGGATTGGGAGAGGGGGGGTAACGGGAGCGAACGGGAGTGAAAGAACATAGAAACCGCAGTGATACTCAAGAAATAGAAAAAAGCCACCACCCAGATCCAGGCATAGAATCCGGGAAACAACTCTGTGAGCATGAGAACTATCATACCACAGGGAAGAAATGGAACGCCAACGACGCCCCCGCACGAGGGAGGACATATCCAATGCGCCACTCCACTCCCCAGCACTCGATTATCGGTTGGTCGATGAAACAGCATACATGCGGTTGCGAAACTTTACCTACCGTAGACAAATTCATCGGCGATACCGGTAATTGCCTTCACCCACTCTATGCGTAGCCGTCGTGTGAGACGTATGGTGCTATTACGACTGTCACCACTACCCCCACTTGAAAGAAAGAATCAACGAAAGAATGAACAAACGAGGGAACCCGGAAGCCTCGGAACTGGTGAGGAAAAGGTGATGCTCCTGATCCAGGAACAAGAGACGAGAAACGGTTCAGTGAATATAATGTGCCCCACTACGAGAACAGGGGGACAAATGAACGGGATACGATACCCATAATTTCAGATATAGTACAAGGGAAAGAACGTGCTCTATGAACCAGTTCACTCCCAACTAATCAAGTATACACTCACCTGCAGGTCAATTATCGGTACCCACTTTGCAACCGCAAGGCCCCAGAGCAACCTCCTCGTCATCTACCAATCCCCACATGGCCCATTCCATGCAAACCACCTACCCCACGCATCCAAACGACAAGCCAGGGAACATGAACGAACCCCCCCAAATCGCTGCACTACCGGTATACAAGTGGGGAATGAAAACCCATCACGCAGATCCAACAGCAGCAGCAGCAGCAAAAGACGACCAGGATACGGCAGATCCCATCAACTCGGAGCAGAAGATCCGGCGAACAAACCGCATTCCAGCAACTAAAGATACTCCAAAACCAATTCATTCACCCACAAAAAGCCCGGAAAAACCGGCACACCACGTGCAGCGGCAGCACAGCATACCGGTACCCTTAGCAATATAAATCATAGAAAAACAAAACAAAAAAAGAGCTCCATCGTCACCCTCCCTGCACATGCGCTAATAGCACGGGTACGGTACTCCAGGTCCGCACCGTCGCACAAATTACAAGACAAGCTTCGTACTAAGACACGCCAATCGCCTTGTGTCTAGAGAGGGAGGGAGAGAAAGAGAAAAAGAAATGCATTAAATTTTGATGCCCCGGCGCCGGCACTTCCGGCGCAACCGACACGGCTGGGGGAGGGGCGGGTACCTGGAAGTGATCGGAGTGCTTGGTGGATGAACGTGATGGATGGATGAATGGCATGCTCTCGTTGGGCTAAGGTGCGGAGTTAGTGGGGATAACATGAATAATTATGGATACTTGTAACAAAATCTTGGTCCAAGCGGTTTTAGTCCACCTTTTTGTTTGTTTTTCTCACTCGGTTTCTTTGCGTCCCTTTCCAGGGCGAGAATCATCAGCTCTTTAGAGTTCTCGAGATACCCAAAAGAATGAACGCATAAATGGATTGATGAGGGTGCTGTGAATGGCAGTTCATGCCCGGCTCATGCTCTGATGGGGAAAACAATAGTATTGTCCTATCGTATTATTCAGAACGGGTTTCAGATATAAAAAAATAACAGAAAGGAAACTTGGTAAATTGGAAATATTTTCAATAAATTAATAAATAAAAAAAGAATGGGGTTTACTGGTGGGGGGGCTAGGGTGCCCCGCCACAGTATGATACAGTATGATACCGCATGATACTATCATAGCATCAAGCACCGTACAATGGTACTCGTAAGTTAGCACGGCACCCTTATTAGGCGAATACGGACGGAATTGAGCCAAAGTCACTGGGGAGATTGCAGAAGTTACCCGTCTTGGGGTTCGAGTAAAATTAGCCATTATATTATAACAGCAGAAACTCAGCGGCCTTTTTCGAGTATCATTCAAGCGCTGATACTGCAGAGTAAAATGTTGCAAGTATAGCATTGTCTAACCCGTGTTGCATGGTCTACATGCCAATTCAAAAAGTAACCAGAAATGCGGAGATTTGGGCTAGGCACTTTTTACCAGACAGTCCCCATGTTTTCTCCCCCTCGTGACGAGAACATGAAATTTTTCTGTTCGTCAAACGTGAAGTGGCCCTAAGACCAGTCCTTATTAAGACAAGGTTATTTACCCGACAGCCGATGGGGTCAATAACCGCTATTATCTATTTAGGCCCCTTCTCTTGGGTACAAGGACAGGAACCCGTTACGGTAACCGGAACAGACAGGGGACTAACCCCTTGGACTGCACTGTATACGTACCTCAGGGGTTCTAACGCTGATATCTTTTGTCTTGGAAGCCCTGGGCAAGAAAAAAAACCCCCCCGCAGACGTCAAACCCCCTATTGTCCCTCAGCATTGGAAAAAATATCGTAAACCATCACAGTACCGATCTTGACGTGGACTGAAGCAGGGCAGATGTGAATTGTTGGATTTCGTTCTCTAGATCAGAAGTCTTGGAGCATAGAGTATCACTCGGGGACGGACAAGATAGGGGGTAGGTGCGCGTAACTGTGCCATAGGGAGAAAAAGTGGTTACGTACGGGCGGGTGTGGTCCCAGCGCTCTGAATTTTGTGGGGCTGGGCGGTTGGTTGGTATTGGTACTGGTAACTTACCGTATTCTGCAAGCCAAGTGAAGCAGCAACAAAGTGACAGACCCCATAATATTGCATGAGTTTTGCCGCATGGATGGGTTGGTACAGTAGTATCATACCGGTATCATACGGATTCACACCGCGCCGGAGTAATACAAGTCTCAAGAGAGCCCTGCGCTATGACACGGAGGGAATTATATCAAAAGCTTGGTATGGCTTTTTTTTCTCTTTTCTTCTTCTTCCCCTTTTGCTGAGGAGGTTCTTGGGAGGTTTGGAGTGGTGATTAGTATATCGAAGGACGGGACGCTTCTTCCGTTTTAGCGAGTAACCGTGCCGGGGAATTTAAGGATAACTTGTACTCGTACCGGTGTTCGGGAGTAATCTTGCCCGCTGGATATTTTGTGAGCTTTTGGTGGGGGTCGGGGTTGGAGTATCATGTCCCCAGATACTTACTATGTATCCTCCGTGATAGTGCTGGGTATCGTACTGATAGGCTATTTTTAAAGGAATTGGAACCCAAGTCGTCTGCTGCCAGGGGCTGGTGTCAGTAGCGTAACTCTATTTTTTCCCTTTTTCGATTACCCTGCGAATGGCTGAGTACCGACACGCTACAGTATCATGTCTATTCAAAAAGTACCTATTCGGAAATGTGGGACCTGGCTTGGCACTAATTTAGACAGTGCACACGCGTGAAGCATGGGCGATGTATTTAGAAAACAGGAGAGAAGCGGAGCAGAGTAGGTTATTGCATCCCGCCAAGTAGACTAAACCGATTCTCAGACTACGGTATGCTTGTATGTGCTCGTAACACGGAGAAACAGGGTCGTGAATTTTCTATGGGGAGCTCAATAAGAGCGCATTTTTTGCGATATATTTTGTCGGCCTTGTTTTCGGACACTTCTTGCTTGCTATGAGCACGTAGCCAAACCCGAGCTATGGTATCTAGACGATCTACAGCACTATGGCGGGTTGACCTAATCGCCGGGGGAAACTCCGAACTCTAAGATCAAGTTTCGTCGGTTAGCAGAGGCGAAAACAAAAAAGGAATTAAGGAACGGACAAACCTCTCATGACATTTTGCACTCTCGTCCCACGGTTCTCAGAAACCATCCCTTTTCCGATACGCCCGGGCCCCATTAGTCCTCCCAATCACCACCAGATCTGAAGGGATATGGAGAGGGGGAGAGAAAAACCTATCAACCCCAGCCCCACATCCCTAATCTCGTTGAACTCGTGCAAAAGTCTAATATGCCCTTTCACAGTTTTCTCCGCATCTTTATCCCTTCAGACACCCCCACAAGATCAGCCCAGCCAGCCCAGCCAGCAACAAGAGAGTTGGTATTTTCCTCTCCTTCCTTCTTGTTCTTTTTTTTTTAAATGCATCTCTCCCACTACCGCTATACGTTACTTACTTGAGTCTCACCAATACCTTCGCATGTTCGCTTTCTGTTTGCTCGATTTGCGATTCTAGCGAGGTTATGCTTTTTCGAAGAGATGCCTGCGCTTGAGTTGTTAGACAGCGGGAAGACGGGTATTCGGATGGAGGTAGGGCAGGCACTATTTTTCGTTCCTGAGGGGTGGTGGGTGCTTGCTGGGGTGGGTCTTCTGGGTCGGACATATTTGTGTATGATTCTGGTACTGGTAGGAAACGAGGGGAGGGCCGTATGCGATTAGTATTCAGGAATACTGTAGATGGCAGTAGTGGTGGTTAAGTTGGAGAGGCAGATGGGAAAGGGGCGAGGGAGTATGAGGGGTTCGTCGGTTATGTTTGTGGTGGTTGCGGTTGCAGCAGCTGGAGAGAATGGATGATCGAGGAGCATCAGCCATATGCAGGGCCAACTCCTCGGGTAATCCAGCTAGGGCAGATTTCTCGCGCCCTGAGAGCCTTTTACTTGCACGAATAACTTGCTAGGGTACGGGTACAACAGGGCAATTCTTCAACCGGAACACTTCGGACCTGGAGAGATGTCCAGCTTCAAACTGCTAAGCCTCCTTAACAACCCCTATCCTAATTTTCTGTCCCCGATAGACAGCGAGCTGAAGATTTAGAGAATAGAAAGACATTTTGACTGCATTAGGACATCAACCAACATGTATTACTTGTACAGTACTTGTACCAAGCAAAATGAATACCGCTAACCCTGCGGTTTAAGGATTCCCCCACTCGTACAGGAAGGGGGTTCGTATTGTTCATTTGTCAATTGTGCTCAGTTGCGCCACAGTGAGTCTTCAGCTTCTTTACAGTACCCGCGGCAGTTGCTTGCTGCGAGCACCTGCCCGCTCCAAAGGTATCCGGATAGCTTGGCATCAAGATTCGCCCACTCGGGTGGAAGTTGTGACGTCTTGGCGCCAAGTCATCTGGATACTTTTGGGATTGGCAGGTACGAGTACTTGCTGGAGACTACTGTATCTGCAGCTTGTAACGATAGCCCGTCCCACCGGTCGTATCAGCCCGAACCTCCCTAATGTCAATGTCATTGCCAACGCCAATGCCCAATGCCCAACGCCCAGCTCGTGAAGCCGTTCCAAGACCGAATCGGAGTTCCCGGGACGTCGCAGTCCAACGCTAGCTAGCATGATCTCTATTGGGCTGATGGACTCGTGACACAGAAATTCTAAGATGACATGGTTGGAAAATACCGGTACGCCCGTCACCACAGCACACAAAGTCCACCACAATTGCAGATTCTAGATCAGGGAGTCCAGAAGGGGGCAAAGGCGGAAAATATATTCGGCATCGGTATGGTAGGGTAAGACTGGCCGGGGCGGCACGGTTGAACCGTTGCGCTGGGGGAACCACGGGAGGGAGGAAGAAAAGAAAAGAAGGGAGAGAGGGAGGGAAAAAGACGTAACTACTGGCATGAGAGGTTCTACTCCCTCTTGCACATTACTTCGATAGAGGAACCAAATGCATGACTTTTGTCGTCCTAATCCTTTACATAGGTTTGGATTACCGTAAGAACTCGAATAATTGGACCCGAGGCAAAGATGTCCGAAATTCCCTCTCCTGGATAGGGGGGCGAGCGCACAGCGAAAACTGACCCCCTCAGCCCCTGCTTGAGACAAAATAAAAAGAAAAAAGAACCAGACCTTACCAGCAAAGGCAACTCCAACGTCCTAGCCTCGGGTCCAATTATTCGAGTTCTTACGGTAGTCTATTCTCACTGTGCCCAGCTTTCTAGCCATGCAAAATCTGTCAGCAAAATACCCGGATGTTTCTCTTGAAATACCGGTCGATGTTCAGAGATCGTGCACACGACGGAGGAGAGCCTTGCTGTGGGCGGCCACTGGGGGCATCTTTGTAATGAAACAATTCTATGGCAGAATCGAGTCTCTTCAGAAGGGACAGTACCGGTATTCCCAATGACTGTGGGTACTGTCGCGCGTGTAGGCAACTGCCAACTGTAGTCCTCCTTCTCCTATGTGCTGTGTCAGTACGGTACACAGACGTAACAGTCGCCTACCCGTATTCATGCCCTATCATACAAACACTACCATCAAGCCACCGAGCAGCCCGGCCCCCAAAATCAAAGGGCCAGCCAAGGCTCTATTTGGAAGATCTCTTCCCCTGGCCGAGCATCCAACTAGCGGGCGGAAACAAGTCCACCTCCGATCTTGCCGAAGATGCAAAACTGTGCAGTGGCTTAGGGTTTATTATACCCTGCTTCTAAAATTCGCTTTTAGGGTTTCCTGTTTCCTTCCTTCCTTCCTTCCCGCCCCCCTCTCTTCCTTGCCATGATAATATCATGATAATAGGTCGTGATGTAACATAATTTCCCCGTTCTCGTTTAGTCTGCTTTAGCGCGGAGGAAATATTTACTATGTTAGGAATCTCGCGCTGTGATGGTGCGGATCGTGCTGTTTGGTCTACGCTAGAAGTATCATGTAGTACAAAGCGAAAAGGGACCTTTGTTTCAACAGATTCGAACTTGACAAGTACTGGGCAAGTACGCTAGAAACATTTGTTTTTTCTCAACAAAGAGAAAGAAAGAGAGAAAGAAAGAAAAGAAAACCTTGCTGATACCGGTTAGCATCCGAAAGATACCGTCTGCCGCGTCGCTGGCGTGGATGTGGAAAGTGGGCTTGCAGGTACCGTATGATAACCGTAGCTGGAGAGTGAAAAGAAAAAGAAGAGAGGAAAAAGAAAGCAACAGTCATTGAAGAAGCAGGATGTAGGAGTATTGGAAGAGTACCGTATGTGTTCTTACAGTACTGCACTGGAGATATGATACGTAATGGATTCGGAATTCCTGCTTGCGTGGTACCCCGATGGTCGCGGTTGTCTTCCTTTTGGAACATTCGCTGTGGAGTTCCGTTACTTTTCTTCTTTTCCGTAGTTTGTATCAGCCCGCGTCTGATATCGTAGAGAGATTGATCAATTGAGCGGCTTCGGCTCGCCTCTCGCTCGGCGTCCCGCCCGCAGAGTCAAAACAATACCTAAAAGGAAGGCCGGTGGGTGGACATGTCGTCAGCGGGGAGGAAGCTCTCATTCATTGCAGTAATTTGCCGAAGTGGGGAGCAGAATCAGAGCTCAAGAGGAAAAAGGGCTGAAAATGAATTAAATAAACTACCGTATTTTTGATAATGGTGACACAACTTGTCGTGCCTCGCTCATTGCCTCTCTCTTTGGCAAGTCCAGTACGACTGTAGTTCCAAGTCACGCGAGTACAGTACCTCATCTTAATTCCACTTGTGATCTCTCTCAGCAGTGAAGATATTCCTGCTTTCTGGCTGTTACTGGCGTTGCTTGGAACCAACGAAAAACGCCACGAGGTCGAGCATTTGGACGCTCCCCAAGTGATTCCGCACGAGACACCGGTCCCGGTACGTCTCAAATCTCTCTCACGCGATCTTGGCTTGTTCCCGCGGGAGGCTGGCGGTGAAGTCGGAAGGGAGTGGAGATCTTGGCTGGCGCATCATGTCCTACGTATTCTAGCTTGGAAGTCTTGGAGAGGACGCCCGCGCTCCTGATGTCTTACTATAGCGAATATATCGAGAGCTGCTGTTGTTGAGTTATGATGGTGCTCGAGCACCGGTATTGGTTACATATGATATTATACCGTACCGGTAGTAGAGAAGTGTCTTCTGTTTTTTCTTTTTTCTGTCTTATAATTGCCTTACAGACCCTTTCTTGCCTCTCCACTCGTGCCCAGCATCTGGCTCGCATAAACAAGCGAGTACTGGCAACAAAGCAAAGCCGCGTCACGTCTGGATTGCTCTCTCTCCTGAAAGAAAAACAAAAAACCGAAAAAACAAACAAACAAGGGCTAACACTCCCTTCCCAAGGAATTTGCGGAACGCTCTACTACTTTGTCTCTCCACGATCTTACCGCTCCCTATTCTCAAGGGAGGGGGGAAAGAACAACACAATTGACGATTTCCTGCAGCAGTTGCATTTGTTCACTCACTAGCTTGCTTGGTATAAACTAATTCTACTTGACATATTTTTTTCGTTCGGGTCGGGGGACGGAGGAGAAGGAGGAGTCCCGCATTGGGTGGGTTTGGTGCTGGTAATAGTTGCGCTGTGACAGGCTAATGGTAGGTGGGGGAACAACCAACTCCTTGTGGCTAAAAAAAACTTGATACGGGATGCTTTGAATGGATGAATAGATGAATGAAGGTGGGATTGGGTGGGGTTACTTCCCCTATGGTATGATACTGCTACTGGTATAGTGAACTATCTATCAAGGAGAAAGAAAGGGGGAAAATCTTCCTCTGGGGTGCAATGCTCGAGGACATTTCCCGTCGTGATCCTGTCCGTCAGCAGCAAGAAAAGTGTCTCGTCTTTCATTCTCTTCTTGTTTAGCCTGCGAGTGAGCTAGACCAGTACTGTGCCACTCACTCGTTCTACCGGTAGTGCCGGTGCCGTACTGGGGACACTGGCTTCCTTTGTGTTCCAATCTGGGTACCTTCTGGTCAGTGTTGCAGGTATTGGTATTTGTGGCCATTTAGTTAGCAACACCACAAGTATAGACACCAATTTAAAGTTAGTTAAAGTTAGTGTGCACTTGACTCTATCAATCGATTCTGTTCAAAAAACCCTACGTACCTACGAATATAGTATCGTAGTACAGAGCTGCAGGAACTAATTGATGCTGTCCTCGGAATAACTGTGCCGGGCCCGTTTTACCTACTTGACTGCCCTTGTCTGTGTGTGAGATGGGTGGATTTTTGAGTGGGTATGGTGCACCCAACCGGCTTATTCGACAATACCTGGCTTGTCAGACCGCCGGTGCCACCTTTCGAGTTGTTTCCCCCTTTTATGGAATTATCTGGCCCCGCAGGACCTTGTCCTGGGCAGTGTGAAATGTGTGGACGAGAAAAAAGAAAAAAGGGAGAGAAAAGTGAACCATCTTTGGGGTTTCAATCTTCCGGGATTTTTCTCTAGCCACGCTAGTTACAATAGCTTACCCACCAGCTTGCTGGGGCGTGAGTTAATGAGTGGGTGAGTGGGTGGGCGAAAATATATATATATCTATCCCCCAAAATTCCTCAAACCACCATCCTCTTTGTTCGGATCATCACGAGTCGAGTTCCCCACTTCACTGTCGTTCTTTCAAAATTTGGGCCATTGTGCACCTGTCCTTTCGCTGCTCGTCGTCTCTCTTTAATTGCTTGACTTAATCCACTCTCTTTCCTTTTAACTATTAATTTTTGGTTTAATCAATTCTAATCTGAAAAAACAACAATGCGGTATTCCACGACTCTTAGTATGCTGAGTGGCATCGCAGCCCTCAGCGGCTTCGCCATGGCCCACCCGCTCTTCGACTCGCAATTGGTCAAGCGTGATTCCCCGGATGATACATGTGGGCTTGTAGTCGGTGGAGCAGGGAATGGCTATACCTGTGGTCCCTCGAATACTGGGACATGCTGTTCGCAGTATGGGTATTGTGGTGCTACCGCTGACTATTGCGGGACTGGATGTCAGGCAGCCTATGGAGTGAGTTCTTTCTTTTTTTATAGTTCTTGCTTTTTCAGCTGTGGCTGTTGGTCGGGTTTGCTTTTTCCTAAAGGGGATGGTGGAGATTTCGGAATGAATTTGGCTGGGTTTGAGAGTGGATGGCTAACCTTTTGGGTGTTGCTTTCAGACTGGCTGCACTGGTGGTGGGGGTGGTACTGACCCGAATGTATGCGGCCCTAACAACGGGGGTGCGAGTTGCGCGACGGGGTCTTGCTGCTCAGCTAATGGTTTCTGCGGGACTACCGATGTACGATCATATCCATGCACTCTGCAGCTACCCAAAATCAAGCAAAACTGATGGTTAAACAACAGGATTACTGCCTCCCGGCCAATGGCTGCCAAGCTGCATATGGCGTAATTAACCTCCCTTCAAAAAATAAAAAACCAAAATTCTAACATTACCCTCAAGATCTGCAACTCAACCAACACCGGCGGTGGTGGCGGCGACTGCGGCCCAACGGGCGGGAATGCTGTCTGCCCCACCGGCCAGTGTTGCAGCCCAGCTGGGTTCTGCGGCACCACAGAGGACTATTGCAGATCTCCAGACTGCCTCCGGGGCTTCGGAACCTGCGACAGCGACAAGACTCCCGCCGGCGATTCAACAGCCAATGTACCCCGACCACTCATCGGCAGTGTGAGCTACGACCAGGACATCTACCCCTGCGCCGGCAACCCGGGCCAAATCGCCCTCACATACGATGATGGTCCTTATTTGTACACCAATGATTTACTAGACATACTCGCAGCGTACGGGTTTAAGGCTACGTTCTTTGTCACTGGGGTCAACAATGGAAAGGGTCCTATTGATTCTACGCCTGCGTGGACATCTGTGATCCAGAGGATGATCGCGGACGGGCATCAGGTTGCGTCGCATACTTGGAGCCATGCAGATTTGTCCAAGCTCACGGATGCAGACCGGACGACGGAGATGGTTAAAAATGAGATGGCGATTCGGAATATCATTGGGAAGTTTCCCACTTACATGAGGTACCAAACCCCCTCCAACAGGGAGAAATTTGCGCTCACAATTGTTGTGGTCAAGACCACCATTCTCGTCCTGCAACGCTGCCTGCAAAGTCACCATGAAGAACCTTGGCTATCATATCACGTACTTTGATTTTGACACCCAGGATTACTTGCACACTACCCCCGAAACCAACCAGATCTCTAAGGATGTGGTGCATAACATCCTTAATACCGCTAATCCTTCTCAAACGAAACCTGCCTCCGGAAGCCTCTTGGCTATTGCTCATGATATCCATCAACAGACGGTGCATAACCTTACCACTTACATGTTCGATCAGATGGTTCAGTATGGCTACACTGGTACGTTGTTGTCCTTGCCTTGGTATACTTGAAAAAGAGGAAGAAGGAGGGTGCTAAATATGGGTGAACAGGTGTCACGACAGGAAAGTGCTTGAACGATCCCGAGGCCAACTGGTACAGGACCCCCGGGGCAAGTAAGTAAACATTCCGGTTATGTCTGGTTGAGGTCAGGGTCATGTAAGGGAGAAAGTTGTAAATTCGCAGTTCTATTGTATATGATGGAGAATCTATATAAATTTCGCAATGCAAGTCAATGCCGATTCTTATGCTCTTTATAGATTCCACAACGAGCTCTACATCTACTAGCAGCAGCAGCAGCAGCACCTCAAGCTCCAGCTCTGAAACAACAACCACTACCAGCACCTTAAGCTCCAGCTCTGAAACAACCACTACTACCACCAGCACCTCAAGCTCCAGCTCTAAAATAACCACTACTACCACCAGCACCTCAAGCTCCAGCTCTAAAATAACCACTACTACCACCAGCCCCTCGACCACCGGCTCTTCAAAGACAACTAAAACCAGCCCTACTAGCTCCCCCCCGTCATCTACAACCTCCACCACCTCAACTTCTACCATTACCCCGACAACCACAACCTCAACTTCAGCCCCCACCTCAACCTCAACCTGCGCTTTCCCCAGGGTCGGCAAGTGGTGCTGCAAGCGCTTCACCTTCAACACTAGGGTTGCCTGCATCTTAGCCAAGGCTAGTTGTCTCGCCTCCCGCGCCGAGTGTTTACTCCAATCAGGCCTGAATTTGTCGGTAGCAAACCAGCAGTGTGGGACATGGTCCAACAACATCTGCCAGAAGCTAGACAAATTCTGTGACCTCTGCCCGCTATTCGGGACGTGCGACAGCAACGGGTTCCATGCCTAAACAATAAGTTCTTCCCCTTTTTCTTGGAGGAATCGGAGGGGAAGGGGTGATTATATACCTTTTTCTTGGATCCCAACGTGACGCCATTTTTTATTTTGTAAGGGGCGGGGACGGGCTTTTTGGGTATGTGGAAAAAGCAGGGGTGGCTACAAAAATCCTCGGTCTTTCTTTTTCTTCTTTCTTTTTTCTCATCATACATACACCTTGTAGAGTAGATTGACCTCTTCAGGTCACCGGTTAGGGCACAAAATGGGAAAATTTTCGACTTCTGAGCTGTGGATTTGATGAGTTGTGGCTTTTCGATACTTATTTTAGGCGAGTGATTGCTCGTGTGGAGATTGCCACCTCCAATCAAACATTAGCGCTTATCTGGGCGCTCCGATGATACAAATCCTCAGCCCCTATTTCTAGATACTCCTTGCTCGCCCAGGACAAGCTTTTGGAGCTAGCCAAAAAGTCGGGCCTGCTTGGTACAGTACGGTAGCTTCTTCGTACCGACATTGTTGCTCTACTAAGAACACGCCTGATTGCCTGCAGTGTGTCCCCAGCTTACTTTTACCACTAAGTTTCTGCTTTCATTCATGATCTACTAGTATAGCCCATCCGAAATACAGAAAGCTATCTCGCCGGCATTATATCCTCACAGGGGGAGTTACCGTAAGATGTTAGCGTGAACCCGCGGTGACCGCCGCAGTGGAAAAGTGGGGATTTGGCGATTAGCAAATAGATAGGGGCATAGTTACCCGGATCAAAAAAGGGGCTGAAAGCGTGCTAAGTCCAACAGTAATTAACCCTTCCGACTTCCCCTTGTCTCAGACTCGTCACCGGTGCAATATCATATCCCCTCCCCCACTCCCATCTTCCCTGCCGCCAAAGCCCGAAATCAGCTGGTGTCTCCATCTCCCCCCACCGCAACTTGTTCAATAAGGGGGTAAAAAAAAGAAGAGAAAAAGGAAAAAAGAAAGACTACCGTATGCCTTGGTCGGTGTGAAACGGTAAAAATTCGGCCCCGCGCAAGCTGAGCTGGATGTGGAATGGATTGGATCCTGTGATTCGTTGGGAGTTTTCGGCAGCTCTGGGGGTGCTGACTCAGTTATGGTCTGGAATGTACAATTTTACTACCAACAGAGGGATAATTATTTGGTACCGTAAAAACTTTTACGATTCGCCATCTGAGGATTCCTGGAGACCGAGTCATTAGCCCAAGATAGGTTTAGTTTGGAAAGCAGAGAAGATAAAACAAGGCCAAAGCACTCAGGCTATACCATGTTAGGAAAGTACTAATCCATCTCAAGAAACTTTGTCTCTGAACCCCGAGATTTGTGACCTAACCGAGACTCAACCACTTCATCCTGAGATGGCGAATCGTAAAAGTTTTTACGGGACGTGTCGTGGCTACTTTTGGTTTTTTGGCGCGCATCTAGTACTGGAGTTTACTGCGTCATATGGCCGAAGGGGTACGAGTTCGGTGGGCTAGTAAGTTTAGGGACAAGCCAACTGGGAGCTTAGAGAAAAAAGGCATTCGATCGAATAGCCGGTTCTCCTCCTATTTCGCTGTCGCTCACGGGAAAAGCAAATGTGACGCTCAAGCAGGGGTAATGCGCCGGAACTATTTTTTTCCACCGAGAGAGGCTTACATAATACAAATTTCATCAGCAAAAAAAAAAGGTTACACCTGGACGCACCCAGTGCTCCCTGTGCGTCCGGCGGTCCAGGCGCATAGAACGTAAACAGGCGTCCTGGGTGTACAGTGTTTATATTGGGTGCTTCTGGACAGGGGTCTATGCCGCCCGGACGCACCAGACGCAACCAAGGACTCAGCAGGTACCGGACGCAGAATGGTTCTCTGGACGCAACCTGATAGGATAGTAGGATAGTGGAAGTACTCAGGTGTAACTGGCTATTATCGGATACCTCCTAAGGCAACAACTCAACCTTCGAGGACTTTGAATGAGGTAGTGAAAACTGTGGAAAATAGCCAAATTGTCCGGAAAGATCTATCCAGTATTACTGGTGTTTACTTATGTGAGTCATTTAGATACCAAAATAAGAATATATTTATTAAAGCTAGTCTAGAAAATGGTAGCACTCGGTTGCTAACAATTTGAAAGTACTTGGCCGGAGAACTAAAGTACAAAAGTATGGATAACCCTTAAACCAGCGGTCGGACAGTGTCCGGACAGAGTGCGTTGGATTCCCCTCGGCGAGGGGAATTGAATGGTATAGCTCTTGAAGCGTCCACATAGCTATAGATGTCAGCCGGGTGAAAAAGGCAGATACCTCAGTGGGTAGATGTCTGCCAGAGTTGGGAAGGGTCTCATTTGAATCTGCTTGCCGAGGGGAATTAAATGGTATAGGTTACGGAGCGTCCGCAGGGCTATAGCAGTCAGAAGGATGAAAAAGGCAGATATCTCAGACGGAAGATGTCCGCCAGAGTCGGGAAGGGTCTGATTGGAGTCCGCTCACCGAGGGGAATCGAATGGTATAGGGCTCTAGGTGTCCGCATGCCTGTAGCACCCAGTAGCCAACAATTTGAAAGTACAAGCCGGGGGAACCAAAGGACAAAAGAATGGATAACCCTTCAACCAGTTGTCGGACAGGGTCGGGACAGAGGGCGTTGAATTCCGCTCGGCAAGCGGAATTAAATGGTGTAGGTCTCGTAGTGTCCACATGGCTGTAGCACTCAGTAGCCAACAATTTGAAAGTATTGGCCTGGGGAACTCAAGTACAAATGTTTGGATAACCCTTCAACCAGCGGTCGGACAGCATCGGGACAGGGTGCGTTGGAATCTGCCGGTTGAGGGGAATCGAATGATATAGGTCTCGGAGCGTCCGCATGGCTATAGTAGTCAGCAGGATGAAAAAGGCAGATATCTTAGACGGCAGATGTCCGCCAGAGTTGGGAAGGGTCCAATTGGAGTCCGCTCGCGGAGGGGAATCGAATGGTATAGGTCTCTAGGTGTCTGCATGCCTGTAGCACTCAGTAGCCAACAATTTGAAAGTACATGCCTGGGGAACTAAACTACAAAAGAATTGATAACCCTTCAACCACTGGTCAGACAGAGTGCGTTGAATTCCCCTCGATAAGGGGGAATTAAATGGTATAGGTCCCGAAGTGTCCGCCTGCCTGTAGCACTCAGTAGCCAACAATTTGAAAATACTGGCCTGGGGAACTCAAGTACAAATGTTTGGATAACCCTTCAACAAGCGGTCGGACAGCATTGGGACAGGGTACCTTGGAATCCGCTGCTAGAGGGGAATCGAATGGTCGATGTTTCGAACCCTGCGCCTGGCTATAGATATCAGCAGGGAGAAAAAGGGAGATACCTCAGCAGGTAGATGTCTGCCACAGTTGGCAAGGGTCTCATTGGAGTCCGCTCGCCGAGGGAAATCGAAAGGTATAGCCCTCGAAGCGCCCGCATGCCTGTAGTACCCAGCAGCTGACAATTTGAACGTACTTGCCCGGGGAACTCAAGTACAAAGGTATGCATAGCCATTCAGCCAGTGGTTGGACACCATCGGGACAGAGTACGTTGTAATCTGCTGGTCGAGTAGAATCCAATGGTATAGGTCTCGAAGCGTCCGCATCGCTATAGAGGTCAGCAGGAAGAAAGGGGCAGATACCTTACTGGGCACTGGCCAATGTTCGCTACTCTCAGGCAGGGCCTCATTGCAATCCACTAGAGTCAGGAAGGGCCTTATTGCAATCCGCGCGAGGCAGGAAGGGCATCATTGCAATCCGCTCGCTTAGGGGTAATGAATAGTGTCAAACTGGATGGAAGAGCATGCCCCTCTCTGAAGGTTAATAATATTCAATAGTTGTACTGATTCGATCATAAAGCCGGATACGAGGTGTGCAAGTACTTAGAAACCTTTTGCGCATGGTGTGAGCAATGATCAAATAAGGGGACTGTTTTGGGTCGTTACCGGGACAATAGATGGTTAGTAATCCTATGTTTAGACCCTTTTTCGTCTGAACTGCTTTTACCTGGTGATAAAGTACTCCGTTGTAAGTAGAGGCCATCAGAGGCAGGGAGTGTTCCCCAATGCAAACCCCTATGGGTCACTTACCTTGGTGTTCTTCCGGAGATTAGGGTATGAAATGGACGATCCAGGTACACTGGGCGTACAGGATGCAGGTTGTATTGCATCCAACGGACTAGGATGCAACCATTGTGCTGGGGCCATCTCAGGGCGGGCTGGGCGGACAGGCTGCTCCAGACGGATTTCCTGCCTCTGGACGCAATGCCTATCTGTCTGTAGCAAATTCTTTTTTTGCCGATGTTTAGATACTATACATAGCTCCAAGTCTAATGCGATATAGGCTACAAAGTCTCAGTTTAATTGTCACAAACTGTGACTAAGCAAGGCAGAGTTTACATGACCAATAGTTATTAGTTATAGGTATGTTATTGTTTCACAATATGAGGTTAGTTGACTCATAGTATCTCACATGACTACGCAATAGATAGTCATCTTTAGGTTATGATTGGTTGATTGTTTTGATGACTCACAATTGTGAATCATATGATAATGACTTTCGCACATGACTCATATTATGAGTCATGGGTTTCACGCATGTGACTCATCTGAGCACATGATATGTTTTATGAGTTAGGATTGGTTAAAGGTAGGTGGTACAGTGACTCATACAAGTAATCTGATGGCTTTCATGCTATGACTCACTTAAAAGTTATAGAAATTATGTAACGCAAAGGTGATGAGTCACCAGGGTTAGTCTCACGGTCCCCTAGTGAGATAGGTGTTGGGATAGCTTTGGTGTTGTTTTGTTTGTTACACGGTTGCTATGAGGGATTTCTGTTGCGAGGTTTACGACAAAGTGTATTGTTTCATTGGTTACCCAGATATGCGACTCATACTGGGATATGAGTCGGGTGGCTAAGGCTGTGCTAGGATTTCTTTCAAGAAAAAGAGGGCTTCGCCCCCTCTCTTTTTGCACGCTCCGCGCCCTTGACACCTCCAGTCATTGAAACTACAACACCACCTCGTTCAGTGCACGAGCCCCCTACACCCCCTACTTCTGCCCCCTTTTCAGGCTTCGCGTCCCTGATCCCCCGTTCCCAGGATGGACAATCTTCCAGACGTCCCTATAAT
>Ga0307510_10002793_pt1 | contig 20031 bp, 13 predicted proteins | sample 12_EM_MG_FD_207224 | JGI IMG/M metagenome (GOLD analysis project Ga0307510, IMG submission 207224) | Populus trichocarpa ectomycorrhiza microbial communities from riparian zone in the Pacific Northwest, United States - 12_EM | ecosystem: Host-associated > Plants > Roots > Unclassified | place... | reverse complement strand
CCTGCGGACAACCCGCCGCCTACAGCGAACACGAAGGCATCCGCATCGGAGCCATTTACAACTACATCATGCAGCAGTATGACAAACCCATCACACTGGAAGACGTAGCCAAACAGGCTCACATGACACCACAGGCCTTCTGTCGCTACTTCAAAAAACATACATTGCACACCTTTGTCTCCTTCCTCAACGAAGTACGCATCAACGAAGCCTGCAAGAAGCTGACAGATGGCAACTACGACAGCATCGCTACCGTAGCCTATAATTGCGGATTTAATAGTATCACAAATTTCAATCGCGTATTCAAAAGTGTCACCGGAAAATCACCCAGCGAATACGTAGAATCCTACTTCGCCAACGTCGCCGTCGCCGAATAACTAACCCCGTATCATTCTAATAGTTCCCGAAACCGGCCCGACACTGGTATGCGGCCCATGCGCTACGAACTTCACCGTAACGGTTTGCTTACCCTTCACCAATTCCTGTGGAACGGTATAACTGATCTCATAAAATTTACTCTGCTTAAAAGAACCCAGGTTCTGCGTGGCAATCGTCTGCCCATCCACCAGGATATCAAAGACCCTCCCCCTATGATCATCCCCCCAATAAGTGCAACGTAACGAATTCCCCACCGAAGAATCCACCTTCATCACAAACGAAAACCCACCCCCATTCTCTGCAGCCCTCCACTTACGCCCATGCGCCTCACCAGATTGTAAATTATCCCCCGTAAAAGAATGATCCCGCTCCGGCTGCATCTCACCCAGCCGAAGCCGGTCGATAGTCCGTTCTTCCAGCTCCTGCTCCTTACGACGCTCTGCAGCATACCGAACCTGCTCCGCCGCCCAACTTGCCGGCGTAAACAGATCCCAATAAACACTGTAATATTCATTCGCCGTCCGGTTAAAAGGTACCAGCTTCACATCCCCCGGCTGCCCGGCCCCACTCGTCTCAAAGCTCAACCCCTCTCCACCCAAACGCTTCACCCACTGATTCGGATCAGGACTCGCCGCCACCAGCACAGGTATCCCCTTCACCGGATCAGGCTCCGTAGCCCCCAATTCCCCCGCCAGCAACACCGGCCCATAAAACACCGCCACACGCGAAGCATTGTCAGGTATAGATTCCGTATAAAAAGATTCAGGAAACCGAATCTCAACCATATCCTTGTCCTTCCAGTTACGCTCCAGCACCATATACCCATCTGCCCCCATCACAATTTTCTCCGGCTTCCCATTCACCATAACGGATACCCCATTCCCAGCCCAACGCGGACGACGGATCCGCAACACAAACTTCCCCGCACCCCCTACAACCAAACTGACTTTATCGCTGGCAGGCAGACTCGTCGTCTGCTCGATCGTCACCCCCTTTTCCTTCCACGTCAACCGCGAAGGAATAAAGAGATTTACATAAAGACTCCCATCCGATCCCCGCGAATAAATACTCTCCCCATACTTTACATGATTCTCCATCCCCGATCCCACACAACAGGTAAAAGTATTGAATTGATCACTATACTCCTTCCGCCCACCCATCCGGAGCGGAACAAAATAGGTCATCATCCCCGTCTCATGATTCTGAGACGCAAGAATATGATTGTACAAAGCCTTTTCATAATAGTCCATCAGCCCCGCCGAAGGATGCCAGGCAAAAAGATGCCTGGTCAGCTTTAACATGTTATAGGTATTACAGGTCTCCGTCGTATTCTCCGTCAGCTCATCATTGAGCTTCCCCGCCTGACCCAGATATTCATAATCACTGTTCCCACCCGTCGCATAAGAATGCCCCGAAACCACAATCTTCCAAAATGATTCCGCAATCTCCCGATCCCGGTCATCTCCCGTCAGTTCCCACCGCCGCGCACAACCAATGACCTTCGGGATCTGCGTATTGGAATGTTTGCCCGCCAGATCATCCAGCCCACGCGACAACGAGTCCAGTATCCGATGATCATGGAACTTATAAGACAGATCCAGGTATTTCTTTTCCCCTGTAATAGAATAAGTGTTGGTCAACACATCATTCATCCCGCCATATTCACAAGCCAGCATCTTTTGCACCGTCGAGTCCGGCAGATGGCCCACGATCGTCCCCGTCCAGTCAGCCATGTCCCTCTCTACGGTCAATGCCGTAGAATTATCACAATACAAATACGCATCCAATAACCCCGCCATCACCTTGTGCACCGTATACCAGGGCGACCAGGCCCCATTCAGATCAAAACCATGCGAACGGATCTTCCCCGCCGATACCTCCGACCACAGACTGTCCTCCCTCGGTATAGCTCCCAGATATCCCGCCATACTCACCATCCCCGCCGGCGCCACAACCCGGGAACGGGCTTCCTGACAAACCGCCAGCTCATCCACGATATAATTCACCTTGTCCAGATAATGTCGATCACCCGTAGACGCATACAACATCGAACAAGCCGAGAGATAATGCCCCAGCGAATGCCCCGCAAGACCAGATGATTCCCAGCCTCCATATTTCGCCCCCTTCGCGGTTAGACCAGCATGTACCCGAAAATCCGAGAGCAGACGATCGGGTTCTATCTCCAGCAGATAATGCGCATCCGCCTCCATCGCCTGTTTAAAAGGTCCATCGAGCAAACGCACCTCCTTTATGCTAAAAGGATAGGCCTTAATAGCAACCATGGGCTTTACTTTCACAGCCCCACCCCCATACTCCGGAACATAAGACTGAGCATCAGCGTAGCCAAAACCTACACCCAAACAAATGGCAAACAAAATGGATAAGCGGTTCATAGTATAGCAAATATTATCTTCCACCACCAGGACAATGCTCCTTTAGGTAGTCAGTAAACAAATGAGATAAATGCAATGAAGTCCCCTCCCCCTCACGGATCGCATGCGTCCTGTTCGGATATACCATCACCTGGAATTTACGATCATATTTCACCAGCTCATTGATCAGCATTTCCGTCCCCTGGTAGTGTACATTGTCATCCCCCGTACCATGCACGACAAGCAGATTGCCCCTCAGATTCTTCGCATACGCCAAAGGCGATCCGTTTACAAAGTCTTCCCTGTTCTCCTGTGGAAGACCCATATATCTTTCCTGGTAAATATTGTCATAGAGTAATTGATTCGCCACCGGCGCAATGGCAATCCCCGTTTTGTAAATTTCCGGATACTGGAACATAAGATTCAGCGTAGTGCTGCCACCCCCGCTCCATCCATGCACCGCAATACGACTCGTATCCACAAAAGGCCATAACAGGATTTTCTTCGCAGCCATAGCCTGGTCCCGAATATTGATGATGCCTATCTTCCGGTAGATCGCCTTCCGCCAGGCCGCCCCCTTGGGAGCAGGTGTACCCCGCCCGTCCAGGCTGATCTGGATATAACCGTCAGCGGCTATATCACCCGCATACAATGGCGTACCAGCCGAGCCAGCCACATCCTTCACCGTTGCCGCAGCAGGTTCCGTATAGACCATAAAGAGCACCGGGTATTTCTTCGTGCTGTCAAAATCCTTTGGCAGGATCATCCAGCCATCCATGGTTACATTATCGTCCGTCGTCACCTGGAACATCTTGACCGGATAACGGGGACGACCATTGCCGCCGCGACCTGCCACCGGCTCATTAGTCTTGATCGAGACATGCTTTGGCAAACTCACCCATTCGGACACCGACTCATACAAATGATTCGAAAAATTATGCGTCGCAAACTGCGCTCCGGGCGAGATATTGTAATTATGCGTCCCCTTCTGCACAGCCGGAGACATCAGCTCCAGCTTCCCCTTCCCATCCAGCGATACCCGATAAAGATACTGCTGCGTCGCATTGTCCGGCGAAGCCATAAAATATACATACCCACCTTTCTCATCGATCGTATTCGTCCGGATCAGGTCATAGTTGCCGGTAGTAAGCAGCGTCTCCTTCTTTCCATCCCTGCTGATCCGATAGATATGCCGCCAACCGTCTTTCTCGGAAACCCAGAGAAAATCCTTCCCGCCATTGATCCACTCCCAGCCAGCAATATCATCGCTCCATCTTTCCTTTACATCGATCCAGGCCTTGTCCGACTCACTGTAGATCTCATTGGCAGCACCCGTAGCCGCCGTACAGATAAAGACCTTCGCCTCATTCTGCTTGCGGTTCAGCTGCTCTATCACCAGCTCGCTGCTATTGTCCGCCCATTCCATCCGCGGAATATAATGCTGACGACTGTCGCCAGGTACCAGCATCCAGGTTGTCTTACCCGTCGCCAGACTGACCACACCCACCTTACAGGGAGAAGGGTCCTGACCAGCCTTGGGGTATTCCACGGGCACAGTAAAAGGATACAACGAATCCGTATTATCGATCATCAGAAAATTCCGGATCTGGTTGGCATCGATCTGCCAATAGGCGATACTCTTGCTGTCAGGACTCCACCGGAAACCATCCCGGCAGCCAAATTCCTCTTCATAAGCCCAGTCAAACGTCCCATTGATCAGCCTGAACGTCCCGTCCGTCGTCAAAGCATTAACCGAACCCGTAGCCAGGTCTTCCACATAAACATTGTGCTCGCTCGTGTAAGCCGCCTTTGTCCCGTCAGGCGCTATCTTCGCAAACATAAGGGAAGACGCCGGACGGTCCTTCCCCAACTGCTTCAGACTATGCGCAGAAAGATCAAGCAACCAGTAATCACCCCGGGTATTAAGACGCCAGACCTTCTTGCTGTTGGTATAAACAAGTACTTTCTTTCCGTCATCACTAAAGGCAAAATTCTGAACCGTCAACGGTTGTGACTGCCCCGCAGGCGTCAACGCCGCCGCATCCACCAGCACCACCTTTTGAAACCCGGGCAGATCATACCGCACGATGGTATTACTTTCTATAGCATAATAGCCCTTCCCGTCCTTCGCCCACTTGACACCTCCACCGCCCCGCTGAGCCTGACTATAAGAAAAAACAAGCAAAAGAAAACACAAACAAAAAATTCTCATATCGTGTAATTAAAAATTTTAATGCGCCGCATTGGCTTTAACCCCAATGTAGTACATATTTTTAATACCTTCTTCCGTAAACAGCGCCACCTCATCCCCTTTCAATTCCGTCGTCTTCCACTGCGTCGTGGGAACGATCCTCATCTTCGAAGTCTCATTCTTCAGCACCAGCGGCAGGTTAAACCCATCCACAGCATTCGTATACCGGTAGGTCACCTTCTTTTTGTCATCACTAAGATAATATTCAAGATCCGGTATCTGCGTCGTCCTCAAATACTGATCAAACACTTTCTGATAGTCAAACCCCGCCTTCGCCGATACATAATGCTCGACCTGTAACGTAGTGACGGTCTGATGATAAAAATCCTTCTGCAATCCCCTGAGGATCGAGCGAAACTTTTCATCATCATCAATACCATGCCGCATCGACTGCAGCATACAACCCGACTTGGGATACATATCTCCACTCCCCTGTTCATTGACATTGTACCGCGGAATGATAGGCCGGTCATTCCGGATCCCCTTTCTCGTCGCAAGATTGTATTCATTACCAGCCGCAGCACCCCACATATAATCTACAAACAACGTTTCGCTGTAATTGGTAAAGCCCTCATGGACCCACATATCGGCCAGGTCCTTAGTCGTCAGGTTATTCCCAAACCACTCGTGACCGCTCTCATGGATAATGATAAAGTCATACATCATCCCATATTTCGAGCCCCGCCCACGATAGCCAAAAGCATAGCTGTTGCCATAGGCCACCGCGCTCTGATGTTCCATACCAGTATGTTGAACGTCCACCAGCTTATAGCTATCCTCATAGAACGGATAAGGACCCATCCATTTTTCAAAGGCATGCAGCATATTATGCACCTGCGTCGGCATATAGTCCTTCGCCCGCGGCAGATTATAGTCCAGCACCCAGTAGTCCAGATCAAGATGCCCTTTCTCACCCTGGAAGTCCTCATGAAAAGTCACATACTTGCCGATATAGGGAATAAGACAATAGTTGCTGATAGGATCCACCACCGCCCATTTATAGGTCGTAGTGCCATCTCCATTAGATTTCTTAAAAGCAAGACGCCCATTGGACACCCCCACCAGCGAGTCCGGAACGATCATCGTCACCGAGCCTCCTTTGTCAGGTTCATCATACTGAAGGTCCTTACAGGGATACCAGAGCGAAGCGCCCATACCCTGACAGGTCACCGTCATCCAGGGCCGGCCAAGTGAGTCTTTAGCAAAGGTCCAGCCCCCGCTCCACGGCGGACGGGTGCTCTCATGCGGTATACCGGAAAAATACGCCTGCACCGTATTGACCGAACCCACTTTCTGTTTAGGCGTTTTCACATGCCATACATTCCCTTCCTGCGTAAAAGGCAACGAAACCTTCCCATTATAGATTACGCTGTCGATATGCAAAGGCGCCTGCAGATCCAGCTGCATACCCGGCTGCTCATCGCTGATCACCTTATAGGTAATAAGGTCATTCCCCGGCGCCGTTTTAGCCAGAAAATCCGGCTTCACCGTGATATCATACCGCTGGATATCCCACCAGGCCCTTTCGGGTGTAACGCTCCCCCGCAAAGTATCCGCATGGGTAAAGACTTTATTCTTGTATTCTTCTGAAGCCTGGGCCACCATCCGGGCCCGCTGTGCACGGACGCTATCATCATTAGCCCCCGGCTGTGTTTGAGCCTGGCAGAACGCAGGCCCGAGTAATGACAGTAAAAGTATCTGACGTAGTGTGCTCATAATCTAATTTACATATTTAACGCCTACTTCATCCAAAACAACTTGGTCGTCACCGCATCGTTGCCGCCTATCGCAGTCACCGCCGCATGATAGTTAGTCGAATTGGCGGACTGCTCCGACAAAGGATAATAGAACCGCAACGGCATTGGCGAAACAGCCCCATAAGGAGGATTGATCGTATTGATGTCAGGGTATCCCAGCCGGCGTATCGACGTCCATGCATCCCATCCACGATTATAAAAAGCTATCCATGCCTGGTAACCTATCTTCTGATGATAGTCTCCCGTCGCCGTAGCATAGGCCACAGAAGGCTGAGCTAAATAGGTCGACGCATCTGTCGCGCTGCCACCCCAGTACAGGATAGAAGCAGTGACACCGGCATTATAATGATCGGCAGCGGTACCGCTGACAGGAAACCCTCTTTCCACAGCCTCAGCCAGCAGGAATTCCGTTTCCGCATAGTCCAGCACATCCCCGGCAAAGGTCGGCGCCAGCATCTGATCAGAGAAAGTAGAGTACCCGATATAGCTATTCCCAGCCCCGGGCTGACCACCGAGATATACACCATTGACCGTCGTAAAATACAGCGGCAAACGGGGATCGCTCCACGTTACCATTTGACTGACCAGCGTGTTGGCAGGTAAATTATCATGCCTTCCACTGTTGATGGCAGCCTGCCAGATAGGATTGGTATTCCCCGTAGGCGAAGCCTGATAAGTAAAAGTAGCATTGTCCCCATTGGAAGTGAACACACCCGTAGCTATCGCCTCCTGTACCTTCTTGGAAGCCGTAGCCGGATCAGAATCCGCCAGTAGCATCGCCATCTTCAGTTTCAGCGTCGCGGCAAATTTCTTCCACCCAGCGACATTCCCTTTATAGATCTGATCCGCAGTGCCCATCGCAGGCGAGTTGGGGTCCAGACCGGCAATACAGGTATCCAGCCTGGTCAGCAGATCCGCATACACCGTTTTAGCATCGTCATATTTCGGGAAAGGAATGGCCCGGTTGTTTGCCTGGGTATAAGGGATATTCCCATAAGTCGTTACCAACAGGTTATAAGCATAAATTTCCAGCAGATCCGTAATGATCAGATCATTCTTCAACGCGCCCGCCGTCGGTGCAGCAGCAGGGAAATTGGCCTTGGCATTTACAAGATTGTTCAACACACCCGGATTGGTGCCGCCATACAATACCCCCCACCAGTTATCAGGAGAGTTGTACTGGCTCAGGATATACTGAGCCTCCGATGTATAGGTTATCTCCGTCCAGGTCTGCGCAAAATTCCGGAACGGGTCCGTACCACCCGCCGGAGTAGTGATGTCATCAACCAGGTTTTTTTCACCGGCCAGAAAGATAGAAGAAGCAGGCACCGTTATCGCCGCCTTCTGATTATTATTCAGATCCTGTATATTTTTCGTACAGGCAGAAGCCAGCACCAGTACAGGTATATAGGTTATAAGTAGTTTTCGCATTGTAATTGATTTTAAAATTTCGCTCTTACATTAAATCCAAAGGTCCTGAAGACGGGATAGGAACCCGACTGAAATCCCTGAGAAGCATTGGCTCCATAAGTCCCGGAAAGCGGTACACCCTGCTCCGGGTCAGCATAAGGTACATTCTTGTGGATGATCCAGAGATTCCGGCCCGTCAATGAAAGATCGATGCCCTTTACAAAATGCAGCTTGCTGATCGTAGTCGCCGGAACAGACCAGGTAATAGCCACTTCCCTCAGCTTGACAAAACCAGCATCATAGACATATTGCTGCGCCACTTCCTGGTTGTCCGAACTAAAAGGAAATTTCTTTTTATTGATATCGGAAGCATCTACCAGCTTCGTATTAGCCTTCCCATCAGCCGTCACACCTTCCATCAAATAACCGCCACCATCAGATAACGGACTTCTCACCGGCTTTCCATTCTTATTAAATCCTGCCGTATGAGGCGTCAACCCCGCACTGGCGGCATAGTCGAGGTCAAGATCATATACGTCTCCTCCTTTCTTGATGTCGATCAAAAAGGTCAGCGCGATGGATTTATACCGGAAGGTATTGTTGACCCCACCCATCCACTTGGGACTGATATTGCCGATATCGGTCAGCGCATTTTGCTGCTTGACATAATAACCGGCAGTGTCGACCTGCGGTTTACCATTCACATAAGTAAAGCCGGTGCCACGCAACACACCATAAGGATGTCCCTTCTCCGCCACCAGCTGTACGCTGTTCTGATACGAAGCAATGATAAAGGAGGGTTGATTGTTATACAGCGAGATGATCTTGCTCTTGTTGGCAGCCCAGTTGATATTCATATCCCAGGAGAAGTTCCGTATCTTAACAGGCGTAAGGTTTAATACGACCTCAAAGCCCTGGTTCTGTATGGTCCCGCCATTGACATAGAACTTGGAATAACCGCTCGACGTAGAGACATTGATCGGAGTGATCTGGTTTACAGACTGTGCATGATAATAGGTCACATCCGCACCTACCCTGCCGTTGAACAAAGAGAATTCCGTACCTATCTCATAAGTATGATTCATCTCAGGCAAAAGATTGGGGTTGTTATTGGTAACAGGCGAATTGAAGATCGTCTGACCCTGGAACGGTGTCGTCGATACATAGGTGTTCTGCAAACTGAAATAAGGCGCATCACCGCCCACCGCAGCATAGTTCACCCTCAGCTTGCCATAGGTAAGCCAGGAAGCATCCAGCAATTTGGAGAATACCCAGTTAGCCGCTACCGCAGGATAGTAATAGGTGTTATTAGCAGTGGGAAGAGTAGAGGCCTTTTCCCTCCTTAAAGTTCCATCCACCGTGATCATATCCTTATAGGTGATCGTTGCCCCTGCAAAGATCCCATCCACTTCCTTTCGTTGATATACCTCAGTAGGAGCATTCGGCGTATTGACAGAGTTGGCCAGCGCAAAAAATCCGGGGACGACCAGCCCCCCATTGGTAGTCGAGACCGTAGAAGATAAGTTGTTCTGCCGCACATTGCCGCCAAGCAAGGCTTTTACGTTGAATTTCTCGCCGATGTTCTTATCAAAATTGGCGAGGAAGTCGTAATTGGTCTCGCTATAGGTCGCCAGCGTTTTTCCATAAAGAGGAGTACCGGCGCTGCCGACATCATATCTCGTTTCAATAAGCTGGTTATATTCGTCTTTTGATACCCGCCCGAGAAGATTGAGGAAAGGAGCTACCTTATAATTGACATAGGCATTTCCAAAATAACGGCTCCTGCTGTCTGATTCAAAGTTCTTATACCTTACCCAGTAAATATTGTCATGATAAGCAGGCTTGACAATAGTGCCCGGCACATTGGTAGTATATCCGCCCAACCAGTTCCAGGTGGCGTTGGTTTGCGTACGGAAAAAATCAGCCTTCTGCGCCTTCAGGTCGATACCCGTTTCCCACCACTGACGGAAGTCCGTCATCGGGTTGATCTGGGTACCATTACCCCCATAATAGCCATACCCATAACGACCAATAGCACTGACATCCGAATAGTTGAATTCCCCCCCAACAGTCACCTTGGGGTCCAGATTATAGGCCACACCCAATGTCAGCAGATTCTTAGCCTCATCGCTGTTTGGCAGGGAACCTTTATCATTGCTATGCGTATAACCCATCTTGAATGTGCTCTTATCCGTAGCACCATCCGCAAAAACACTGGTGCTTGTCGAAACAGGCGTTTCAAGATAATCGGTAGGTTTGTAATGAGCAGCAGGCTTCCATGGTGTAGCCTTCCCATAATTGGGATTACCCGGAGAAAATGCGTCCCACTGGTATACCATCAGATTCGGATCGTATGCGGGACCCGTCATCTGGTCCACATCCGTCTGTACGATCTGCACTGGAAGCCCATTGCTGTTAAAGGTGGGCTGATAATAAAAGTAAGGGTTCGGATTACCCGCTCCGCCACCCGAAGCTCCATAGCCTTCGCCATATTGCGTTTGGTATTGAGGCAGCGTGCTGTGGTCCGGCGTTCCGACATTCACACCAAAGTTGACCGTAACCCCCAATCCTTTAGTCAGCTTCGACCCCTTTTTGGTTGTGATCAGGATGACCCCATTGGAGCCCCGCGATCCGTACAATGCGGATGCAGCAGCCCCCTTCAGCACACTGATCGATTCAATGTCATTCGGATTGATATCCGAAGCAGCATTACCCAGATCATAATATCCCTGACTACCCGAGTTATTCGTTGACTGATTACTATTGTCATAAGGCACGCCATCTACGACAAACAAAGCCTGATTACTCTGCGTCAGCGATTTCATACCCCGTAAAATGACGTTATTGGAGCCCCCCATCGTATTGCTCGATGTGATCTGCAGACCGGCCACCTTGCCCGACATATTGTCTACAAAATTAGTGTTCATGGTCTTCGTGACCTGGTCACCGGAGATCTGCTGAGTGGAATAAGGAAGAGAGTTCTTCGTTCTTCTGATACCAAGAGCAGTGACAACCACTTCGTTTAGCGCCTGGCTGTACCGGCCCATGACTATCACAAAACTTTCCCTGGTCCCCACCCGGACCTCCAGATCAGCCAAACCCACACTACTAAATAGTAATACATCCGATGGCGCTGCAGAGATCTGGAAACTACCATTTTCGCTTGTGGAGACACCCCCCTTGGAAGATTTTAGCCTGACGGTAACATTAGGGATCGGCGCTCCCGTAGAATCGGTCACCTTACCGGTGATAGGCTTTTTTTGTGCCTGGGCGTTAATACATAGCATAAAAGCCATGACAATGCACAACGCATTGAAGAGCAGTTTTCTCATTGCGACTTTATTTTGGTTGGAATTACCAAATTTAGATCGCACCGCTCTTCAGCGCTTCCTCATTTTTGATCTTTTCTTAACGAAAATTACCTGATGAGCAGTTCCTTTTTCAATCTTATGTCAGTCGAACTGGCGCCAACCATGATCTGGAATTTACCGGGCTCTACCCGCCAGACCATATTTTTGTCCAACAGAGACAGGTCATCCGGATGAAGTATAAAGGAAATGGTTTTCTTTTCACCGGGGGCCAGCGACACCCGTTCAAAACCACGAAGCTGCTGCTCATACACCGTCACGCTGCTGACTTCATCATTGACATATAGCTGGACAACCTCATCCCCTTTTCGGCTGCCTGTATTAGTTATATCCACCGATACGCTAACGTCCCCTTCCACTTTTTGCTCTTCAGGAGATACAACGAGGTTACTATAGGAGAAGGTAGTATAGCTAAGTCCATAACCAAACGGATACAAAGGCCCAAACACACTGGTCCGATTCTCTTTTTTATTTCCCGATGGCTGCGAGCCCGGCTTGTAGGGGAAATTCCATTCTATCTGACCCGTCGTTTTTGGAAATGTAATAGACAACCGGCCTCCAGGATTATTGTCGCCAAATAAGGTCTCGGCAATTGCCTGTCCACCCGAAGAATTAGGGAACCAGGCTTCCAGGATAGCAGGTATATACCGATTCGCCCAGTTGATCGTAAGAGGCTGACCATTGATCAGCACAAGCACGACAGGCTTTCCCGTAGCCCTCAGCGCTTCCAGCAGCTGCTCCTGCCTGCCCGGAAGATCAAGACCCGTACGCGACATGCCCTCACCTACCCTTTTTTCATCTTCCCCCAGAACAGCAATGATCAGATCGGAATTCCTGGCTTTTGTCGTAGCCTCTTCGATCCCGGCCTGTTCAACGGATGTCAGCGGCGTTGGGATGATCTCGCTTTCCGGCCAGGTGCTGTCCACCATCTCACAGCCCTTTACATAGTTCACTTCACCACCCAGGTAAGAACGCAGCCCCTCATAAACAGAAGTGACATCGATATGCGAAGGGCCATAACGGCTGACCGCATAAGACGTCTCCTTAGCCAGCGGCCCCGTAATCAAAATATGTTTATATCGCCCCTTATCCAACGGCAATAGATTACTGTCATTCTTTAGCAATACCAGCGATTCCCGCGCCATTTGCAGGATAAAAGGCGCAGTACGACCGGGCTTCAGCACCTCATCCGCCTTTTTCGGTTCTACATAAGGTTTGTCAAAAAGACCAAGCCTGAATTTTACCCGCAAGACATCAGCCACCCGCTTGTCCAGCGTACTCATCGAAAGACTCCCTTCCCTGACCAGCTCACGCAACGGCTCTATAAAGTTTTTAGGCGGCGTAAAATTCGTACGGACATTAAGCCCCGCCTCCATAACCTGGCGCACCGCATCCTTATAGGTCTCCGCCACATGATGTTTGGTAAACAGGTATTCCACAGCATCGCTGTCGGAGACGACATATCCGTCGAAACCAAACTTCTCCCGCAACAATTCCGTCAGAAAATAATAGCTGCCCGTAATAGGCACCCCATCCCAGTCATTATAGCTGCTCATGACACCCATCGGATGCGCCTCCTGGATGACCCGGCGAAAAGCATAGAGATATAGTTCATAGAGTTCGCGTGGCGCAACATGCGGATCGGTCCGTACACTGCCATCCCTGCCCCCCTTGGGAACACTGTATACGGCAAAATGCTTAAGCGTAGACGCCACCCCCTCACTCTGTATACCCAGCGTCATTTGTTTACCCAGTTCGGCCACCAGGAAAGGGTCCTCCCCATAACATTCCAGCGTCCTTCCCCAGCGCGGATCACGCGCCAGGTCGAGAATAGGCGCATAGACATTGGTATAACCCAAAGCCTTCGCCTCCCGGCCTACGATGTCCCCGGCCTGCCGCACCAGCGCCTTGTCCCAGGTACTGCCGATAGCAATAGGAGAAGGCAGAGAGGTAGCCCGGTCATGGTTAAGCCCATGAATACCCTCATTGGTAAAATCCACCGGGATCCCAAGCCGGGTCTGTTCTACAAACCAGTGCTGCACCGTGTTGATAGCCTCCGCATGACGACTAAAAGGATAAGACAGCGGAGTCTGAGCAGCAGCATTCCCCGCCACACTATTCAAATGTTCGTCGATATTGGCAATCCCATCCTTCCAGATCTCATCCTTCCAGCCAGGTGTAGGAAGCTCATCTTTTAATACCCGGCCAAAGCCATACAAAGTCGCCGTCTGACAGGTCTTTTCTTCAAGACTCATCTGCCCCAGCAAGTCGGCGATCCGCCTTTCCACGGGCTGAGCCGGGTCCTCAAAGACGTCTTTTACACCATTTTTGTTGAAATCGATCCAACCCTCGTGATAAATAGCGGTTGGCTTTATCTGTGCGGAAAGGAACAGGGCGGTGAGGCAAGCAGCGCTCGTTAGAAAGGTCTTTTTTACCATGCTTCGTTTTTCTGGAACGCCAAAATAAGGATTATTCCGCTCAGCAGCCCCGAGAGACCAATAATTTCCTGACTTTCCAGCTTTAATACATCATTCATAAAAAGGACCTGAACAAGGATCAGGAAAAGAGAAAAGGCAATAATGACGATCCGGCGAATAGTAGGTTTGGATTTACCCTTTAAAAGACCAAGAACGGAAATAAAGGAAAAGAATAGCCCCACAAGCGTAGTCATAGTGTAGTCGTTTTTTCATAGATAGGATTATGATACCTCCGTCAAAATACGACCCCATCGGTCATTCCGCAATAGCAAAACGACCAATCACTCATGCGAAAAATACCATATATCTCAACGGAAATCCCCCAGCGCGCCCCCCCGAAAGCCAGCGCCGCCCCCTCAAACCCCATCCACCAATTCCCCCAACGACACACCCAATGCCTCTACCAGCGCAAAAATGACTATAACCGTAGGATCAACCCTGCCGGCGGCTATCCCCTCCAGCATAGCCGGATCAAGCCCCGAGCGGGCCGCCAGTTCAGAAACAGTAAAATTTTGCTTTTCGCGCAGATAAGTGAGCCGCTGACCCAATTTGCGTAAGACTTCGTCTTCCCGTCTGTCCATAACGAATGCATTCAGAATAAATGAATAAATATTCTGTTCGATTGGACAGCAGTGAGGTGATACACTCAATACGGGGAAAAGACAATTATAACCATATCTACTCCTGCTGGTAGTCCAGCAAAGAGGAAGGCTGGGCTTCAAGAGCAACGGCCAATTGCAAAAGAGTGGTAAAGGTAATGTTGATCATTCCCTTTTCGATCTTTGCGATCTTGCTGTTATCGATGCTACAGGCATACGACATTTCACGGAGACTGAGTCCTTTGTCCTTACGGAGCTTTCTCAAATTTTCTCCAAATCTTTTTAAGACCTTCTTATCAGTGGGCGTAATCATTATACTTTATTCTAAGGAAAGCCTAAGATGAAAGATTTTTTCAAAACTAATGAGGTCTTATAAGGCCGCAATTTAAAGTTAATAATTTCTTCATTCTCTGCACGTTCAATAGTTGATCTTAATATCGACGATCTTACGGGGAAGCCAAACCTGCATTTCATTGTTTCCCCTGTTACACCACGTATAATACGGTATAGCAGTTACCACACGCTGTTCCGTCCGGACATTATACCCATCGGCCGATGCCACAACAACCGGTAGCTTACCCTGAAGAGCAACCACTTCTTCCGAAAGAATAGTCTTACGTTCCGTACTGAACACCGCTCCATCAGGCAGCAGAATATTCCAGGCCAGACTGTCATTGTCAGCGCCTTCCACACAATAGATCAGCGGCCCGCGTTGCAGCGCAACACGCCCCTGGTCCGCTTTTACGGGCGGCGTTGCACTTACCCGTTTGATATCCATAGGCAGATTCAGTTCCACCTTATCCCCCTTCTTCCAGTCCCTGTCGATAACAGCATACCCTTTCTCCAACGTATAACCCGCAGACCGCCCATTTACGGTTATGGTAAAGGGTTGGACATCAGCATCCGTGAATTGATAGAGACTCCCGGGCGAGGCAACACCTCTCGCCCAGCCGGGGATCCGCAGATGTAAGGTAAAACGGGTCCTCCTCGCAGGCGTCATCGTCAACGCCACATACCCCTTCCAGGGATATTCCGTCTTCAGCTGGAACACGACATCATTCCCCTTGATAGGAATAGTCGTAGTATTGCCGACAAACAAATTGACCCAAACGTCCGACGCACTCCTCATATAGATATAGTCCCCCAGCGAAGCGACCAGCCGGGCAATATTGGCCGGACAACAGGCCGTCCCAAACCATTCCCGACGTCCGTTGTTCCCCGTAGAAGCCAGGGGATTCCCATAAAAGAAATGATCCCCGCTCAGGGATAGCCCGTCAAGAGCGCCATTATACAGACTTTTCTCCAGAACATCGATATACTGGCCTTCACCTGTCAGCGCATTCATCCGCTGATTCCAAAAAACCATACCCACCGAAGCACAGGTCTCACAGTAAGCCTGCTCATTAGGAAGATCATAGTCGGTGCTGAACCCTTCATTATTCCCCGAAGAGCCGATGCCCCCCGTTATATACATATTGCGCGTGACCACATCCGACCACACCGTCTTCATCGCATCCAGATATCCGGCATCACCCGTAAGCCTCGCCACATCCGCAGCGCCCGTATACATATACATCGCCCGAACAGCATGCCCCGTGATCTTCTTCTGATCCTTTACCGGCACAAGATCCTGCGCATAAGCCGTATCCTTCCATTCCGTCCAGGTATATCCCTTCGCCAGCCGATGCCCACGCTCGTCCAGCAGCCAATGCGCCAGCTTAAGATATTTCTCCTGGTGAGTCGCACGATATAATTTCACCAGCGCCAGCTCCAGTTCCTGGTGACCAGTCACCCAATCCCTCTTCCCCGGCCCAAAAAGACTGTCAAAATGATCCGCCCAGCGAATGGCGACATCCAACAATTTTCTCTTTCCCGTAGCATCGTAATAGGCAACAGCCGCTTCAATAAGATGACCGCCATTATAGTCTTCATGCATGCTCATGTCCGTCCACCGCTTGTCCAGTCTACGCAACGTAAAATAGGTATTGAGATATCCATCCGGCAATTGCGCAGCGGCAATCTTGTCGATCCAGGAATCAGCCCTCGCTTCCATAGCAGCATTCGGTCGATTCCTCAACGAATAGCCAATAGCCTCCAATGCCTTAAAAACATCCGAGTCGTCATAAAAAATTCCCTCATGCTCTTCCCCCTCGTGCCGCGCCACCTTCTCAAAATTCCGGATCCGCGCCGTCTTCACCTCCGTCTGATACATACAGGCTTCCAGCGTGACAGTAGACACCTTATCCATCTTGGGCCTCCAAAAAGAATCCGTGATCCGAACCTGCGAAAAACTCACCGGCTCCGGCCGCCCCTGCACATTCATCTGCCCTCGTGCTTGTGCATGCGCGCTCGCCTGCTCCTGCGCCGAAATTTGAATCGAAGTGGCTAATAACAAAACAACCCATAAAATTCGGGGCGGTAAAGATGGGATGAACATTGAGTGATTAATGTTTAATGATCAAAATTGAACTGAAACCTGCAATTTACCCCCCAGGCCCACTTCTATGATCTTTTGCAAGGTTGACATGCGAACATCTTTAATATTATTCTCGACTTTCGAAATATACCCTTTATTGGTTCCACATCGTTCAGCTAATTCCTCTTGTGTCATTCCCTTTTCTAACCGGGCCTCCTGCACCAATGCGCCCAATTTAAACTCCCGATAACCTTTTTCAAACCCATCCCTTTTAGCTGTTCCTTTTTTACCATATTCCTCATCTATGAATTGATCAAGGCTTTTTAAATTGTTTTTTTTCTTCATAGTATTCCTTTTTCAGTTTGACTGCACGAGCAAGTTCCTGTAAAATATTCGAAAGATATCATTTCCCGACTGCACACGGATTTCGTAAAGCCCATCCGTTTGCGACAGATGCTTCAGGTATGTTTCCGGCACCTGCGGTAGCTCTTCGATCAATCGAAGTGTCCAAATTATCTTGTCTCTTACTTTCTGATTCTGCCTGGCAAAGAATTCGTTGAAATGATCCTTATATAATATAACTCGCCTAACCTTACCCGCTTCCATCTCCTATACAAATTTATAAAAAGTTGCCCGATTGGACAACTTTTTGTTTTATAAAATAATCCCGGATCTAACTGCAAACCAGTGTAGACAGAAATTCTATATGTTGGGATGAAGCGTAAAAATACTAAATTATTTAGTTTACCAAAAATCTACTTTAGAGTAAATGCCCGCATCGCCACCGCAATCTTCGAGTCAGCCGTCCCATAATACATAAACCACTGCCCATGCAACAACGCCAACCCCTCCAAAAAACATACCTCATTGACCTGCCCCGTCAGCTCATACGGCTTGTCCGGCTTCATAAAATACCGATCCAGCCGATGCACGATCCGCGTAGGATCATCCTTATCCAGCAATACCTGCCCCGCCGCATAAGTCCCCTCCGCCAGCGCCGTATCCCCGATGGCAGGAATATTCCGGCTATTGTATATAAGCAGTACCCCCTTATCCGTCAACATCGCCGGAGGCCCCGATTCCACAAGATCACTGTCAAACTTCTTACTCCGGGTAGGAATGACGATCTTCAGATCAGGCATATTTATAGCCTGCCCCCGCAACGCAATAGGATCAGCCTCACCCGCACCCTTTTCCACAGGCGTCCAGTTGATAAGATCATCGGAAGTAGCCGCCCAGATATTCTGGTCACCCCAATACATCCAATACTTCCCGCCGATCCGCGTAGCAACAATCTTCCCGTTGTCATATCTCGAGACAATAGACCCCGACTTAGACCATTTATCGATATACTTGCCATTATAAGCCTTCGCAAACACCGGCCCCTGTTTCGCCCAGTGCTGCAAGTCCCTCGACGTCGCCACCAGCAGCCGCGCCAGCTTGCCATCGAAGGACGTATAGGTCATATAATACACCCCCTTCTCATCCTCCACCACCCTCGGGTCCTCACACCCTCCTTCCCACTCATACTTTTTCTGCGCATCATTTTCAGGAAATAATACCGGCGAAGGCCACCGCGTAAAATGATACCCGTCCGTACTCGCCGCCAGCCCAACCCGCGAAGTCCCCGCCGGTTGCCCCACCTTGTCCTGCGCACGATATAACATATAGATCGTATCACCTCTCACGACGATCGCCGGATTAAAGACATCCTTTTCCTCCCAGCTGACCTTCTTCATCCGGATCGGATCCATGAACACCCCGGTCCCCGGCGTCAGCACCGGGTTCACGCTGTCCACCTTGACAAAGGGCAGCAAAGCCCAGTCTGCCGGGTCAACCTTCACAGCCGCCGCAGAGTCAGACACAACACCACCCCGCTGCTCCCCCGCCCCACCACAACCAAAAAAGAAAACGCTCGCAATAAAAATTAATTTCCTCATAATGTTTTTTCAAGTGTATAGATAGACAATACCTCCGCATCCGTCAGCGTCGTGTTATAAAACCGAATATCATCCATCGAACCGACAAAATAGCTGGGTCCGTAGAAATAGTTCGGGCTGTTGGGATCAGTCAGATTATAGAATTCCTTCGGCATCTCATTCCCTATAGACAAATTTACCGGCGAAGCCAGCGTGGCCGCCGCCCCCTTCGTATCCGTCCAGGTCTTGATCAGTTGCCCGTTGACATAGAACTTCTCCGTGCCATCCTGGTACGAAACAGCCAGATGCGTCCAGGTCGATACATTCAGGTTTCCACCACCCGCATCCCGGTCATAGATGGACCCCGAGCTCGAGGTGACTGTAAAGAACGGAACATTTGTACCGTTCAGATTGAACTTATACCCATTCCACCGGTTCATCGAGATCATATAGCTTCCCGCCGTATTGGCCGTCATAGATACCCACATGCTGATCGTCAGCTTGGCCGGATTCAGCTCTCTCACATAAGGCACTTCTATCAGGGCCGCCTTGTCAAAACTATACGCGCTGCTCGCCCTGCCAAACCTGTCCGTCACCAGCTGCGGCAACACACCCCCATCCACCACCGTAGTGGCGCTGGCTCCAAGCCATCCGGTCTTCAGCATTCCATCATGCCCATGCCCCGTCGCATCCGTAGCGTCCCCATCAAACTTCCATTGCGCTACCAGGAACTCGGGCGAGACCTCCAATATCCGCTGACTGCTGAACGTCTGCCCCTCCCTCACCAGGTTCGCATAAGCATTGTTCACCTCCTGTTGAGTGTACGTGTTCCCCGATATGATCTGGGAAGCTAAATCGATGGATGTCTTCAACGCAACCCGTGCCGAGCTGTCGTATTCACCAGGGCGATTCCCCGTTGCCGTCGTATCATATACATGCTGCATCGAATCCACCAGGGTTTTCAACGAAGTCTTATTAGCATTGTAGTCGGGCGTATTATGATCCTTCTTACAGGACACTATCCCCGCACCAAGACAGCTGACCATCAAAAAGAACAAAATATAGTTTCTCATTTTGAATAGTT
>Ga0307510_10002792_pt1 | contig 20036 bp, 15 predicted proteins | sample 12_EM_MG_FD_207224 | JGI IMG/M metagenome (GOLD analysis project Ga0307510, IMG submission 207224) | Populus trichocarpa ectomycorrhiza microbial communities from riparian zone in the Pacific Northwest, United States - 12_EM | ecosystem: Host-associated > Plants > Roots > Unclassified | place... | reverse complement strand
AGAAGTGAAGTTTATTGGTACGAGTGATTCTACCACTTCCTCGGCTAAACCAAATGGTGAGGGAGGTTACGTGAAGGCCTTGGTTACATATATGGTAACGAATGATTTGTCCGTGTCTCCAATGTCAATGGTGTCTGGTGTTGGTCTGCTAAACAAGTTCAATATCAAGGATTTTGGTGTACTTGAGGAGAAGGTTGTTGACTTTGGGATTGATGAGGTGATATTCTCTCCTCTGCCTTCTATTGTTCATTTTTAACTAGTTTTACTGATCATTTTAACATATTTCTATGTGGCTTCTTTGGTCCTTGTTCTTTTATATATTTCAGGGGATTGAATTGCTGAAGGCTTCTCTTTTGTCAAAGGATGCTCTGACTACTGTTTTTCTAAAGCAGAAGGTCAGAGATGTTGCATCAAGACGTAAAAGAGGTAGAAAATAATCTGTTCACGACGTCTTAATTTCCAAAGTGAGTGTGTCAAGGAGGAAGTTAGATTTTACTAATTCTGTCTCCCTGAAGTTTTTGAGAATTCTGCTTTTGCTTTTGGACCGCCCTTATCCTTCCCGTGCAATATATATGTTTACATTTTCATTTAACTTTCGTTGTTGAGAAATGAGAATACGATGGGAATGAAAATATTCGCTCGGCTACATTTTTCTTTGAGTAAGCATATTTTTAGTACATTGATCAATCCAGCAGATTGGAGAAGAAAAAACCAATAAAAGGGAAGGGAGAGATGGAGAGAAGAAATTGATTTTTTTATTTTTTATTTTCTTGGCATTGGCGCTGGCGATGATGCTGCAAAGAATTACCATATGAACGTTGATGCCATGACGGTGAATATGCTTAATAGCATACAGTTCTATTTGCTTGCTGAGGATATGATGAAACGCTGTCATCCTTTTCTCTTTCAAGGCAAAATATGTCTTTGCAAGTTTTCCCCGACAAAACTTCGGAGTCCTGGAACCCGACCACAGAGAGACAGGTTGAGCGATCGAGCTCGCCTGTGTCTAGGGCTTAAGAAATCTAAGTTTTTCAAATGATTTATTTGTCACAAGTTGGTAATTATCATGCCTAGCTAGCAATGGAGCATAGCAAACAAACCCTTTCTTTCAAAGGCAGATTCAAGAACTCCATGATTTGCTTCATCAAAGCAAACAGAAACACCTTAAACAAAGGTCATAAAGGATAGAGAAATGAATCACACAGTCAAAACTGTCTCTGATCTTATTGAAATTATTGTTTCAAGCCCGACACTACTGCAAATATTTAGGCTCCCACGTTGGAGGAGCTCTCCCTTATAGCAGTTATTATAGAACCAATCCCAATATTTTATTAACTCAAACTTTGTGTACGTACTATATACGATGATTCTGCCAACCCATAAAAATTGCAATGCAGAAACAAACAAGTAAAAAAATAATTAAGTACGAACCAAGAGCCAGCCCGCTAAAGATGATGAAAGCAACAGCCCATAAAAACCCGCAACGGTGGATCGCTTATCTCCTTCGTGGACGATATATCGTCTAATATGGGCTCCTACCTAAAAATCTCGTTCCCAAAATTGGAATCTTCGGTCACAAAAACCACCTCCAAGATTATCCCCAATAAATAAAAAGCAGCGCATTCTAATCAACTTTATTTCATTTCATGATTATAACACAAAATCAAGACTAAAAGTCTTAATTTTTAGATCTTATCTAAGAAATTACCCAGCTATGAATAATCCTGTGGTGGCTGCTTGTCTCAAAAAAAAAAAAAAAAAAACCGCATAGTATGGGCTTGGGCTCAGGCAATCCCTGACAATAAAAAAATCGTACATCTGTGAAAAAGATTACCGGCGTATCACAGACCTGCAAAACATTACTTGTGGTCATTACGACTTTCAAATGTCTAAAGAAGTTCAGTTCATCGGTGCAAAACATTCTGCCTTCAGCACTTCTAGAGGGAGGGAGGGAGGGTACATGGTAACGGATGATTTATCAGTGTCGCCATTGTCTATGATATTGGGTTTGGTCTGAGAAGACTGGTTTTTGGATGTGTTTCCACTTGTGTTTTTTTAGATTTAAATTTTTTAAAAAAATAATTTTTTTTATAGTTTCTTATCGTTTTAATGTAATGATATCACAAAATATTTTAAAAAATAAAAAGATTTTATTTTGATATATTTTTAAATAAAAAACATTTTAAACCGCCGCCATGGTCATAATCTCAAACACATTCAAAGTGCTGACTTTTAAAGAAAAGATGGTCGAGTTTGAAGTTGATGAGCTAATGACTTGAAATTTCTGGCTTTCATTGCTCATTTTTTATGCTAGCATGCTTTCTTCCCGTGTTTTCTCTACTGTAATCTTTAAGGTCATGGAATCATTGAAGGCTTTGCTGCGATCAAAGACAACTCTTACCCATGGCGGCCTAGCTGGGCAAGAGTTCTGCATAAGAACAAATTTACCCCACGGTGAGGAATTGTAGTTTCATGCTTCTGCATAAGAACAAATTTACCCCACGGTGAGGAATTGTAGTTTCATGCATGTCTGTGTGTGTAACGTGCGTTTTAAGTTTTAGAAGAGATCCGTGCAAAAAAATTACTTAAATTTAGATTATGTTTGCATTTTTAACTTTTGACTTATAAAAAATTTATAAATATATATTTGGTCATAAATAAATTTTAATTTAAATCATAGGTTTATTAAAAAACTGATTAAAGTTTTTTATTTAATTAAAAGTCAAAACCTTTTAACTTTTCAATGGAAATATTTTCAACGAAGTAAAAGGATAATACTTCCACGGGAACAATCAACAAATAATGCCTATTTTTGGGCCGCAGAACTTAAAGCCCAAAGTAACAAATCTTAAGCGGGGCCCACAATAAACGCTTCTCATCAATACCTAGCCCAGCTCATAGCCAACTTCGAGGTTAAATTAGTAATTTCGAGATCTTATATATACCACCCCCAGTCTTCCCCGCCTGGGAAAAACCCTAGTTCACAGCCGCAGAAGCAGCAGCAGCAGCAGCAGCTAAGGTCTGTCCATCTTATCTCTGTTTACTCTCTACCCTCACTTTTATTTCTTGTTCTCTATAGGGCGTTTTTTCAGTAGATTTCTTTTCTGTCATCTACGTGTAGGTTTTATCAAATCCAAAACCTCGCTTATAAATCTGCTTTTCGTCTTGAAATGAACTAAAGTTGCACTTGATCTTGACTTATTATGCTCTTTTGGCCTTTTATTTTATAAGGTTATAGTTGTGGGATTATTGTTTTTGTTACTAAAGTTTTGGTTTTGGGCTTTTGATATCAGGTTTAGTGGTGCTTAGGAAGTGGTTGCTACAATGTCTCCAGCTAGAGGTACGTCTGTTTATTTCTCTTACTTTTAAATTCGAACATCCGTTGATCGTTTATTTTTTACGTACTATTCAATGGTCTTGAATATATGTATTATCTGTTTGCTGGGTTGTTTTTTCCTTACAAATGGTTGTTCTCCCATAGTTGTTGCAGCTGGTAAATTTATGCGATTAGTTCATGCTTTATATTGATGTTTAATTACGATCTGTGCTGTACCGGTCAGTTAGAAAAAGGGCTTTTTCTTTCTAATTTTACAGACTACCTGCACTTGTCTTATTTTAAAAAAAGTGGCGTTGGTTGTAGTGAGCACAACTGATTTGTGTGATAGTAGTAGCTTTTGGCTTCGTGTGATTTTATGTTGTTCTTGGTTCATATAATTTTTCAATTTAATTTGGATGATTTTCCAGCTGTTCCATTTTTGTTTTGAAACTGCATTGCTTTTCCGATTGTGTTGAAATCATGGTTCAATGAAGAAATTGGGCTGTGTGCTTGTAGATAAAAGCCATAATTTATATGTTACGACTGATTTTGTAATGTGTAAACTAGAAGTGTTGTGTATTTTACATATTTTGCAGTCTCATCCGCATCTCAAACAAACAGTTTATTGATTTGATTTTTTTTTCTTGATCTCATTTCTTCTACCAGCTGATGCTTCCAAAAAGCCTGATGCAAAGGCACAAGCCCAGAAGGCTGCCAGGGCTGTGAAATCAGGGCCAACATTTAAGAAAACAAAGAAGATCCGGACAAAGGTTACATTTCACCGTCCCCGGACATTGAAAAAGGAGAGAAACCCCAAGTATCCACGCATCAGTGCAACTCCTAGAAATAAGTTGGACCACTATCAGATTCTGAAGTACCCACTTACTACTGAGTCTGCAATGAAAAAGATTGAGGACAACAATACCCTGGTGTTCATTGTTGACATTCGTGCTGACAAGAAGAAAATCAAAGCTGCAGTCAAGAAGATGTATGACATTCAGACCAAGAAAGTGAACACTTTGATCAGGTAAACCATAGTTACTTGAAGCCAAGACATTTTGATGTTTTACATTTATGATAAGGGGATCATTTCTTGTCTGATCCTGGTGAATATTAATGCATGATATAACTGTGGCAAGAGGCGCGCCCAACTTGACAAGATGCATGATACTCCAATCTTGTTAATTAGTAATTCCAATCTAGAGTTCATGTTTACTAACCAGAGGCAACTGAATTTTAGACTAGTGAATCATCTTATACTGTGTTCATCTAGAGTTCATGTTTCATGATTGAGATTTTGCCTTTTATCTTTAACTGTGTTTTGAGCTCATTGCATGATTCGATCTACTCTTCCAATGGAGTCTTAACTGTATCCATTTTAATGCAGGCCTGATGGAACTAAGAAGGCGTATGTCAGGTTGACTCCTGATTATGATGCATTGGATGTGGCGAACAAGATTGGCATCATATAAATTTATGGTTTTGTAGTTATTTGATTTGATGAGCAAAGTACTGTTGACAGTTTTGTTAGGAGCAATGCAGTCTGATAGTACTCCAATGTTATGTTTATTTTTTTTCAATATATGCTGAGAACTGTTTTCCTATTATACCATTTTCTGGTGGTGGTGTTATGCTGCCTGCATGAATGTGTGAATGACCAACTCTGTTGTTTTGGCCCTGGCAAAGACTTTACTGGTCTAGACACTTGATGCCAGTTCGCAGTTCAAATTCTGTATGACAATCTATAGTTCTTTGAACTGCTCTTGGAGGAAACTGCAAATTCAAGTTCCCGTCTCAGTAATGATCATATTTATCTAGTGGCTACGATTTTCTGTGAAGGGAAATGAATCTAAATTCTAACCTTTGGGTTTATATTTTCTTTCCTCCTTTTTCGTTTTTTGTTTTCGAGTTTGCCCCTGTTTTCCAATCTTAAGTTGGATGTGAAGGTACAGGTTTTCACTGCCTCACCTCCCAACCCTGAACGAGGTGGGCACCGTATAAATGGTAACATTGGGACAGGCATTTAACCTAGATTATAGAAGTTATGATGTACATGATATACTAAAGAGTACAGCAATGGATGGATGGTGCCTGCATTATAATCATGACACCGAAGAATAATGAAGGGAAGTTCATTTCATATGAAGTATAATGAAGGGAAGTTCATTTCATATCAACACCCATAGAGCTTCGGATATCAGATGCCCCTCTACAAGAGGAAAGGGGAAAAGGAGAACAAAGAAAGAAAACGGGGAGGGATACATGGTGAAAAGAAACGTGCCTCATACAGCTCTGAAAGAGGCTTGTTCCCAAGCAGAAAAATGAAAACTGAACAACCACATCAAACATTGAAAATTTCAAAGGAATCAACAACCGTCTGCAATTTATCTTTCATCATGATGACCATGGAAAGTTGTCCAGTTGATCATCTCAGACTTTGAAAATCCTAACGTGTTTTACCTGAAGTTCCACAAGCATTCTGGTCTTACAAGGCAAATGCGACAGCACTGAGTAAAAATGGGAAAAATTGAAAAGAATAAAGGAGAAGGTGATGGTAGCAAGATCACTGCAAACCAATTATTCCAAATCTCTTTTAATGAAATCGTTGTGGAACCACAGGAGTAAGCCTTGAATGATGGGATGGGTGCAAGAAATTACATAATGCCACTGCCAATGGTAATTGCACTAGGAGCATGGCAGGTAAAATTTGGAGCCTGAGCAACAGACTCGTTTGTGTAATAAACTTTCTCATCAGCATCGTGCTGCACCATAATTGCACAATATATATCAGTTAACTGTTCTTTTTTCAACAAACCTTAATGGTAAATTTACATAAGCAAGATTAAATAGTCATCTAATTAAGTACTAAGACGGGGATAGATGTGGTCTAATTTCAATAGTTCAAAGAACACCGTGCATAATTGAACCGCAACAATTATTTGTAATGAGAACATGCTGCTCATAAGCATGCATGAACTCTGGTAGAAATAAATGAGGAGATGCAAGAAATCAAACCTCTTTTGCCTCGATTAGTTTTGTTTTCTGTGAAGGTGGGGCTAAAACTTTTTTGATCAACGTTTCAGCAACCTGGGATAAATGCATAACAAGCATTAGCATCTTCCATCACTTAGAGATATGAACTCAAATTATAAACTGGCGAAAGCGCATTAAGGAAAATAATGTTACCGCCTCTGTGATGAAAAATATCGGGTGGTAAAGTATACATGGAAAACCTGTTGTGGAGGACCAATGTCTCGAAGATCTTGTTTGACGGTAGGATCATGTTCACACTAACACTTTCTAATGGCTCAATGACATCTTTAAATACCTTGTCTTGACCTTCAATGACAACTTCCTGCCACAGACAACGGGAAATATGAAGAACCGATCTGAAAACGTTGTATCAAGTCTTTGTTGTGTGTGGCTAGCGGATATATCAACAAAAGAGAAGAACGCATGAGCTATGAACACGAGAAGAGGAACAGATAAGAAAAACTATGGGAAACCAACCACCCAAATGGGTAGAGAAATGAGTATCCATCCTCTTGTCCGTGACTAGAAGAAATCCCCTTTTAGTTTCTGCAGCAAAGGAACCATATCAAGGATGTCCTGTTAGGATATCAGCAATCATGATAATATCCTGAGGGACTGACAAAGTTGATTCTAAGCTATGAGTTTATTTCTTTGCTGAACTGCATTGGCTAATCAGAACAAAAACATCGAAAAAAGGTTGCTTACACGATGGAGAAGTTTGGTTAACCATGGATACCCACGGAGCAATGACACTCGCAGCAATCAATTCGCGTCTCCCAGATCTAACTGCAAAGAGATAAGAGCGCCGTTAAACAAACCAAAACACAAAGTCTCTTCGACACTGCTTCGTTCAACTTAAAGAAAACCCTTTAAGTTCAATTTTCTACGGGGTGTGGTTCCGGCCTTTTATCCAGTAATCTAAAGGTGGTTAAACTTCGAATTCGGCACAATCTTATTTCGTTGGGAATTGTCAAATGCCCTCATAACCAAATTGCCAAAAGAGATTCTCACAGGAACATCATTTTTCAATTACAGCAGTATTTTCCTTGTATTATGAGATTCTAGTTCCATTTTTTGATCAGTAACCACTGAATTTCCAAGGAAGAAATGCTTTATCAAATCCATCAGAATTGCAATTTACAGTAACATCTACCGAGATGAGTGCCTGATGAAGTAGTGGCAAGGAGCCAAGGACATTGTTCATTCCATCAAGAAAAATATTATAGCAACTAAACTGAAGAAAAGACAAGAAGAAAACTCACCTTGAGAATGAGAAGCTGAAGACGCTGACGACTGCGCAGCCCTAACAAGAAAAGAAAGGCCTCTTCTACAGAAAGAACATTCCATGACTCTTTTGTACTCCTACTACGTAAACAAGAAACCCATAATGTGATATCAAGCATCCACGTAGATATATTGTTTGTTTACAGAGAGGGAGGACCAGAGAGAAAGAATTTTAAGATAATTTATGATGTACTGATGATGGTGAGAGCCATTGTTCTGTGGGGAGCCTGTAAGGACGAGACAGTCTTGTCCTCTGGGCCTCCCTCCTCACAGCCACCTGTGTAGGAGAGCTTGTCTTCCTTTCAGCTCCCCCGCTGCTTATCCGTTATTAGTTGCCTTTGGGCCTCACTCCTCACAGCCACCTGTGTAGGAGCCTTCTTTTAGTCATGGCCCTCTTGTCTCGTCGGTGCTACTTTCTGACCAGAACGGCTTCTATTAATTAAAGAATTAGCTTCGTACATCCCATCGTGTCAATACACAAGATCCCCATGCAAAAAGCTAAAAATACCTGGACGTGAAACAATACCTTAAATTAACATTCATGTAATTTCACGGTCCAATGCAATCCAGGCACAAAAAATATTCAATTATTGAAATTAAGTACCCTTTCATATCAAGTTTAAATCCATATAATCAGTCTATCAACTAATTACGTGGCCTTAAAAAGCTAAACTAGTATTAATTAACGCTAAACATTGTTATGCTGAAACTTCACCATAATTGATGACAACGAGAATACATCGTTCTTGTTGGGTGTATTGCCCACAGCATCATGTTAACAAAGTAATTAAGAACCCCTTAATATATATATATATATTACAAGGAGACAACTTGGGAACTTGTTTGTTTTTCAGTATCAATGAAGAAGAAGAAAAAAAGGACAAACAAGTTGCGTCCAAATCAAACGCACAAAAGCATGGGATTCAAAATATAAATTAAAAAAGAAGAAGAAAGAAGGGCCAGATGGAACAGAGCAGATGCACTGGCAGCACAGAAAAAAGCTCTCTGCAACACAACCCACCATCCCCCTCAATGATGCTGCCGCTTCCGGTCTTCCCTTATGCCATCCCCACAAACCTTTTTTTTTTCTCTTTATTTCCAAAAGCCACACTAACCTCACCTAACATTCATCCAACACCCCCACGTGTCACCTCTTAACAGCTCAAAACAGCTGTCTTTCACAGTAACCAACACAAAATATTTTTGCTTTCGATTCCCAGATATGCCCCTGCAAAACACGCCTGCTGTAAAGCCCGTGCAACACTAGAAAAACTTTTTATTCCAGGGTGGTATTTGGAATCATCTCTTGATAATACACTAGAACAAGCCTTCTGTTCTTTGCAGTCAAACATTATTTGGAATCATATTTTTATCGTTTTAATGTTCTAACATTAAAAATAAATTTTAAAAATAAAAAAGTATTATTTTAATATATTTTTAAATAAAAAATATTTTAAAACACATCTTAATACACTCATAAATAATCACTTATATATATATAATTAATAACATGAATTGTTTCTACTGCCATGCCTCAGGGAACTGGAAAAAAAAATTGCACAGAACGATTGTCTAGTCAAAATCAATATTCTAAAGTTTAAAGGAAAAAAATGCCCGGAGTTTACTGATATCGTAACAAAATAGAGGCGGGAGATGACCGTTAACCTAACAAAAACTACCACATGCAAAAAGCCAAATAAGGGAAGGAAAGAAAGAAGTTTTAGAGGGCAGTATTCCTTACGGTCATTTCCAGTCTGGTAACCTCAGCTGGTGTGAGTCAACATTTTCTCCTTCCCTCTCTCTCTCTCTAAGAAATCCTCCTTTTTGACCCGGTCCAGTCACCCAAAAGAAAAAGATCCCATTTTTATTTTTTTTCTTAAATTTTATTTTCAGCTCCTCAAAACGCACAAAAAATCGAATTTTGGCCTCTAAATTTAGCACAGATCTGCTGCTAAATTTAGAGGTAAAAGGAATCGATTAGGGTTTTTTAACGACAGAACGAACAGATAGTCATCTGCCCAAGATGATGATCTCCAGGGGATTATTCGGATGGTCCCCGCCGCATATACAACCGTTGACGCCGGTCTCCGAGGTTTCCGAGCCGCCGGAGAGTCCGTCTCCGTACTTAGATAACAGTGCGGAGGCGGCCGCGGCTGCTGCTGCGGCGGCTCAAGCGGAAGCAGAGGAGGAGATCGAGGAGGCTGAGGAGATGGAGCCGCCGCCAGCTGCTGTTCCTTTCTCCGGGTTGTTTGCTTGTGCTGATAGGTTAGATTGGGGGCTCATGATCGTTGGGTCGCTTGCAGCGGCTGCGCACGGGACTGCTCTTGTTGTTTACTTGCATTACTTTGGGAAGATTATTGGGGTTTTGAGTATTAAGCCGGAGGAGCGATTTGACAGGTTTACTGATGTGAGTTATTTTTGCAAACCCTAATCGTTTTTAATTTTCCGGAGTTTTGAGTGAAAAATGATTCAAAATCTGTTGTTTTGCTGGGGTGGCTAGGTGAATTTAGTTAGTAACGAGGGTTATTAGGAATTGGAAAATTAGTTAAAATCTGAAGTTGAATAGTTTTTTTTTAGTTTAAGTTTGCTGGGTTTGGTTAATTATGCTTGTAATTTGTTCTATCTTGAGAAAGTTTCAATTTTTTGGGACTTGATATGTTTTAGTTGTTAAACATGCTTAAGCGTTGTTTAATTAGTCTTGTTTAGCTTATTGCCAGTTAGTTTGGTTAAGAAATGAAAGTGCAGCGTTATACTACTGGAGGCAATAAGAGAGAGAGGGTTCTGTTTGGGAAGCAACTGCGATTTACTGTTTTTAATATTGTAATTTTTGTGTAAAGAAACTGAACATATAGTCTAATTGTAGTTTCCCACGGTTTTTCTGTTTCTGTTTCAAAACAAATTCTTCTACCCTGATAGAAAATGTTAGTAATACACTTTTTGTCCTTGTAATCAGTAAAGGAATACTGGTAATTCTGGAGGAAGAAAAGGTTGTATAATGAATAGACTACTAAGAGCGCTATAAAATCAGGTCTTCATTTTTTTTTCCAATTTGAGCAGCAAATTAAGGGTTTTCCTAATAAAGCAACTAAGTACACCATACACTCCCGAGTTTCAATCCCCCCTTCCCCGCTCTCATTCTCTAGCATTAACCAAAAACTACAATAACTTGGATTGCTTATTTTTTACTTTTTGGTCAATATATGAAATTTGTGAAGCCAAGCTGGATCCGAGGTTGACTGTTAGGCAGGAGCATATGAATAAAATGCATGTTAAGTATCAGGATCCTGTACCTATTGAAGTTTGGATAGGAGTCGATTTTCACATCTGAGAACTTGATCTTTGACGAGTCATATCTCAATCTTGGAGACATGGCTGTATGTATTCATACACGTTGCCCAGTTGGAACTTCATTTGCTGTATATGTGACCATCTAAGGCTTTAATTATTCCTTGCTGATTCATTGTTTCTAATGTGTTGGTTTCCAAGGGGGGCGGGGGTCCTGAGCTTCATGTTCTCTGAAATCTATTTGTCCAGTTGAAGTTGCAAATATGTACCTTTTTTTTATTTGACCATGTTATGCTTTGTATGCAGCTTGCTATGCACATTGTTTATTTAGCCGTGGGAGTTTTTGCTGCTGGTTGGATTGGTAAAATTCATATATTCACCATAATGAGCTTTGTTGTATTTTTGTTATCAGCTCATGAATAATGGCCTCTTTAGAGCCATCAATTCTAACTTTTTATCTGTAATAGAGGTTTCCTGCTGGATTTTAACTGGGGAACGTCAGACCGCGGTCATCAGGTCAAAGTATGTTCAGGTATTGCTCAATCAGGACATGAGCTTTTTCGATACATATGGGAATAACGGGGATATTGTTAGCCAAGTATTGAGTGACGTGCTCCTCATTCAATCTGCATTGAGTGAAAAGGTATGTTAAATCTAAATCAACTGCTTCCCCCCTCTACTTCTATTCTGTGCAAATGTTTTCTGTAAACTGATGAAAGAGGCGCTTGATGATGCAGGTTGGAAATTATATTCATAATATGGCTACATTTTTCAGTGGTCTTGCTATTGGATTTGTCAACTGCTGGCAAATTGCACTAATAACATTAGCCACTGGCCCATTCATTGTTGCTGCTGGAGGTATCTCAAATATATTTCTTCATAGGCTTGCTGAGAGCATTCAAGATGCATATGCTGAAGCTGCTAGCATTGCTGAACAGGTTCCCCCCCTTTAAACTTCTATTACACAATCGTGTGAAGATGCATGTTTCTATTAGTCACCATGGTGGGCATTGTAATTGCTTATATTTTTTTATTGTTTCTCTGCAATTGGGCAGAATCATAATCCTGAAAAATTAGAAATAAGGATTATATATCATGTTTCTATTACTCACCATGGTGGGCATTGTAATTGCTTATATTTTTTATTGTTTCTCTGCAATTGAGCAGAATCATAATCCTGAAAAATTAGGAATAAGGAGTTATATATCCATGGGGATATGACTGGCAAATGAAGATATGTGTTTCCGGTGCCGTACTCTTAATGCTGTTAATATATTTTGTTGATGATTTACTTGAGAGAGGGTTTTATTAAACTGAAGTGTACCTCTGCAAATGCTTCTTCGCTTTGTATTTCTATTGTTGTATATGTTGGCTGTCTGTACCTTTAATTTAGATTTAATTTTTTGATGGACCATATTGTTGGGAGGGGTAGTCAAACTATTTTGAGAGGCTCTTCAAGCACTAAACAGATTGTCAGTTATGCATGAATAGAAAGCATATTCTTGCCTGTCTGGGCTTTGTAGTGTCAGCATGTGCCCGTGCAATGTAGGTGTAACCCTTTTTTAGACCGTTCTTTGGATTACAGATAGAAAATTAAAATATCGCAAGTTCTAAATTTATTTGTGATACCACTATTGTGGTGATTCATCACATGCTATTGATACTGAATACTAGTAATTTTATAAACTGTGCAGGCAGTCTCTTATAGTAGGACCTTGTATGCATTCACAAATGAAACTCTGGCAAAGTATTCATATGCAACATCACTACAAGCAACTTTGAGATATGGTATTTTGATTAGCCTTGTTCAAGGACTTGGGCTTGGTTTTACGTATGGGCTTGCAATATGTTCTTGTGCCTTGCAACTTTGGGTTGGAAGGTTTCTGGTTACAAGTCATAAAGCTCATGGTGGTGAAATAGTAACAGCCCTGTTTGCTATAATTTTAAGTGGCCTGTAAGTGTCTTGTTCTCCTCTTTCTCAGCGCTGTAAACAATATTTTATGATTTTCTTGTCTCCCTTGTGTTTACAGTGGGCTGAATCAAGCTGCAACCAATTTCTATTCATTTGACCAAGGACGAATTGCTGCATATAGACTCTTTGAGATGATAAGTCGGTCATCCTCCACAGTTAATCAGGATGGGAACAACCTAGTGGCAGTGCAAGGAAATATCGAGTTTCGAAATGTTTATTTTAGCTATCTGTCTCGTCCTGAGATTCCCATCTTGAGTGGATTTTACCTCACTGTACCAGCTAAAAAGACAGTGGCTCTTGTTGGAAGAAATGGTTCTGGAAAGAGCAGCATTATCCCACTCATGGAGCGCTTTTATGATCCTAACTTAGGTATTATGGCCATTTTATTTTTATATTTCCTTTTGAGCTAATGCTATATCCTTAGCCATGTCCACATGTTTATTCCAACATTTTTGGTCAATTCATTCAGGAGAAGTTCTTCTTGATGGAGAGAATATTAAAAACCTGAAACTGGAATGGCTCAGAAGCCAAATAGGGCTGGTCACCCAGGAACCTGCCTTGCTGAGTTTGAGTATAAGAGATAATATTGTATATGGACGAGATGCTACTTTGGATCAGATTGAGGAAGCTGCCAAAATAGCACATGCACACACATTTATCAGTTCACTTGAAAAAGGCTACGAGACACAGGTAATATTTAAAGGACAGGATATTTATTAGACCTGTTTATTTTTATTGCTTTTCTCTTGGCTATCCTTCTGGAAATTAATTGCTGTACATTTCAGGTCGGTAGGGCTGGTTTAGCATTGACTGAGGAGCAGAAAATTAAACTTTCTATTGCCAGGGCAGTACTTTTAAATCCTACAATTCTTCTGCTTGATGAGGTTACTGGTGGACTTGATTTTGAAGCTGAGAGAGCAGTTCAAGAGGCACTAGATCTTCTCATGTTGGGACGTTCAACCATTATAATAGCTAGACGTCTTAGTCTAATTAGGAATGCTGATTATATAGCTGTAATGGAGGAGGGTCAGCTTGTTGAAATGGGTACACATGACGAATTAATAACCTTAAATGGTCTATATGCAGAGCTTCTCAAATGCGAAGAAGCAGCAAAACTTCCAAGGAGGTATAGTATGAGAACAACGATGTTGTGCATTATAGTGAAATTTTCGTGTTTGAATTGTGTAACTTTTGTTGGCAGAATTAAAACGCTTGATACAAACTTTTCCTAAACAGTTAAATTGCATGCCATTATGATACTATGTTTCTGAGATATGCACCTTTATCCAGGATGCCAGTTAGAAACTACAAGGAGACTGCTGCTTTCCAGGTTGAAAAGGATCCTTCCACAGGCCACAGCTATCAAGAACCATCCTCCCCTAAAATAGCCAGGTCACCATCACTTCAGAGAGCTCCTGGTATATTTCGGCCTCCAGATAGCATGTTTAATTCACAAGAATCACCAAAAGTTCTCAGCCCACCACCAGAGAAGATGATGGAAAACGGTCTTCCCTTGGATGGAGCTGATAAGGAACCATCAATAAGAAGGCAGGATAGTTTTGAAATGAGACTACCTGAATTACCCAAGATTGATGTCCAGTCTGCACATAGACAGGCATCAAATGGTTCAGACCCTGAATCCCCTGTTTCTCCACTTTTGACATCTGATCCTAAAAATGAGCGTTCCCACTCACAGACTTTCAGTCGACCCCACAGTCACTCAGATGATGTTCCAATTAAAGTGAAGGAATCAAAGGATACAAAGCATCTGGAAGAACCATCATTTTGGAGACTAGCAGAGCTTAGTTTGGCAGAGTGGCTTTATGCTGTTTTAGGAAGCATTGGTGCTGCTATTTTTGGTTCTTTCAATCCACTACTTGCTTATGTTATTTCACTGATAGTGACTGCTTATTATGGACGAGACATGCAGCAGGATGTAAACAGGTGGTGCTTGATAATTGCCATCATGGGTATGGTGACTGTTGTTGCCAATTTCTTGCAGCACTTCTATTTTGGTATCATGGGAGAGAAAATGACTGAACGTGTCCGCAGAATGATGTTTTCAGGTAAATAGCTTTAATATCTCTGTTAGTTTCTTTGAGAATATGGTGCCAGGTGTCACACCCGACACAGCTGTTATTTCCATGATTTATAGAGTTATTTGTGTGGACGATGACTTATTGATGGCCATCATCTCACAGCAATGCTGCGGAATGAAGTCGGATGGTTCGATGAAGAGGATAATGGTGCTGACACATTATCCATGCGCTTGGCAAATGATGCTACTTTTGTAAGAGCTGCATTCAGCAACCGACTTTCAATATTTATACAGGACAGTGCTGCAGTTATTGTGGCTGTTGTCATTGGGGTGCTGCTTCAGTGGCGATTGGCTCTTGTAGCACTGGCAACCTTGCCAGTTCTCACTGTCTCTGCAATTGCACAGGTTTGAACAGTTTCTGCATGCTTTTTAACCTGACATCATTTTATCATCAGAAGTTTTCTGTTAGTATTGATGACTTAATTTTGCAACAAACATTTTTTGATCTGATTTTTATGTTACATATTTGAATGAAACAGAATAAATTTTGTGTTACCACTTACCGATCAGTAATTAAAGTTTCTAGGAGTTTCTTTTATGAGTCAATTTCCTTTTTCATTCTTTTCTTTTGATTAGGGAGCTATTAGCCATCAAGCATCAGCCATATGGCAGTGAGTGTCAACCTGTGAAAAGTGAACACTGCCTTTTAGATTGTTGCATGCTTTTCCTTAACAGTTTCTTGCTTATGTGTTTAGCTTTTGTTTGGATTCGGTACAAACTGTATAAGACCAATTTTTCAATACCAGTTTTATTGGGATGGTCTATGGTCTTACTAGCTCCACAAGCACACACATACACGTAACCTTGCAAATCCAACTATTTTCAATTTCCACTTGGATATGTTCAGTGACTGAGCTTTAATTCCATCCCATCAAGCATTTTTTTTCACTTTTAACAGTTGAATTATAAACACTACATTATTTATAATTTGTTGTGCCAAAACCCTGAATGGCTGCCAACTTAAAAATTGCAGAAGTTGTGGCTTGCTGGATTTTCCAGGGGCATCCAGGAGATGCACAGAAAGGCATCATTGGTCCTTGAGGATTCTGTTAGAAACATTTATACAGTTGTGGCATTCTGTGCGGGTAATAAAGTAATGGAGCTCTACAGATTGCAACTGCAGAAAATATTTAAGCAGAGTTTTTTCCTTGGAATGGCCATTGGTTTTGGATTTGGTTTTTCTCAGTTTCTTCTTTTCGCCTGCAATGCCCTTCTTCTCTGGTACACTGCATACTCTGTAAAGAATCACAATGTGAATCTTCATACGGCTCTCAAGGAGTATATGGTTTTTTCTTTTGCAACATTTGCACTGGTGGAGCCTTTTGGATTGGCTCCCTACATTCTTAAGCGGCGAAAATCTCTTATTTCAGTATTTGAAATTATAGATCGAGAACCTAAGATTGACCCAGATGATAACTCAGCACTGAAGCCTCCTAATGTTTATGGAAGCATTGAGTTGAAGAATGTGGATTTCTGTTATCCAACTCGTCCAGAAATGTTGGTATTGAGCAATTTCAGTCTCAAGGTGAATGGAGGACAAACTGTAGCTGTGGTGGGAGTTTCAGGGTCTGGAAAAAGCACTATAATTTCTTTAATTGAAAGATTTTATGATCCAGTTGCCGGTCAGGTCCTACTGGATGGCCGGGATTTAAAACTTTATAATTTGAGATGGTTGAGGAACCATCTTGGTCTTGTTCAGCAGGAACCGATTATCTTCTCAACAACTATAAGAGAAAATATTATATATGCTAGGCACAATGCCAGCGAGGCTGAGATGAAAGAGGCTGCAAGAATTGCTAATGCTCACCATTTCATCAGTAGTCTGCCTCATGGTTATGACACACATGTGGGAATGAGGGGCGTGGACCTTACCCCAGGGCAGAAGCAGAGAATTGCAATTGCTCGAGTGGTGTTGAAGAATGCACCCATCTTGTTATTGGATGAAGCCAGCTCATCCATCGAATCTGAATCAAGTCGAGTGGTACAAGAGGCACTAGATACTCTTATTATGGGAAACAAAACTACCATTTTGATAGCTCATAGAACTGCAATGATGAGGCATGTTGACAACATTGTGGTTCTTAATGGAGGACGAATTGTCGAGGAAGGGGCCCATGATTCTTTGATGGCAAAGAATGGTTTGTATGTCCGTCTGATGCAACCCCACTTTGGAAAGGGTTTGCGACAACATCGGTTGATTTAAGGTTGGGCTACAGTGTTGAAATTTCCATCTGGTTCACCTGTATAGTTCTTATTCTGGGCCATCTTCAATTTCTTGAAACATGTATACCTGCTAGTGCTTCTAGAAATATCAGTAGGTTGGAGTTTCCAGGTTACACAAGAAGCTAATGAGAATGATGAAGCTTTTGACAGCGTTTTGTATGGCTAAGATGAGATGGAGCAGTGGTGGCAGTGGTAGCTATGTTGTTCAGATGTAGGATTTAGAAATAGGGATCTTGGATTTTGTTTGGCTGGCGAGGAAATGCTCTCGAGAGAGGCTAGATGCCACCATATTCTTTTGGAGGGAAGCATTACGTTGTTGCTTTGTCTCCATGATTGATTTTTTCGTTAGTCAGGGATCGGGTGGAGGAGATAATTCTAGTCCTGATGGGGTGTGTTTCCTGGTTTTTGTTCTCTTTTGTGAGTATTTTTCTCCCTTAAATGAATTTATGCGACTGACTAGCTTGGGTGTGTTTACTGTAAATTTTACATTTGTGAACTTGAAAGAAAGTTCAGAATAGGATAAGAGGTGAGAGAATTTGTTGCAATCTTTGTAAATAACCACGCGGTTAATTTATAACCTGTTAACTTTTACTAGTACGAATCAACAGGCTTACTCACAATCGGATTGATTTTTTTGTCAGTTAGATCAGCGCCATTGTTATGTTTTTGCTGGAAACAAGGCAGTATGATGTTTGATGCTTTATTATTATTATTACAAGGCTGGATATGTTTCTGATGCCTTGAAACTGTACTATCATACCATGGTAGGAATTTCAACTTTACATCCAGCTCTTTACATCGTGAGGAATGTTTTACTACGAAAGTCGTGTTCTTGCATGGTCAAGAAAAAAAGGCATGTCATGTTTTTCAGGTGGTGGACTGACTTGATTCTGAAAATGGCCACCCCGCCCTGAACCCACTATTCGACCTTTCATTTTCCGCACAGTTTTATATCAATCATCCGGTGTTCATGGAGGCTACAGCTTCGCCTTTGTCTATGTCAATTGCAACTTAGTTTATTCATAAGAAATGTGCAGTTGTGCTCGAAAGCAGCATCATTCAGTTTTTATAGCCAAACCAAGCCAAGGTCCAAGGTAAAAGCAATTTCATCGCAAAAAAATTGTCAACTAATTATATGTGTGTTACACATGAATATTTTTCTCATTCAACCAACGTTAACGTATAGCATTTCAAGCACCTTGAAAGAGTCGGCTTCCACTTTAAGCTGACTGCGAAATCTTCTCCACCGTCACAATCAGTGTGCAAGATCTCCCTACACAGAAATACAACCATTGATCAATCCAGATTCTGAAAAGCAGCTTCATCTATATCTTTCCCTATTCTTACAGGCTTGTATCCATGTTAACACAGTATCACCTGCTGTTCGCTTCTGTTGGCATATAGTGGCAATATATATATGATGGTGACGATTCAAGAGATACGATGCTTACCATTAGCAATAGCTATGGTTGCTGTTTGGAGATGCAAGTCCGTACTAAAGTGAAATAGTTTTTTTCCGTCTACAGTTTTCTGCGTTCAGAAGAAACCCGTCAAAGAAATTCAGTATGCCAAGAGATAATGATTTCACTTGCCAAAAGGTGAAACTTTTGCAAACTAAAATCCATCACAAGAATGATTCAGCACTCATGGGCTTACAAACATAATTTTCAAGAAAACTTCTTATATTCTTGCTGCCTGTGATTTGACATACTTCGTAAACTATTTACTGAGCAAAGAGCAAGTTAAAATCTTTCGTGCAGGAAGTAGGAAATCAGCAAGCATAGGAGGGTCTGATAATCGCCGGATTTGAAGTAAGTGTTTTTAGCTAAGAGGAACCGATAAACTGAAAGGATAGGCAATGATACAACCTCCTGCATGCTATATATGGTTGGCATTTGATTTGGTGCTGTATACCTGTGCTTCACCAATTGGTAAATAACCTGACAAGGAGAAAAGCTTGTGAAGTACCATATTTAGGCTTTAATAACGTGAAAAGGGAACGAAACTACAATCTTTCTGCCTCTTCCATTGGACCCCAATTCATGAATTTCCTTTTTCTCCGGTGGTATAAATCTCACCCTAACATTCTGCAGTTGCCTCGTTCTGTCCTTAAAAGCAGAATAATGTCCCCTGAAGTCAAAATCCTAGGAAATAGACGACAAGTTGTCGAGTCTTGAGAGCTAAACTTCAAGCTTCCACGTTATAATATGACTGCATAACTTACTATCCAATCTGAGGGGTAATAATATGGATATCCATCTTCAAAGTTCACAGAAGATGGATAGTTTTTTGGTATCTCTGCACAATTCCACAATAGAGAGAGGTTTAACAAGAATTCATTTTTATGTACAGTAGCTACGAATATATAGAGATGATTACCAATCTATAATTACCTTCAGCTAAAAGGAGATTTGCTGGGAGGGAACTTGTGGTCATTGCTCTAACTCCTAGCAGTAGGAGGCGCCTCTTGCAGTTGCCTAGAAAGCATTGATAGCTATGAGCAACACAAGGAACATAAGTTGGTTATATAGAGTACGATGAGGTAGTAATATAAGACCAAAGTTATCTAGTAATTGTTCCAAAATCGCATGACATGACAGGGTTCATATAACAAGAAGATTTGTAGATAATTCTCATTGTCCTAGCAAAATATCCTAATTCTAGGGCTGTTTCCCTCTCGACTTTGGATCTTAGCACCCCAAACGTCTGTCTGTACAAACGATCTAGGCTTGTATTCAGAGTTTCCCTGGGGTTGGTGAGGCGAAATGAGGCCACCCTAGCCCATAATTCTAAAAGGAGTTCCGAGAGGTCTGTTTGATGACAGA
>Ga0307510_10002791_pt1 | contig 20037 bp, 11 predicted proteins | sample 12_EM_MG_FD_207224 | JGI IMG/M metagenome (GOLD analysis project Ga0307510, IMG submission 207224) | Populus trichocarpa ectomycorrhiza microbial communities from riparian zone in the Pacific Northwest, United States - 12_EM | ecosystem: Host-associated > Plants > Roots > Unclassified | place... | reverse complement strand
AGTTTCCATAAAACGTTCGAAAGCCGAAAATGAAAGTACATACTGCCCAAGCGACGAAATACGAAGGCGACGCCCCGGACAGTGTTCGAGGAGGGCCCGGCCTAATAAAATCCGTGGAACTCACGAAAGTAGAAAACGCGGATAAACGAACCACATCAGGTTGGCAGTAATGAGTCCTGCCCTCTCAGCCGTTTCCCACATCTATGACGGGCATAAGCACCTGCTAAAGTGACACTGAGCATGGCAACTCGCGCACCGGTTCTCCATGCCACCAACGAGATTGCCAACAGGACGAGGCGTTGTTGTAATGAAACTCTGAATCCGTCTCCGCATCCCAAAAGTTCTAGACAAGGGTCAATATACGTTTGAGTACATACAGCACGCTTGTGGCTGACATTCGCGACAATTCCATGAGACTCGGCATAAAGTCCCGTCCTGTTGGACCGTGTCAATGACAGCACAGAACACAAAAATTATGAAATCATATACATAAGGGCCCAGTGGTTACTACATTAGGCGGCTGTTAACAATCCAAAGAGAAATCTTAGAAGATATGTCGCTCACGGGAATGTCAACGTCTATCGAAAATGATGAGCTACGTCCCTCCGTAGCAAGATGAGATGCTCACGGGAAATACTGGCTTCATAAACTTTGCTCTTAGACCTTGCTTGCTGATGTCGAGTAAGTGGGGTGTTAAGCCCCTATCTAAATAGTCAGCCCTGTGTGAAGCGTTAGTGACGAGGTGATGAGTGGACATCAAAGAATACATCCCTCAAACCATCAATGGACACGAGCAGGACGGTACGTTTGAACTCATGTGTTCCGTTAGAACGGAGGGTATCGCCACTGAAATCCAGGGCCCTGGCTGAGCATGGAGGAGCAGACAACCAGTAGAATCCACCCAAAACTAGGCCGATAAGAGCGCCGATAACAACCGCTATCCGAGCAGGACCGAATGGCAACGGGCTGTTACGCCACCACGGTGATAGCTTTGGTTCATCAGCTTCGGAAGCTTGAAGGGTATCGACACCAGATAGCAGTCCTTTGCGTTCTTCTGAGGGGCTGGAAAGGACGATATCTTCTTGGGACGACGGTGAGAGTTTGAAGAGATGCGCCATTGTGTTGAGTTAATGGGGATGTCAGGACATGTGTGTTAAGAGTCGCGCCAATATTAAATGGCCAGCGAAATGCGAACCACGCGGTTGATCCCGAATAAATCACGTGACCGAACAACAAACCACAATCAGTGACGTTTCGGTCGCGGGTTCAGTACGTTCAATCCTAGCTGCTGCCAACAACAAAATTCATGTGGGTAGGGATCCAATGAGGGCGAGTCCCACATACCGGCCTATCTTCGGAGAGCCAGGTGGCCTAACCTGGCAGATCTTTGGGGGAAAGCCCTGGTGTCATAAGGGCACTGGGCTACTTCACACCGACCATGTGGGTTAGCATCTCGCTTCCCAGCCCACGGCATGCCTTCGAGCAGGTGTTTCCTTTTTTTTTGATAACCACAATACACATACAGTACCATAAACTCCGCACTTATACATCTGCTATCCGCTCGAAGAACTGTTTAATGGTCCCAGACAGCACCTCCGGAAGAGCCTCCACGTCTCGTAATACCACGTAGTAATCGAATGGGAACGTGTCCAAATATCGTTGCATTCTTAACTCCATGCGTCCGTCTATGTTCTTATACGTCGCCTGTTGCATCGAGAGGATCGAATTTTGCGAGGCGCCCGTCCCACTGCCTTCTGGTCCACGCGAAGTTGGAGCTACGTTTGAATGCAAGGAGTCAACTATGATAAAGGCCATCATAACCCGCTGTTCCTGTGCGCGGCGCAGCACAGCACGAAGCCTCTCGTGGTCCTGGCAAATCCCATCCGAGATTATAATTTCGAGCTGCCATAAATCCCCGGCAGACGAAGGCCTTGTCGAGCGACTTTCCCTGGCCGCCTCGAGTATTTTTAAACTCGTTTCCGCCAAAGCCAGCACATTCGTTGCCTTCTGGTTGAAAGTAAACGCGGTCATGAGTTGTATCGCAGCTTGATCCGTCAATGGCCCATCATCGAACCCGTGCAGCACATCCACAGCCTCCCCAAACTTTGCAATGCCGATATCTCCGACCTCAAGTCTGCTGAGAGCTCTAGATACGAGTACAAGCGCTTCATATGCGAGATGGATCGAGTGCGATTCGGCCATTGAGCGAGAGTCATCCAGAACAAGGAATACTTGATACTCTCTCTGGCTCGGGCGGGTGCGACGTAGCCAGATCTTGTCCTTGGTATACTCGCTGGCGATATAGGGGATTATTTTTTTCATGTTTAGGCGCTTTCCAGACCGGTAATCCCCCTTGAGTCTTGTAGCCAAAGTAGGCTCAAGAATGAGGCGTAGCTGTTCGCACAGGGCATATGACAGATCTTGCGTCAAGGACTCGTAGAGACGCCAGAGATTTTGGGCACCTTCGGAAGGTTGGCCATCGGCTTGCCATTGGCGCAGGGTGAGCTCGACGTACTCGGACTTGGGCACTTCGTCATCAGCTTCGATATTTCGTGTATGGCTCTCGTTATGAATATCGGTGCCGCGCGATGGTCGCAGAGACTGCACCTCATTCTGTGGCAGTGCCCCTGGGGTGTCCTCTGGAAGCGCCCGCTCTGCAGATTCAGAAGGGAAGGGATGTAAGGGTGGTAGCATAGATTGAAACTGGGGAGTTGGGTGTCCTTGATCATCAACGTCCATCCGGTTCGCACTATCAGAGCCATGGGCATCATCTACGAGGTGGAGTTCGCTAAGCTTGGCTACTTCTTCAGCTCCCGCAGGGCCAAGGGCTTGCATGTCATGATCAACACCATCTTCGTGGAGGTACTGAAGGTCTGAGATCTCGGGGTTTGGCGTCGTTGCTTGCTTGGCAAGAGCATGGTCGCTTCCAAGAATTTCGTCATAGTGCATAATAGTCTCCTTGAAGGCATCTCCAAGACGGCGTCCGTTGTCGGGAGATACGCTGTGTGGGACATTTTCGTGCGACGGCGCTGTGCCAGCCTCGGCACTAGCACTGAAAACACCACCATCTCCTTTGTCTGCAGCCGTCGTCTGGAGTTTCTCGTCACGAGCATTACTGATAAACGGGTCAGATAGCATATCAGAAGACCATAACAACGGAATAGAAAAGGTGGACTGACGCGTCGTCATTACTAGCTTCCTCACTTATACCGGCGGCCTTCACGCCATGGTCTCCTTTTGACGGACTTTCCGATGAGTGTTCGCGAACGTTGGAGCTCAACGAGTGGTCAGGAACAGCTTCATTACCAGGTTCGTCTCCTGGTCGTATGTCGGGTTGCATGTTGACATCACCTTCAGGCAAGGAATCTTCTAGCCCAGTATCCATCTCCTCTCCCTCCAGGCGCTGGTCATCTACACTCTCACCGTTGTTGATATCATCTTTGGGATGAGAAGACTGCTCTGGGGAAGATTCGTGCTCCATCTCGTTATCACCATGCAACGAGTCAGTCATCTCGTCTACGTCATCTCCAAGCATATCATCGTCCACGTCCTCACCAACATCTTGCCGCGTTGTATCTTCGTCCATTTCGAGATTATCGGGAAGATCCAATGTGTCCGAATCTTGCACAAAATCATCCAGCGCCGCTCCACTGGCCCCAGGTACATCTTCCCCGTTCTCTTCGTGGGCCTCCTCCCCTGGCATATTCTCGTCGTCCAATTCGGGATTACTGCTTTCGTCACCTGTGTTCCAGTCGTCGGGTTTCTTCTTGGGAAGGTGATCATCCTTTGGATGTTCGTTCTCTTTGGCAACAACTTCAGAGTCAGCGGAGGGCTTGTTGGAGTGGTCTTTGCCGGCCTTGTCTTGTTTACTGTCATCTTGGGGCCCTGCTTCATCTCCCCAAAGCTTCTCATCGACTGTGTCCGGATCTCCTACATCCAGGCCACCCAACGTTTCCTCCGGGTCTTCCTCTTCTTCGCCGGTAGGTCGCTCCTCTTCAGAACCGTTCTCCGGTATGTTCTCAAGCTCGCCTTGGAAGTCATCTCCCATTTCGATAGCATCGTCATCGTTTTCTTTGCTCGCGTCTCTTCTGTTCGACTCGCCACCCTCGTCTTTCAAGCCCTCGACTTGGCTCTCATCTTCGATCTCCCTACTTACGTTCTCGTTCCCAACCCCTTCACCAAAACCAACGCCGCCACCGCTTTCATCTTCTTCACTCTCGTCTCCCGGTTCTTCGAAATCAGGTGGTTTGCAGAAGCCGTTAGTTGCTATGTTGAGCATCACAGAGCAGGCGGCAAATTGGAGCCTGAATAGACTATTTGCCCATCTTGCCATGCAAGCAAGTTGTTCTTCCACAAGAAGGGTATATCGTTGGACGAAGGGGAGTATTCGTGACACACTCTCCTTGATTTCCTCTGGTGGACACCCTGCTAGCCGCTCAACCCAGGAGTTCAGGAGTGCGACTTTCGAGTCAACACGAAGAAGATCGCCGAGTTTGGTAAGAGATGATGCTGCGTCTTTGAGGTAATTATCAGGGCTTGCGATGGCGAAGTGATCTTCTACGGGCAAAACAGAAAGGACAGATTGTATGGATTTGAGCAGCGCCTCGATGACTTCGTCCGAGCCAGGGTCAGATTGGTTCGATGGTTGATATCCGTCGGGAATAGGCAACATCTGCGACGCCAGCCAGTTCCTCAGAGGCAAGATGATAAGTCTAAACCGCGGGAGGCTCTTTTCCCATTCAAGAAAGAGATTCTGGGTATTGGTGATATGCTGCTGGGCAGCAGCCACCGTATCAAGCTCATCTACCAAAGACTGCTCAATACACGGTGTCTTCTGAAACGAATTCGACGAACCTCGCAGAAGAACATGCATCTTCGTCTCTTTCAATTTCCTTGCAATTGACCGTAGTGCGTCCCCACATTCTTGGGTAGATGAGAGCAATGTCTGTGCACCGTCTAGCAACGTAGCAGGGGCGGGTGATGCGCCAGGTAGACCCCCGAGTTCATTTATCTTGTTTATGGTCTCCGAGATGGCGTGATACATTCTAGTCACTGATTCCTCCGTATTCAAGACGATTTTCGAGGCCGTGGGTCCCCACGCGGAAATTGCCGAAGATTGATGTATCGAGGCTAGTCTTTGGGATATACTCTTCAACCTCGCGCACGCATTGAGGCCAGTCGCTAGCCTTGGTAGAAATTCAATATTAGCGAGAAAACGATCAATTCGAGGGAAGACTAACTTGGATCTACAGTTAAGCGACAGTGATAAAGCCGACTCGAGTAGCATGATGGAACGTTGGAGATCTTGTGCCGAAATATCGCCATGATGATTGGCCAGTGTGGCTCGCAGTCTGGGGAGCAGGCCTTGCAACCGAACAAAATATTTTTCCGAATTCTGCACGTCCACAAAGTTGCCAACTCCGATGTCCGAGAATGGTTGTTCCCTTAGCCACCTATCGTTCCTCTGTTGAAGTAGCAGAGTTGACCGGACGTTCGTCGCGAGGCCAATCCTTTTGAATTCTTTGGCGAAGTCACTCCAAGCCTTCCGCTTGCGTACTAGATTAGCCTTCCAAAGTTTCTCCTTGCGCTCTGCCGTGGCCCCAACAGGGATATTGACCGAGGCTAGCTCTTTAGCGGTGTAGATTATTTGCTCCATCAGATTATCCAAGTTGTGGGATGGTACTGATCTGATGAAGGAATCAATGCGGGAGGTGATCAACATATCGAATTTGCCATATGTCTTGCTTATATCTCGCAAGTGAGCTGGCCCATCAGCTAAAGCCAGGTGAGTGAGCAGGCAACTACTGTCGACTGTCCTGGTCTGCAGGCACGGCTGGGGGAGGTGAACATTTGATAATAACTCTGCGTCGGGTACTCGCTCTGGCTGAAGGAATTCATTGACAGGTTGGCGCATGATATCACGATACTTGCGGATGGCTTTGTGAAGTTGATGATGTGTTTTTTTGGCGCTAGCCTTGAGAGCTTGGACATTGATATCCTTCCAGCTGGCAACTTTGATAAAACCTTGAATCTCGTCCGAGATCTCCTTTTCTTGTGCCGTGAATGATGATGTGATCGAAGAGACGAACTGCGTGTAATATGCCTGTGTCGAGTGCACGATGCGTTGAACACGGCTGAGAGGCTCCCTTGCCTGTTCAGACTTGATGAGTGTGAGATGCTGAAGAAGGGGCTCAAAACTCCGTAGAAGATCTAAACGCCTCGAAAATTGTCCAAGAGGACTGAGTTTGAGGAAGTCATCCAGCAGTGGAACGAGTTGATCCAAGTAATCGTCCAGGCTATCTGAGGGATTACGATCCACAATATCCAGAAGACCTCGAACAATGGCGTTATATAGACGGAACCACCACTCCGACGCCCCTTCTTCAAAGGTTTGAGCCTGAGTTTGGAGGAGACCACGCCATGATGATAGTTCTAGTCGTCGCCAGGAGATGACAAGCTCTGTTATTGCGTTTCGATGCTTTTTTAAGGTAGTTTCTTGACTAGCATACATTTCCCAGTCGTCGGTCTGGAGCAATAGTTGTTCAAGGAGGACAAGGACCTTGGCTACAGGGCTCTCGGCGCTAAGGGAAAGAATTTGAGCGCAACGGTCTCTGAGGTGTTGCAGAACCATCTGGTCGGGCCATTCCTGGGTGAGAACATCAAGCGCTTTCTTGAGCGATTCAACGAGAGTGACTGCTCTTCGTATCTCTGGCACATGTGAGTCGATGTAGAAGTTATAAGGGCCTGCGGACTTCAAGTTGTCATGATGGTGAAGGCTCCGTAGGCGGGCTGTAAGGAGAGAGATTTGGTAAGGGAAGCTATGATCATCTAACGTCTCTGGAAGGTTGTTTTGATATCTGTCCAGAATGGACGCCAGAAGCGCAGGACGAAGGCCAGAAAGACGAGTTTGAGCACTCGACGGATAGCTTCCAGGTGCCATGATCCGGAGATGGAGATGCACGAGGCTGGTCGCAAAGGATTCATCAAATGACGAGGATTGTCGGGGTACATGATCACGGTCACGGCCTTGGCTGTCTTCTGGGTCAAAAAGAGCTTCGTAGTCGGGGAATAAGGCCAGGAAATCCTCTTCCTCTAGCTCCGACTCGATTCTGGCATCATGGGCGACCCGATTTGTGCGATACAATGACTGTGAAGCAGTATCTGCTTCTTCCCGCTTTTTCTGATCGATAATCCAGAGCCTTGCTGCACGCTCGTACACATTTTCTATCGGAGCGATGCGAGACTGTACATCAACACCCAGTTCGACCTCGAAGGCAATTGCAGCCAACACGAGCAATAGTGACTCGGAGGGACCCCTTTCGATGGCACGAAAATCTCCTCGGTTATCAGCGGTGATCAATGCGGTTGCTCCTCTTACAGAAGGGAAGGCCACAAGAGTCTGCGACGATTCTTCGATGGCTTTTGCGCCTTCGCACGCAGAAGCATGCGCTACGAGGCGAAGGCCAAGCCGCAAGTAGAGTAAGGCGGACGTCAAAGGCCTGCTAATGTCGTCGAACTCCGGATAGGCACTTCCCAGGCGCTGATGAAATCTGGCAATAGACTCTTGGATGACATGCTCATTTGCCGAGGCTTCTGGATTATTCCCGTGAAACGTGTCAACGAGATGCTTCAGACGAGATTCGGAGATAATCTTGGCCATGAACTGTGTAATCTCGGACCAGAATTCCCGCAACCGGAAGACATCGCGTCTAGCCGTCCGAGGTACGTATGGCATGTGATGTAATCGCTCACGAACATCTCGGATCTGCTCGTCGAGGTAGTTGATGGTGCCGTTCGTCCCATTTCCGCTAATACGGCGCTCCAAATTGGTTTCAAGCTCCAGTTCGTGGGAAAGTGACGCCAGTTGTGCGTCCCAGAATTCTGATCTGGAACTTTGCGATGCAGCTGGATCTAATGGGGTGTCTGGTATGTATAGATCCAAGAAAAAGCGGGAAAGGGCGATCCAGCCAACGCCAAGGCTTCTAAGGATCACAGAACGAGGCTCGTCATGGCCTATTCGGGCTACTGCTTCGCTGAAGAGACGATCGACGGACGAAGTAAGCCATGGGTACGACGAGCGTCTGAGAAGCGGCAGGAGTGCAGACAAAGAGTGAGAATCGCTATAGGCTCTTTGCAGATCCTTGGTTGTGGATTCATCGAAAGATTGGTGAAAGCATGACACGAGCTGATTCGGGGAAGTCAATGTCACACTTCTTATCGCATAGTTTAGACGAGGAAATCCCTACCAGTAACAGTGTTTTGCGGAAGAGTGTTGTTATATCTTCGATTCGAGTCGAGTCCCAAGTTCGGGTGACGGTGAAAAGTCGGGCGTGATGCTCAAGTGCCTTCTCATAAGCGCTCACAGACTGCAATGTGATGCCGCGGAAGTCACTAACGGCATGTTAGCATACACGAAAGTCGGAATGCCGCTCATCTTACCAGGTCTTAACTGTCGTCAAAAGCTCAGCTGGTTGGAAGAGGATAGAAGGACCGCAGGAATCATCATGATCCCATAGAGCTTGTAACCATGATGCAAAAGCGGATAATATTGTACCAGCCTCCCCAACTGTGGAGGAATCGGTTAAGATGACAATCGATAAAAACTACCAGAAGACGAACCTTTCCCGTGCTGCTTGACCCATGCGTGCTTGTAAAGAACGAATCGATGCAGCGACATACCATGATCTGAACATGCTAGATCGATGATTTGGTCGAGGATCTGTGTCATCAAGTCAGAGCCGTGTGAAGTCGCACTGAATGCCTGCGTACAGGGAAGGCACCTCCATGAGGCATGTGTGTTAGGATACCAAGCTCCCTTGTGATGGACATCTTGTTGGTCCTTTGCACCTCGATTTTTGACATCGTAGTTCTGTGAGATATCCACTGATGAAAAGTTATCTCGCACTTCTATGGGTGATATATGATGTAGTAACCTACCAACTCCAGGTCTGATGGAACAGGGACGTTCTCAGAATTCACATTGGTAGAAGGGTGAGTGCTCGTTTTAAGGTGTCTCGTCACAATGTGCCCCAACAACTGCGATCGGCGTACTGGGTAGGGATTAAGATATAGACAGAATCTTTGGGAGAATGAGACCCACTGTATGGTTCTTCACTGTCATCTGCATCCGAAGTCGCCTGTTCTAACTCGAGGGAATAAGAATTTGGGCTAATGGAGCTCGTCCAGGACGACCATATATCACTTAGACCCAGTCCTGAAGTAGATGCCACAGCGCGGGAAAGAAGCTCGGCTGATCGACTGATGTCCGGGAGATGAACTGGCGCTAACCGAAGAGCTTCTTGTATCCATGAATTCACAGCTTGCAAAAGAGAAAAATTCACAGCACTATGAGGCTGGCACCGGAAAAAGGCGGTGTATTTCAGGAGGTCGATAATCAACTGGATTTCCGCCTTACATCTACTATCAGTTTTGAAAATGTCAGGTAAATAGCGCTCTCACCGCCAGTTCTTGAGTGAAGTGCTTTGGGGTGTCTCCAAGTAGATTCTCTCCATGCTGCTTGACGGCTCTCGCAAACAAGTCCATGTAAGTTAGATTTGCACGGGAAGGGCCATCTGTCTTATTATCGTCGCACGAATTGGGGTGCGGTGAAGAAGCCTCCTCGCAATCGTTATATGTCGTCCTCACAGATAATTCGTATAAACGTAAAATCGTGCCTGAGGCCCTGAGGTGATCTGGTTCTGTAGATTGGTATGCGAGGGCTGTCAACTTCATGAAAAAGTCCATCGGCTGTACATATTTTGGCCGTTGTTCAGTACATGTAGCAAGAAATGACGAAAAGGGGTTGATGTAGACGGAACTAACCTGGATGGGACCAGAGATGGTGTTCGCGGGCCAGATGAACTGTCGGGCTTGCGCAAGCTTAGACCAAATTGATTCACTGTCGCACACATCAAGCAATAGATGCAAATTGCGCAAGGGCCCAGATCGATCGGACGAATAGTGACCCGAAATGAATCGGGAAAAGTGATTTGCGTATTCAGGAATCATCGACCGAACAAAGAAATTGAGGACAGCCAGAGGCGGAGATTGGAGGGTAGATGTATCGCGAGGGAGGATCGTGGAAGCACGGTCGACTACGGCTGAGGCAGACAAATCCCCTACGATGGCTGTTGCAGATGGCCAAGTGGTGGGCCTTTGGATAGTCGGCCCTCCCTGTAGGCATCTACGCAACACCTCGAAGTCCAGGGCGGATACGTGACTGAGATCCGAATGATACGGTGATGAGGGCAAAAAGTGGAAATCTTGAAGACGACACATGTCTTCCTGGCTCTGAGGGGGGGATAACGAGATTTCGATCCCACGATTGCGCATTGCCCTGGAAAGCTCCCCGAACTGAGGGTCAACGCACATAATCAGCCGAAAGTTCGGGTGTGGGACAACGACTGGTGTTATTCCATCCACAAGGCCTCGCTCATTGAGAGTCAGGACACCTGATGGTTCGCACAGGGAATTGAGTCGATCTAGAACGGATGGACTACAAAGATTTGCATTGTCGAGTATCAACCAGTGTCCTTCCTTGAGCGCTCTGACTAAGGGCCCGTCAATCCATTCGAATTGTCCGGTCCTCCTGGGTGTAGACAGCTCAGCCCGTAGCCCTCCCTGGAGGTCTAACTTTTCCCGGGTCTCATGATCGCCCAGATCAACTAGACCTTCCACAGTGGCCAGTGTTGTCCTCAGAATATTAGGTAGTGAATCATTCGCAGGTGGGTTGATGATGGATCTCCTCAAGAGACCAAGAACGACTAAAGCATGACCCATCGAACCACAAGAAGTACGCGAAACACTCTCCAAGAGCAGGTGCGCGCGGCGAATAAGAGAAAGAGCACGGAAATTGCTATCGACTTGCTCGTAGCTCCCTAAGATGTCTGCGGTGTCTGTGGCGTGGCTAATGGAGACTTCTTGAAGTTGATTCCCCGTGAGCTCAGCGACTACACGCACAAGTGAGGTCTTTCCACAGTCAGGTGGACCAGAAATGATGACAAGCCAGCCTTTCTGAAGTGCGACTCCCATCGCTTCGATCCAGGGTAGATGTACTTGAAGGATGACACCGGGGCGAGAGGAGGATTTAAACGACGACCTTCTGTGCTCAACGAAATGCCCGACTTGAGTGGCTGAAGAGGAGATGGATGGATGTGGTGCGTTCGACAAGAAGTTGCTGGAAATGTTGAATACCGAATCAAATAGTGCGCGCGCTGCCTCCCTGTCGAAAAATGTCCGAAACCGGGAAAGATACGCCGTGCGAAGATGGTCGACAGGGTGAATAGGAGTATCGGCCCCGTGCAACAAAATACCCCAGCGGAAGATATCCCGCAAGTTGAATTCCCATGGACTTCCATTTCTCCCAAACGAATGCTTCACGGAGGTCTCTTCTTCCAATCGTGAATTGAACAGAATCATGCGCTGCAACCAGTCTTCCGGATAATTTGGGAACATGTGCTTTGAGATCTGAAGAAGGTCGGCCGGTGTTAAGGGGTCCACAAAGACCTTTGTGAAACGGTTGATGAAAGACTTCGGCAGTCCTTTGCGGCCACCACCTTGTTGTAGGGGGTTCTGCGCAGCAAAGATACGGAAGGATGGATGCCGTGAGAACGACCGTCCTAACTCTGGCACATACACGACTCCTCGGTGGTCCAAGACCGCATTAAGGCCCTCAAGCACCGACTGCGGAGCCAAGTTCATCTCGTCGAGTAGAACCCAATGACCTTCTTGCATAGCCTTGAGGAAATCAGCCTCCTTCCATGCAAACTCGCCTGGACGACCACCATCAACGGGTAGATCTGCACCAAAGAGGTCTGAAAGGTCGGTTTGATCCGAGAGATTGATGCGGCACAGGTGATACCCGCAGATATTAGCCAAGGTAGTTATGAGACTTGTCTTTCCTACGCCAGGGCTCCCCTCAAGAAGAATGGGTTTTGAAAGTTGGGAAGCACGGACCACACGCATCGCATTGTCTCTGGTGGTAGGCGCCTGGATATCATAGGTGTGAGGAGAGGGTTTTCGGAGACCCTTGGGAATGGCGAATGGGCCCAGTTGGACAAAGCGGTCGATATCGTAGCTAGGATTGTGAGAGGAAGATGCCTCCGTGCTCATGGGGACGATTTCTTGAAGCTTCAGTAGGGCATCATCTTTAAGTTTGCGTAGGGCTACCATCGAATGGCTGGAGAGCGCAGGGAAGGAACCCAGGCCGTCTAAGCAAACCATATGCGCCGCGTGGTGCTAGAAAGGATAAATAATCATACCTCGAATATGGGTACATGGGAAAAACTCACAAATATCTCACCGAGGGGCATCGCCTTCGTCGTGGGGTTATCTAACACTGAGTTCGAGAAGGTGACCCAAGCCTAGGAAAAAGAATCGTTCATTACCATCGGCGTATGATTATGTGAGGACTGACTAGGATGTCGCGTAGACCGAATAGAGAAGGTTCTGATACGCGGCGGCTTAACCATTCGATGAAATCGAGGACAGCATGTGTGCAAGGTTTGAGGCTTTCGTGCCGCCACGAACTCATGACAATCTGTGCAAAGTCTTCTCTTGCATTCACAGGGGGAACCCAGATCTCGGTAAATCTGTTGCGTAAAGCTGGCGACAGTTCCTTTTTCCCATAGTCGCCCCCGGGGTTCATTGTGGCAATAAGTCGAAAAGCCGGCGCGGCCAGCACGAGAGAACCTTCCGCATTATCTCCTCCCTTCTCCGCCAGAACGATGATGCGTGCCGGCTCCAGAACGCTATTCAGTCTCTCTAGAACGGAGTCGTCCGCTAGCGAAATCTCATCGAGTAAGAAGACATCACCAGCCCTCATGGCTTCAACAAGTGGGCCGTCGTTCCACTCGAAAATTCCAGTGGTCCGTCGGAGCTTATGCCTGAGCTCCTTGGTTTTGCCTGGTTCTATAAGTTGAGAGGTCTCCAATTGATCAATGGCGGAAAGAAGGGATGTGGCATTATTAGGGACACCGGTAATTCCACATTGCAACAATATCGACGATACTTCGCCGAAGGTCTCTGCCTCCGTTGCAGCCTTGTTGCGGATAGGTCTCAGACCACCGATGAGGTCGGCAGTTTCCGTATTTTGGTGACAATTGAGAGAAATCAAATGCTTGTTAATTGCATCGGCATAGACCTGACACACGGAGGTCTTTCCAGATCCGGTCTCACCAACAAGTAGGACGGGCTCTTTGGAGCGCATGGCACGACCCACGAGAACCAACAGTCTCTGCATGGCCTTGGTCCAGACAATATTTGACGACGAAGGAACGTCGAAACCAAGGAAGTCCTCGACGTTGTCTCTGAAACGATCAAAGTTGTAAAGCGTGGCTTCGTCGATGCGAACTTTCATGATAGATTCGATGACGCTCTTCACTACAGCTCTGTCGTCTTCCCGGCGCGCACGCTCCGCAATAAGCATGTAGCCATTCTCGGCCAATTCCTGGTATCCGACGGCGTCCCGACCAGCCCAACGGAAGAGATCGCGGAGAGTGGCAAAGCCTTGCTTGCTCTCGAAAACGCGGCTAGTTTGACGTCGTTTCTGCAACTCGCGGAACACAGAAACGATGCGCTGAGCATAGGATGGGGCGATGCGACAGCGTTGGCACAGAATCATCTCGAGCTCCGCTTGTGGGACATCGTCGAAGTGGACCTCCAAAAAACGACCTCGGAAAGCGCGCGATAAGACTTTGCGGCCTGCGTAGAGACCAGGAGGGTTTTGGGTCGCAAATAACATGAAATGGGGGTGTGGCTTGATAACTTCTTGAGTCTCTGGAATGAAGAGCTCGCGATTGTCGTCCAGCAGTCGATTCAGCGCTTCGAGTACATCTGTGGGTGCCAAATTTAATTCATCTAGTACAATCCAGTCTCCCCGACGTAGGGCCTGGACGAGAAGGCCATCCCTAAAGACGAGCTTGCCAGAAATGGGATCGGAGACGTAAGTTCCCAAGTACTCTTGTATGTCCGTGTGCTCGTGGTTATTGATCCGGACGAAACGATGACACGTCCTCTTCGCCAAAAATTCGACAGTGCTTGTTTTCCCACTGGACGTAGGGCCTTCGATCAGGACTGGGAACATGCGGGTGGAGATAATTCGCGCGAGATCGATGAGCTTTCGTTCCACGGAAGGCGTCATGACATAGTCATCGGTTGGGACCTCAGCCAGATCCCCTTTCTCGAGATAGAAAGGACCAAACTTAATGAAATCTCCTAGAGGGCGTGACTGGGGTGGTGCGGGTTCCTTTGTGAGCAACAGACGGATGTTCCGAATCCCGTTCAAGATATGTTTTTGGGCCAGGGTTATAACAAGCTCCGCACTGGGTGCGTCCAGAGTCATCGTAAATGCCATCAGACATCCTTCCCACAATGCCCTTCGGAGACTATATGCACTGGCAATTTCGGCTGCAAAAGTCAAAGCCCTCGCCAAAGTCCGCATGCTGAAGTGAGGTCGGCGGTTAGATGCATCAGCAATGCGTCTGTTCGCAGCGAGTGCCTTTACGCCAGTGTAGAACTCTGCAATGTCCATGATGGCGGCCTTGTCACTGACCGCAGACGGTCCAATATATTGAGTGATAATGGCTAGGAGTGTTTCTTGATCTGCATCGGGAGGAGGGACCTCGATCTCAGTGAAGTAGGACCTAACACTGGGAGGGAGTTCCTTCTTCCCAGCATCGGTCGCCGGATTCATGCAAGCAAAAATTCGAAAGTCGGGATGCCTCGGGACCGGCTCCATGGAGCCCTGCTCAGTCAAAGTGACAGAAGAAGTGGGGTCACGAAGTAGTATTGAGATAGATTCAAGTGTTTCTGTGCTCGCAAGATTGATCTCGTCAAGCAAAATCCTACATTCTGTTAGCCTCTTCTGGACCACGGATGGCGTGAGCCACATACCAGTCACCAGACTTTAGCGCTCGAATAAGTGGTCCTTCCACAAAACCAAACGCAAATTTTCCGCTTTTCGCGATGTATTGAGCCTCAAATTGTAGGACCTCCTGCTCAAATGCTGACCAGCTCCTCTCTGACTCATGGAAGTGTGATTCCTCTGTTCGCTTGCGTTTTCGGGGGGTTCCTGATTCAGGGACTTCGGTGCTTTCTCCCCTAGGGCGGATAAGCCGTTGTCTGCCCAATAAACAGAACCGCACATACCTATTTGTATCCTCGTTCAGCTTGCTGCGAATTCTATCCTTCGCTAGCCTAATACTTTCCTTCCACAGGCCCGTTGCCCGCTTCCATTTTCCTTCTTTGACGGCCTTCCACGTCGACTCTTCGAATTTCACATTCTTCTTTTGACTAAACGTGCTACGAAACAAGTCCAGGAACTGCAATTGCAATTCGGAACCAGGGACGCGCGCATCAATCGGTTTGAAAGAACCAAGTAGATCGGAGGACTCTGTTTGCTGTGAAAGGTTCACAGAAATGAGCGGGCGGTGAAGGAGATGTGCCAGATGAGTTATGACGCTAGTCTTTCCGGTGCCTGTCTCACCAGTGAGGAGTACAGGTTCGCCCATAGAAATGGATGTCCCTATTCGCGACATCAGAGTGGCTGCCGGACGGTGGACCACAAACGGACGCGTCGGTGGAAGTGTGATATTTAACTTTCTTGTCCACGCCGGCAACACAATAGGGCCCAAACGCAGACCGGTGGTGCGCCCATTCGAGTCCGTTTCATTGATGACCTCAGGGACGTATTGACCAAGGAGCCAATCACATTTTTCTTGCGTTAGACCAAGGTGCTCTGCAACGATGGTGGTAATAGCGGTGGTGCGTGTGCGGGAAACGGTAGTTAAGGACCCTGCGCCAAAGAAAACGTCTCTGGCATGTAAGAACATCTCCTCGCGTAGCGTTGGATTAGGGAACACGGAAACAAGGATGCCAACATGATCCACTAGGGGGCGCACTGAATCAGCACTCGGTGGGGGATACGAAGCAGGGAGAAGAGCCTCCAAGCGTGAGCAGTACTTCCGTAGGTCGCGCAAGCCTATGACCCGGTCAGTGGAGGTGGGACCTAATGCCTTGATAGCGCTCCATAACATAATGATGCCCCACGCGGCGGGTCCTAAGAGCTTCGGGAATGAGGTAGCAATGATGGTGTGGAGTTCTTCTTGTGCATGGGTAGGGATGATAACTTCGTGGAATTTGTGCGCCCCGAAGAATGTGGGCGGGGGAAAGGTGTCATGGTCGGATTTTGAAAGTGACCGTGTAGCAAAAATGGCAAAACTCCCTGATGCGACGACCTCCCCACGACTTGGGATGGTCAGTTTGGCCCGTCCGCCGATCCACTTCCCCATACCCAAAGACTCGACGAGAGGCTTTAAGGTCCCAAGTACTTCATTACTTCCTTTGTCAACATCTTGCAGGATGACCCATCGTCCTGTTCTCATCGCTCGCACGAGAACGCCTTCCTTCCATTCGAAAGTACCTGAAGATCGTGTGGATTGTACATACGATCCTAGAAGAGACCTGCCATCAAGAGACGTATCCGCAAGGTTGATTGTCATAAGCTGGTTCCTAACATCAGGGTATAGCGTCGATGCAAGGTGAGAAAGTAAGAGAGTCTTGCCCGATGACGGGATTGATGTCAACAGGACAGGAAGACGGAGCGATACATATAACGCCAAGGCGCGCAACGCATTGTTTGAGGTATTGGTGTGGACCAAGGGGGTCGCTGGCGCCATTGCGATCGTGGAAGTGCGAAACATCAGAACTCCCTGGACGCTAACGACCAGTGTGCTATCACAAAATGTCAGACAGTGTCAATATTAGTATTAGCTGATGGAACGCACCTCAAATCAAATGGTTTTATAGAGATATCTCCCTGGCCAATGGAGAAATCCCGTGTGTCGGTGGCAATGGCGTTCCGCGAATCATAGATTCGCTGCGTTTCGATGACAGGTAGGAGCCAGCCATCGATGACATTGGTACGTCCGTGAAGGTCCAGCCCGAATTCTAATGGGCATTCTACATGTGCCATTGACCCAATAAGGGTGGTCTCTAATTTTTCCCTCTCGGCTTCGTTCATGCCGCTCTGCATCGCGTAACAACGTATAGCAAGGTAGCGGACCCCAAAATCCGGGTGGGGTGTCCGAAAGATGCGAGAGAGAGGTTCCAAGGGCCAATCGAGCCAACTTGGAAGTTCGGGATTAGCCATCAGAATACGATAGTACGCAAGAAGTACACGATGCAGGCGAGATGGAGGGGTTGTCTCAGGGGGGACAGACATAAAGATTGAGGAGAGAGGTCCAGCATTAGGGACAAACTCTTGGAGGAAGGTGGAAAGAACCCTATGGTCGTGTCAACGTACCGCAACTGACTCTTATGAATGGGACGTACGGGAAAATCTCCGTGTGTGGCTGTAGCAATAAACATAACGCAGATAGCTTATCCTCTAATGACTCTGAGTCTTTCAGCCAACGCGCGCATAAATCAAGCAAGAGTGGACGAAAAGCATCTGCGACGATGGTCGTACAGGATGGGAGCAAGAGAAACTTTGATGCTAATGACAATACTTCTCCCGAAGATAAGTCTGCCAGATTAGCTTGGACGTGAGAGGTCCATTCAGGACAATTCGATGTGAATTCGAGCCACTGTGTCTTGGGGTTAAGCGAAAGCGGGTCTCGCAGATGACTGGGCAGCGACATCGTCAAGGTGTAGGCCAGCTACCATAACAATTGTCGCTGAATACTAGTGAAGATAAATCAACTTGTTACGCACAGGTGTTAATAGAATATCGAAGATTGAAATGCTCCAGCTCAGCCAAACGCTATCCGAAACCGACAAGTCGAGTATCGAGGAAAATGTGAGCGTGAGCGCCAAAACGCCTCGTGACATTGCAAAAACAAGTGCACACGAGATCGTGTGTAATAGCTATCCCCATATGGGAAGCACAAGAGGTTATTGCCTTAGTAAGCACACAGCTAACTATGGTAATTTCTAATAACACAAATTTGTCTGGGTTCTGGCTTCTCCCTTGAAAGAAAGTGCATTTGTATCACATCCAACAGTAGAATAATACCCACTGATTAGTTTTGTAAAAAACAAAAAAATAAGCACTGGCTGTTTTGCCTTAATTTGAAACAAAAATTCAAATACTCATTTTATTGTGCTTAAAAGCCTCGAAAACATTTATAACTTAAGTCTTTACAAGGCCTTTTGTCTGTCAAAATATTATTGCAGAATTAATTGAACCAACAGGGCCCCGACAAACCCGCGTGACACCGCAAGCAGCGGCTCTGCCGCATCTCCTCTTGAGGTTGGCCGCCGTGTGCATTCCATAGCCGCCTCTTCCACGCCCATCATTGGCAGGCTGTCAACGCCTTCGCCCACCGCTCCTCCGTCATCGGCAGAATGCCAATGTCCTCGCTGCGCCGCGCCTCCATCCTCGGAGGGCGGTAATCTTACTTTCCGCCTAGCGGCCAACACTTCGGGCATCAGCTTCGAGGACGCCGCCCTTGTACTCGCTCGTCGCGCCTCATGGAGCTGCCGATGCCATCGCTCGTCACACCTCATGGGGCTGCCAACGCCGTCCCTCGTCGTGTCTTATGGGGCAACTGACGTCGTCGCCCGTTGCACCTCATGGAGCCGCCGATGTCCTCGCTCACACTTCACTACCGACCGTGGGCATCCAACTACCCTCACTCACTGTGGGCGACGACCTTACCTCGCGTCTGGTGGATATCACGACCAGCGCCCTTTCACTATACGCCGTCCATCAACAGGGACGACAACATCCTCAGCCGTAATGAGAACCAGCGCGCAAACATCATCCGTGGTACTCTCCCCACGGAATTTGTCACGTTGCATGACGGCAACGAGTCTTTACGACACGCACTCGACACCGTGCACAGGGACTCCGCACGCATGTGCGGGGAACTCGACAATGTGCGCCGGGGCACGGACCTTGCCTTGCGACTTGCCGACGATGCGACTCTCGCACCCGCCGTCTCGGCCTCCTCCCTCATCGACAGGACGCCGATGTCCTTGCCTGCCGTGCGTCCATCCTTGGCGGGTGGTAACCCCGTCTTACGACTGGCCGACGCTGCCAGTCTCGCTGTCTTCCGCGTCCGCCTTCTCTCATACCGCGCAGATGTCTGTAGCTGCTCCATTTATCGAGTCCATCGGCATTTACCGAAAGTTATGCCTGTGTCTTCGCAACACCTCCATCTTGGTGCTGGCCTTCTATTACATATGCGTTTTGCCTTTGCTAGGCCCTCGCATGTATCTTGTTTGGCCTAGTGGCCTCTTCCTTTTGGGTATCATGCACCCCATGTATCTCTCAGATGTGTCATACTATATTCTGTATTATGGTACTCTAAAATATAAAAGCCTTTCTTATCCCTCTAAGCTCATCCTGGAGGGGGAGGGTGTAAGACGGGCAACTCCCCTGTCTCAACATTCACAGCCTGGAAAATTGCATGATCGAGCACGATCAACTGTGAATAAGGGAAAGTGCCTATTGCCGAGTAGATAGGCTTCATGTATATAAGCTTTGCTCCTCCGTGGTAGAGGAGCATGTTGCAAATCAGCGTTTTAGCGCGGTAACAGCACAGCGAGCGATTTTGCCAGCGGACGCGCGCGAGGGGGGACTGAGCAAGTTCAACTGTGATTACTAAGCGAAAGGTGCCTCTACTGTACGTGCTAGCGCTGCGTGCACTGTCCTAAGTGTCCGTGTGATAAGATAAATGACTATCTACTGTGACTAATCTATACAAAAGCCCACCAAAAGGGCTGCTAACGATGAAATGTGCACTTGCACATGCTGTACTATAAACTGTGTGGTAAAAGCGTCCTGGGGCCCAAGGCCTGACCTCTATTTTTGCGACACGATGGCCATGTCGACCTCGACCACCTCTAATCACTGGTCCGTGCTGTTGGAGGTTATGCAATCGCGCACTCGGCGCAGAAGGGTCCACGATGGCCCCGAAGGTCAGCGCCGCCGAGCGCCGAAGGTGTCTGAATCGAAGTAGGGTTCTGTTAGTAACTATAAACCGTAATGAGAATCCGACATATAACTACCTACCAATCTGCAAAGAGGGAGGC
>Ga0307510_10002790_pt1 | contig 20042 bp, 22 predicted proteins | sample 12_EM_MG_FD_207224 | JGI IMG/M metagenome (GOLD analysis project Ga0307510, IMG submission 207224) | Populus trichocarpa ectomycorrhiza microbial communities from riparian zone in the Pacific Northwest, United States - 12_EM | ecosystem: Host-associated > Plants > Roots > Unclassified | place... | reverse complement strand
TCACGGAGACGCGGAAGAGTTGTATGAGGGCTACGTGGACCAAGAGAATTTGAAAAAAAAAAAATAAGAGAAAGGAAGAGGTGGAGACAGGAAGGGCGGGGGAAGACGTACCGACTCCGGCAGATGCAAATGCGAGACTCGTACGGACGTACGCTAAGAAGGTGCGTTCGGATGCAAGGTGGTCGCGTGCGACAGAGCCCGTGTTCTGTAGGGTGAGCGAGAGGCTGAATGGAAGTGGCGCAGCGGCGGAGGCGTCATCGTTGCCCGCCTTCCGTCGGGTAGAAGACGTTGGGGCTGAAGGTCCCTCACGAGGCTCGTTTGCATCGATGCGCGAATGTCGACATGGACGATGTGTGTCATCGTCCGAGTCTGAGGTCGGTGGACAATCGCGAGATTTGGACAAGGATAAAGGGGAACGGGCGGGCGCACTCGCAGGCTCTGGGGATATCGAAGAGCGGTTTCGGGAGCGGGAGGAGGACATGGATAAGAGCCATCGTCATAGTTTTCTTCGACTTTTGAGATCTTCGTGGTGGGCAAAGTTTAAAGTCCGCATGATAAGGCGGAGGGTCCTGATGTGACGAGCCGTAGTGTTTGCGCACGAATCAACCTCAGAAACGCTGTATCGAGACTTTGACACATTTCTAGCATTACCTTTCAAATCTCAGGCTATTCGCGACGACGGTCCTGATCGAAATGGACGAGTGACCACATGCTGGATAAAATTGGACCGGAAGATAAGAAACAAGATAAATCGACGGTGGTATGATGGGCATCGAGGTGATAATAACGTTAAGAAAAGGAGAGTATAGTAGCTGATCTGATGATAACGCCTCTTGCATCCCCCACCATGCAAGGGCTCTTAGGAACAGACTCACCCGGGTCCAAAGGTGTGATCTGACCACGATGATTGATTGGCGCTGGCAGACTCGGATGACGACACGAAAGGCATGGTATTGTTGTTTAGACGGAAGTGTTGAGGCCTAGGAATGGTGTCAAGTAAAATACATCCATGACACTGATAATTCATCCTTTGACTTTGTGACGAGCCAAGAGCGCAACCATCATGAAAATAGGGAATTCAGGATTCGGGGCGGTATACTTCGTTCGGTGAGGACTAGAGGACTGGTGAAATGGACGTGCTGTATATCGGGCAATGTATACCCGAGGCATGAGCTGTACTAACTATACAGTAGTACCCACCCTCATGGTGGTACACACTTTTCGACCACGAAAACGTCAGACGGTACTGAGATGCAGAGGTTGATAATGACGGAATGTGAAAAATATCAAGGAGATTCCGGCGGTAGAGGGATTATGGTAGAAGGTGAACTCGGGGTGGGAGGTACGAAGAATAATAAGGGTCAAAGATACCCATGCCCATGGAGAATTCGTGCTCACCTGTGCAAGTCACACGATCCGATCATCCGTATCATCCGCATCGTTTGACGGACCACCACGCCTCCAGAGTCGATCCAGTTGTCAAGGTACAACCACAATACGCAGCGTGTTCGTGAGGCAGGCCTATCCACGCCGACTTGTCCGAGGTCTCCGCCCTTGTTGTTCGACATGCAGTACTGTCACGGTACGCACCACAGAATCGCAGAGGCCATAGGGCCAGAAAGTAAATTCTTTCATCGCAGAGTTTGAAGCGTCCTCGGACAAACACACAGCATGCTTGGACGGCGGTCGTGGCCTAAAATTTGCAATTCTTGCGGTACAGCGCTCCTCGCTTTTGTGGGGACGACGGTGGGACCAATCCCACAAGCAGTGGGGCCACTATTGGCATTACCGAATAGCCCGACGTTACCGCAATCAATTTCAATGAGGCACGAAATGCCTCGTGGCACGCTAATATCTCGTACAGATGTCCATTTCTTACGTGGCCCATGTCGACTGTTGCCCCAATTGTGGGCTCCTCGTAGGCATGGAAATATTACAACACCACTGCTATAGCGCACAACTTCGCAGACAACGTTGGATGATGGTTCAAACGCTTGTGGCCCAACTCCCCGTTCCGTTCGACTATTGTTCGCTAAATCGTTGAGCATTGTGACGCTAGGTACGGCCCTTTTTCATTCCCTGTTTCCCTTTGAAACGACACTGACTCGAGGACAAGAAAGGGTCGACGCAACCGCACCTGCGTACTTAACAAAGAGGAAGAACTGCCCCTCTCAAGCCACGCCTTTTGTTGTATCACCTCAACAATGTATCGCAGTCGATCCGTCCCGAGAGCCTAGATGACTCCTCGACGCCGCGTGCTGAGCGGTGCTGATAAAAAGCCGTGGCTGCGTACGTCACATCCTCACCGTGAATCCGAGTGAGCCCCGCTACCCCTCGGTCACAATGTCCATTTTCGCTCGCACCCCCGAAAGTAACGCCGCCTGGCACCAACTCAAGCGCAACGTGGCGATCGGACCCGACGCCCTGCAGCGCTCGCCAGGCGGAGAAAGATCTCGGGAATTGCAGCTGCTCTTTGCAGGTACGCGTCAAACGAGACGTCTCCTCCCCCTTTCTTATCCGAGCTAACACCCATCTCTATTTCGCCACTCGCTCCCTCACCTGACTGATTGATTGATGGACGGATCGACCAACGCTAACGCTAACACACGATCGACTCTTTGGCACGCACGATCCGTTCACCCGGACAGAACTCCAAGAGACTCCTAACCCGGAAGCGTTCGACCGCTTTTGCGCGCTGTCGGTGGAGCTCGCCGAACTTGCCGAACAGTCCCTCTTGCGGAGCTTGGAGCGACAACGTTGCCAGGACATGTGCATTGCCGACCTTCAAGCCGGCATCGAAAAGTACTGCCGCCTCTTCGACGAACACCTCAGGCTCGTCGACTTTGTCCACCAGCAACAAGTCCTCGCTCTTCAGAAGCAGGCAGAACTCGAGAGAAGGCGACGTCTGCATGCGGAAAACGAAATTCTGAAGGCCGCCCGCGAAATTCAACTTCGTAGGGATCGTGAGGGTGAGTAGTGCTGCTAGTCTCAGTAGCCATTCGACTATGGGACATAAATAATTTTAGTTATCCATTGCCGTACAGTACTGTAGATGTTTCCCGTTCATTACTTGTGTTCGTAGCGGTTATCGATTATTTTATAGAGAAATATTGGAGATATACTACGATTATATGCGTATCGCTGAATTACGTGGGCTGAGTAGAATCATTTTGGTCATCCAATAGGCTGTTGCGTTGTTGGTGATGTAGCACTGGTTCAAAATCCCTGAGAGTATGGTCCAAGCTGTCGTTCGTTGCGGTCCAATGTTCCGCCATTCGCGAAAAGTCAGCATGCCTGCTAAGGAGCTGACTCTGGTTCTGGCCGAGTTGACCCTCGGATTGAACGAGTCGCTCTTCCCTGGCGTCCATGTCACGCTTGTAGTGTTCCAGAAGTTGGTTGTGGTTGTCCACCAACTGGGTAGCATAGTATAAAACTGTAAAATCGTTAGTTATTCACTGCCCACGTGGGAGATACGGGTGATAGTACGTACTCATGCTGAGGCGATCCTTCTTCCACTTGACTTCCGCTCCGGGGGGGACAAACAGCTTACAGAGAGCCTCGATGTTTTCGTCGTCCGACTTCCTCTGGTCCAAAAGCCTGTTGGTCGCCCTCGGGTCCTTCGGTGGCCTGCCCCTTCCAGCGCGACGTAGCGCCCTTTCTGGGTGACCGTCCATTGATGAGGTGGCTGGCGGGGGAAGCGGGTGGTCCAAGATATGAGACGGGGCACCGGAAGCGATAGCCGAGGGCGACTGAAAGAACATTGGGTTAGCCATGTCCTCTTGCATATCAGGCGAAGTAGACGATCGAGAGGATCTGGTAACGTTCGAGAAGGGTAGAATGTCACTACGTTGAGCGTGAGATGATGGTCCGGGTAGCATGTTCATAAACCCAGGGGAAATGCGATTTGCGTTCGAAGGCCTTAGCGAGAGACTGGATTGTTCAGGAAAGGGTGGATACGTAGCTGGAGCAGGCAAATGCTCGAGAAGATATTGGGACATGAGGGCATTCTGTGCACTCGGCATGTCGGCATCGCTGTGACGCCTAGAAATCCCCGGTGGGAGACCAGGGAAGTGGTCGGGTAGCGGTATGGGTAGTGGCGTCGTTTGCGTGTGGATAGATTGCAGACCCTGGAGCGGAGAGGCGACTTGAGGCGTATCGGAATACGGGCTACCCCCAGAGGTACTACTTCCATCTCCTAGGGATGGCGTTGGCGGGGGAAGAGGTTGAGATGAGGCCCGTAGTTGAGCGGATGGGTGACCGCGCGACGGGTCGCTCGAAATATAGGGTGTGAAATGTGAGCTTGGCGATTGTCTGTATTCTTTGACTACAGTTTAGCGCCAGGAAACTCACACATCTCGAAGTTGCGACGTACCGTGAGCAGGAGCTCGCATGGCGTAGGGGCCGGTTGACGATAGCGGAGTCGAGGGACTCGGTACATACAACGGATTATTAGATTCGCCGTTTTGACTAGCGATAGGGAATGGCGTGAGCACACGATTGGCGTGTTCTCCGATTTCTGCGTGCCCGTGTGGAAGTGAGTTTTGTTGAAAGGAATGTTTGCCTCGCGTATTTGGCGGAAGAAGGCCCCTTGTCTCCGCACCTGGCGGTCGTTGAACTATATGATAATCCTGCGTCATTCGAGGGGCTCGAAATTGTTGGTGAATGTCATTTTGGGGCGTGGGGACGTCGTATTGAGGAACTAGTGATGGATCTAAGTTATCGTATGGGTCCATGTGGAACAGTAGAGAGTTGCGGAGCTGTGACGGTGACCTGTAGAAGTAAACTATCTTATATTAACAAGAATGACAAGAGTGGACAGGCAAAGGGAAGTAGTGCGAACATCTTGTACGTCAGGCCAATTGGAGTGATCATGACGACTGAGGTAAGTGAACCCATCGCCACGGACTCGGGCCACGTCCTTCGAAAGGCTTCTCGACTAGCCGTCGGCGCCCCAGCGTTGAAACTTATGTTGGGCGACAAGAATCACCCATTAAACCAGTAAATGCTGCGTGCCTGGAGATGTCAGCAGGGGGGACCACACTCGGGAACAAGAAAAGGGCCATAGAAGGGACAAGGGGATCCCATTTTTGGCCATGCGCTCTGATGGCTGGATCGGGCGGAGCGACTGTAGGGAATGAACGTGGCCGAAAGTTTTTGATGGGACCAGCAGGACGAGTTTAACACGGTACGTTGACCCAAGGGTATCGAACACATCGGACCCGGAGGAGGAGACCAGTTGTATTATTGCTAGTGGCAGTGGGTGTGGGCAATCAATCCAATCAATCAACCGTTGCCTTTCCCACGGTCACGGTACCCCCCGTCCTCCCTCATTGGTAGACGCTCAACTGGCTCGTAATTCATTTGCTTTTTCTCTCAGACCCTGAAAATTATTAACGAAGCATTGCGCCGACAGATGCAACTCTACGCCTTTTAACTCACATTCGTCTGTCGGACTCATCCACCGAGGTTCGTCCCAGTTCCCGTAGGCCACGTTTTTTGCATGTTTTACAAGAAGGATGCTTCCTTTCATAGAGTCACCTCCGAGAAGGGACTATGCGTGGCTGATTGCCGCCTACCCGACCTTCGCTCTGTCTCATTCCCCGCGCTTGTTGAAGCGCTGGCTCGCGATTCCGTGCCCGTTGCTAGGATTGGAGTGATCTGGCGGTTCTGTGGCTGAAACATCCAAACGCTTCTCCTGATTCTTTGCGCCCTTCCACTCCACTGGCCACTCCGGTCCGCTTTCCAGTTTCTCGTTACGGTTCGTGTTGTCTTGTTATTCAAGGATGCGCGAGGCCCAACCCGTCACGGTGTCAAGTTCGGCAGCGGAGGCTGTACGACGTCGGCTCGGCGTGTCCACTGTCCGGGAATCGTGAACCAAATTTACTTTTGATTAATTCCGTCCTGTCAATGTCCCAGTTATGACCCTCTCAATGAGATTTACCGCGGAACTCCCGGCTCGGGGACTGGTCGGTTCCCGGTGCATACCAAGTGACAAGCCCAAGGGTGCAAGGTGAGGGCACACGGGGTCGCACTTTGTACCCCTGAGACGACTGTAGCTGGGTCTTCGATATCGCGGCCATTGCCGACGAGCTGAGATGATCGAATCTACTTTAGTATGGGTAGGTGGGCATTGTCGTAGTAATGACTGAGGGTGGTGCTGACATCTCCTCAGAACCAAGACTCGGACGCTGCCACCAGCAACAGGCTTTTGATGAGAGGAACAAGTACCCCATTGGCTAATGAGTACGAGAGATGTTGACCCATCCATCACATCTGACTACCGCATCACGTTCTGTCTGTTATTCTGTCAATTTGTTATACATTTCTGACAGATTTGCCCTCGTGCATTGTTTATAATCCCCACTCAGCCTCCCCTTGCAACTGCTGGTTGTCATTGCGATGCCTATGTTGATATATCCTTTCCAGCCAGGCCCAAGTCAAACTCACTACTCCAAGAATTCATTCACCAGTGAGCCCACCAAGTAGGCTTTCTATAATGACGGTTCAATAAAGGTTTCGCTCAATCGTTTCCATCCTGTTTACGTGTAGATCTCTTCTGGCGAGTCCGTCAGTGGGTCACATAACGCCTCCCTACCGACCGTGGTTGGCTCGGAGTTTGTTCCCACTATGATCTGGTTCACACTTTGCCGAATTTCTCACTGTGCTACCGACAGACAGGACCTACATTATGCAGATATTGATATTGCGTTGTCCATGTGGTTCTGGGAAGGAGAACGGACCCCCATTTTGTCAACCCTCCATGACTGTTCCTTACGCCTCCTTTTCGGGCAAGTGTCTGCCACTAAGCCAATTGATGTTCAATACCCAATACTTCTGTGCCTCGGTACCAATTCTCGGAGGTACCGAAGTCGTGTGCTGCAGGTAGTACGTACGTCATCAAGTCCGCAGGTGTGAGGAGTATTTCTCTGCGTCTACCTTTTCTCTCTCACAATGACATTTGGAATCAGAAAATCGTTTTGTATGGATTTCTTCGAGTCACAGCAGCACTGAGAAGTGAGGGCTATGGGGGGCAGCCTCTATACAGCATGAAGTGGAGGCAGGAGGACTTCTGGGATGCCCAACATATTTCAGATCAGTCAAATGAGAAGTAGAAGATACGTAAGCAATGAAGGTTTTTCTCACACACGTGTGCTGTATTCTTCTCATACTCCATCTGGGTTACTAGGTCTCCTAGTGGTAGGTGGGGTCCTGATCCCTGTATCTTTCATCCCATTATGGGCTCACAATCCCCAAGAGATCGGCACATTATATCAGCTCGCCACTACAGGATTGGTCAACGACCGTTCCTCGCGCAGGTGCATCTCGAGTTAAGTTGACACTTAATGCACCACGACGCTGTCCTGTCAACTGTATATGGTACAGTATCGAAGTGTAGTCCTCCTTCGCAGTACCGTCAGATCTCCGAGTTCCGAAGCAGGTCTTCCAAGAGAGCCGTGCTCCGTGCGGGGCACCACACAAGTAACTACTGTAGTAGCACCCTAGGGCTTCTCCATCTTCTCGCGCGCCGGCTGTGGGGTGGAGCTTGAAGATTTGCGGTATTTCCGGAATCGCGCATGATTTGACGCATTTGATTCTTTTTTTTTCTTTGGATACTTGGGCTTGGTGCTAAAGTGAGGTGCCAACTCCGTCCACTGGCACGCCAACCCCAAAAAGCTTTGACGCTGTTGAAAGAGCAACGTGCTATACAAGGTCACGGGCGATGAGGGCGGGGGGCACAAAAAACTTTACTTGATCCAAGGCTCAGGGTCTCGGATCGTCCCCGGACGTATGAAGGGGACGCATAGTTCCCTCTGTTCGCTATAGGCAATATAGTCCCAGAGAGAGAGACCATAATTTACGAAGGGCGCGAGAATGAGGAAGTTGATGTGATGAATGGCGGTGGCGGCCAATTGAATATCCGAGTCGGGGGTTCGGTGCGATCTCTGATTTGAATCTAACACGTGCCGTTCCTGAAAAGAAAAAAAGTCCCTTTGCGAGTTTCCGTTTTCCGAAGCCAGTTAGACCGTTGCAGCAACTTGAAGCTGCGACTACAGTAGTAACATGTCTGTACAATCTGTCAATATCAGGCATCAGTGAAAGCGTACTCACATCACTGGCACAAGTATTCAAAACAACCGCTGAAAAAAGGACCTCACACACAGATTACGGCACCTCAATATATCGATCGTCTCCGTCAAAATAGTTTCGCGTTTCAGTTTTTTTTTTTCAGGACTGTGAATGGCTACTAACATTGCTAACCTGTCGGGTGGGGGCTCCAGTTCGACACAAGTTCGGTCTGCAGCAGACTGAGTCCTCAGGCCTCAGGGCTGACGAGCTCTTCGTTGGTCGGTGAATTGGCGATTACAGTGCACACCAGATATCAATTCAATTATCAATGGCTCTTCCGAGTCCCCGCCACGCCCCATACCCGAACCGGCGAACCCTCGATCAACGCCAGGGGCATGCAACGACCGCTGAATCATGCCTTATGCCTATGCCGCCGTTTTGACTATCAGACCTGCGCCACTGATTGTAGCACACTACTACTAAGGCTGTCATTTCTGCCCGCGCCACTTGGGTTTTTCAAACCCCATCCTTCTACCAGTTCTCGCCCTCGTGTGTTTACTATCGTTCATTGTCGGGTATCTACACCCGCTCAACACCTCGGCGATGGTAGCTCTTTTCACTAAGACTAGGGTACAAGACGGAGGTGCTTCCTGGACTCTCCATTTAAGCTAATACCTCACGATGCTTCGCCAACATCGCTCATCACTGTTCGCGACAATAATTCGCAGGAACCCCTTCAGAAATTGGCGCGTTGGACTTCCGTCATGTCCCTAGTATGTCCTTACATACATAGTTGTCCACAGTCACCAACGCGATTCACAGAGTCGCCTCATCGCGCGCGATTCATCGTTCCAAATCAAGCCTTTATTCAGGGGTTCGTGAGTTTGCCTTGTTGATGTGGTCTGGGCGGAAGGAGGGGAATTGATCATACATGATACAGGTCAGCCTACTCGGAGTCTTAATTGGCCCATTTATCCGCTGGAGACGTCAAGTTGATCGAGGCACGCTTGTCCTCTATCATTTTGACTATACTGTTCACCACGTAGATACGGTACAGCTGACTAAAGCTTTCCCATCTCTCAAATCCTGGGGTCGAAAGCGTGTTGTCAGGTGTACCGTACTGAGGTGATGAACAGTACCCGTGTTTCTCAAGTCGATCGTGGTATGACAATAGGTGGTGCCATGAGATACTGGCGCCTCGTCGGAGATCAGCTCCAACACAACATGGCACCACCGACTGTATGCATACGACTACGATTCATCAGTAATTGACACTAGGATATCGAGATGCAGTCCATATACACTTGTGCACGCCAGCAATTGTGTGTCAATGTCTGTCATGCTTCGGGGATGGACGAGAGTTTCGCCGCCTAGCATGCAGGTGTATCTGGCATTGCTTTTTTACGAGTCCAGAAGATATCAACTCACGCACCAGGCTTGGCGTATCGTACTCCGAACAGTATTCAATCTGATGAACGCGTGGAATTGACATTACACCAAAAGCAAGAGTCAACATCCTGTGAAGGAATCCGAGAAGACAGCTTAACATCGACGCTCAGTAGAAAAACGAATGACAAACGTCCGTATCCTTCATCCTTTCTGGCACACAACGCTGCAGTACTAAAGGACCGCTGCTTCCTTTAGCTATCCTAACCGGTTACTATTTGCCATGGTGCATGGAGTGGTGGCGAAGCCAACGTGGCGGTTACAGGTGTCGTAAAAAGAGTAAGATCGCTCGAGAACGCGAGGCCTTTGATAAAATCGAGGCCCTGGCCTCCGAGGTCCCCAATGTCGTTAACGACGAGGTATATGTGGTGCGATTCGCCGCCGATAAGCCCATTGAGAGCGCGGGGCCAGATCTGGGCGTTTGCGGTGAATTCGAATGTCTTTCCACCGATGGTGAAGAAGAGCGACTTGAGGTTGGCATATTGCGCAAGGGTAATGCGGAGGAGTTGCGCACATGGATCGAGGATCGCGCCAGCCGCAGTGCGATAGCGGTCAAAGGCTTCTATGTGGGAGTCGTTACTCTGTACTCGTATCTAGTAACGAATTAACTTACCAGTGGCGAGGAGGATGAGAGCCGTTCCAGTGTCAACGATGCCAGCAGACTTGTCAAGGATGGGAACTGAGGCACCGTATCGAGTGGGCTGGCCAATACCCCAGTACTTGCTTGCAAGGGAAGTTGTCGTGAGGGGCCTGTACGGGTCGCGCTGAGCAAGGAAATACCACGGGCCATGCTTCTGTACCCACTTACACATAGGTGAAAGGTCCAGTGAATTTGGCAGGGTCAACACCACCAAAGGCCAGCTCTCCGTTCTTGGCCGATCCTTGCGGCCATCAGGAAAAACCTCCCGTGCTAATGATTGATAATAGCTGCTAGCGAGTGATAATAGCTGCTAGCGAGTGATAATTATTGATAATAGCTGACTGCTTATGCTAATTATCAGTATTATCGATAATTATCTCTCGTTAGCGCGGGAGGTTTTTCCTGATGGCAGTCATGGGCTCAAGAGGCCGACCACCTGAAGAATCGCCGCGCACAGTCAGCAGGGACAGCAAGGCGGTAAGAGGGAATCGGAGAACCCCCCGCAGCCATAGGATTGAGGTGCAGAAATGGGGAGGTGCAAGGGCAAACGCCACAACTGCGGAGAGGAGAGTCACTGGGCCTGTGCCAGCGGGCGCCACCGTCACTCACGCTCCGAAGGAAGCCAGCAACAGAACCTGCCGCAGAGTAACCTCGGGTGCACCAGAGCAGCCAGAGACCGCCCTGTGGATGCCACCCATGCTGCCGATGTTGAAGGGGAGGGTTGTTCGCTGGCCGAGGAAGGGGCCACGCACGCGCAAATCGTGGTCGTGTCCTGGCAGCACCCACAAGAACCCAGACCCCACGATTTCACGCGCAAAGATCAGAGTGGAACTGGAAGCGATATCAGGCGAGCTGGGCACCATCGAAGAGGTTGCTCACACACAAAGCGTTGATTCGGAGCTGGAGCTGTAGTTGGGCGAGCTAGGCGACCCGAACGCGAACGCTCTCGCACGTCTAGAAGGCACAGGGCCAGGAGTCTTGATAGATAAGGAAGATGATTGGTCGCTGGGGGAGGAGGAACTGAAACCGCAGGGAGAACGCCAGCGATGGAGAGGACAAGGGTCCTCATATCGAGCTGCGAGAGCCCGGGGTTAGCCACCTTGCCATGCTGGAGGAAGCACAGTCCCTCACCTAGCCATCACCACCACCCACTGATTCTGAGGCTGCTAGTATGCAGCATGTGTTGGCCATCCCAATATCAGACCGCGGCACGGATTTAGAGCCCTGCCAGCAGAGGGCGCGGAACCCCCGGAACATCCGCCTAGCATATCTGAGCCCCTACCAATGTAGGGAGGCTGTTGGTGTCGCTCCGGGGCGAAGAATCGCGGGACGCGACGGGCCAGATGGGCCTGCCGTTGGCACGTACACAAGAGGGAAAGAAGTCCCTCGGAGAGGCGCATGGCTGCCCTCCTGCGCTCCCCGACCTGAAAACGCTGGGCTCTGCCATTTGGGAGCCAGAGCCCGATGATCCGAAGGTCCGTGTCCACGCAATTCAAGTGCGGAGGCGTGTTCTTGACAAGGGTGCGAGCACGCGTCCTGATCCGCGGCACAGTCCGGGTATTGTCATTATCGATCCGGATGCCTGTTTGGCGTAAGCATCACTGCTTGGAGGGAGCCAAAATTATCCTTACCAACGTGGGCAGCGAGCAGTATGCTGCCCAACCAGCCCCTCAAATTTCCTCATCCTTGCCCATATCCCTTGTTCTGCTACCATTTGACACCCCTCATGCACGAAAAATCCGCCGCTTGGAGAGGGCACTGCCTCCGAATGGCGTGTCACCGACCTCCGCCCTGAATGCTTGAAGCCGCCCGACTTGCTCGCAGAAGGCTTGGAGAAATCAAGGGTAGTGTCAGCATTGGGGCGACTCACCTGTCCTCCTTGGCAGCCCCGAAAACCTTTGACCATCTTGGGCTTGCATGCACGATCACGAATACTGATGGAAGTTAAACCCTCAGGTGTTTTGACGTGCACGAACGAGGGGGAGCACTGCTGATCGCAGGCGCCGCACCAGCCCTGGCCAAGGGACCTGCCAGCATCGAGCTTGCAAGTGGGGCTGAGAGAGCCGCCACCGCAAAACCCGAGGCGTTGGAGCCCGGGGCACATGGGAATACAGGGCGTAGACGCGAAACGCCACCGCAAGGCGAGGCCAGACGTGGACTCGAGATACTGCCATGAGAAGGCACGCACATGCACGAGTCGTCACCACCTGAGGCCTGAGGCGCTGCCATCAAAGCGCGAGCGTGAGCGGGCCCGAACGGGGGCAAAATGTGAACATGATTGGCTGCCAGGAGAGGTGCCGCGAGGGGGAGAAGACATGGTTGAGATGCCACTGCAAAATGCATGCGCGAGCACGATGCGCCGCCACGACTCGGAAGGGACCCGAATGAGGGTGCCCTGGCCACCTGGGATCCTGGAGAGAAGTTGCTGAGGGAGGAGTTCGATTCGAAATGGCCTGTTGAGGCCAAGAGCGACGCAGTGGGGATTGAGACCAGCAACGGCCGTTGGCAAAAGTCAAAGTCAGTCAAACAGCACTAGAACAGAAACAACCACGCACGTTCAGTCGTATTCCATCATACATCCCGCCGTCTCGTCCGTCGTCTTGGGGCTCATTCAAGGGTGCAACGTTGACCTAAAGGCATTGCCCAAGGTTTCCCCGCCACACACGAAGGTGTGCTCGGTGGCCATCACGCGCTGTCGGACTGGGATGCACAGGTGGCCGCCGCGTTTTTGGGAAGGAGAATTTCGCCCGCCGCTCAGGCTCCTAAGTTGTCTGCAAAACGAGGTAGAGTGTTACAAATATGGGGTGCAGAGTTGATAGTTATAAGACCTCACCCTGTAGAGAACCGCCAACCTGGCCTGGGACAACTCCTCCCCGAAAGGGCCCACTCCAGTCCCACTCCTCGCGTCAACATAACCCCGATGCCGCGGGGCAAATTCTTCATATGCGACCCTCACTATGCCAACACCCCTCCGGGGCCAACATTTGCGTGCCATCCCTAAACCCGAACTGCCCCGATCGCCACGTTACCAATCCCTCGCTAGGAAACCCGCTCGGACGCGGACTCTGTTCCGGCTATTAGCTAATTGCTGAGAATATAAATATCTTGCTTGCTCAATCGTGGCCTCTAACCGAAACGAACGTGGAGCGTGTATGGCCGAGAGCGGATTGCGATGGCAACTTTTATCCCATGCCTGCAGCAGCTGTCATTGTCATCAGAACTTTGACTGATTTTTCTGGGCATTGGTATTCTCTGTGAGGGCTCCCTTGGGATTTTTTTCTGACCTCGCACCCCTAATTTAACCAAGACTTTCAAAATCCAGCTTGAACGTTTAGTCGCAGTGCCGCACAACGCTACTACTGCCACAGTAGTCCCTGGTGCGAGCCTCTGGGATGGATGGACACGTTCCTCCAATTAATGGGATCGGGTACTGAAATATCGGTATATTAAAGACATGACGACCGTCGTTTATGGTCTCGCTTCGCCCGGTCCTCAGGCCTCAGTTCTCGTCGGCAACGTGTCGTGTCCTCAGAAGCGAACGGACATGCAACGACGAAGCATTTCGTTTCTTTGGCAAGGTTCTGGCTCAATGATCGGGGCTACCATCAAATGATCACTGGCTTTCTGTGTGACGACAGCCTTCAACATGGCAGGTCAACACTACACGGCCCCATTTCTTGTCGACACGTATCAGACAACAGATCAGGAAAGGTGACTGGCTTGGCACGGAGAAGAGGGTTATATCCACCTCTCGTACCACGCACGTCACCATTCCACCAAAAAACCGATCCATCTGGAAACATAAATTAGTAGCATGAGTGCGTGATACGATTCCGTGTGGTTGGTTTAGACTCATACCGCTTACCGTTATAAGAGCACCTCTGTCCGCATTCTCCCTCCTGCATCACCCTTTCACCCCCTCTTTCCCACCTTCCCCGAATCTGGTTATGTTTCTCGTCGCATCACTCGTTCCCTTTGTCGTGCTGGTCAACGTTGTTGTGGCGAACCCAACCGTTGTTCGTGATTCCCCCATTTCACTGCGTATTGCAAAGCAAATCGGCGCCATTGGCGCCACCGAACTGCTCGCGAGAGACCAGAGCAGGGCGCGGAACTTTGTGAGGGAGAACTGCACTTTTCCCTCGGAGGGTACCCCAGACGTCGGCATCATTCACAACAACAGTTTTTACGTGGCTAGCGTGGGCTTTGGAACCCCCCCCACCTACTGTGGGTCTTATTAATTCGAGCCTGGAATAGTCTCCCACATACCCTTCTCAGACAATCTCGCTGTTGACACGGGGAGCTCCAACACCTTCCTGGGGGCTATCAAGCCCTATGTTAAGACCAATACCAGCGTGGTGACAAACAACTCTGTGGTAAGCACCATGTTTTACCCCAATTCGGCATAGCGCAGACTAAAACCTATGGGTTAGTCTCAAATATATGGTTCCGCGAACTTCACTGGTAAGTTCCTCTCGTAAGCATCGCATTTACTACGTCCATATTTTCACCCCAGGAACCGAGTACATGGACACCGTTACGATTGCGCCAGGTCTTATTATTCATAACCAATCCATAGGTGTCGCATCGATCACCTACGGTCTCCGTGAACAAGGTTTGGACGGCATCTTGGGGTGAGCACGAACCGCTGTCTATTCAGTTTGATTATCTCAACGCTATATTCTGAAGCCTTGGCCCAGCCAACCTCACGAGAGGCTCCCTACGGCCAGACAAAAACGAAACCATCCCCACAGTCACAGACAACCTCTTTGATGATGGGTCCATCCCATCCAATGTCGTCTCGTTGTACTTTGAGCCCACGAACAATGGCAGGGAAATGGTCAAGAATGGAGAACTGACCTTTGGTGGTGTCGACCCTAACAAATTTACGGGACCTCTCACGTATGTGTAAGTGTGTACGGAAATATGGCTCGTGGTATTTCTCTACTAAAACCGTGGCTCGCCAAGGCCTATCACGACAACTCGTCCTTCAAACCAGTTCTGGGGTTTCAACCAGTCCATCCGATACGGTGACTCAACGTACTCAACTCCCATTCTTGACAATTCTGCTGGCATCCTTGACAGTGGAACGACTGCTATCCTCCTTGCCACGGGTACGTTTCTTCGTGATTGTGACCATTTGCCGGATATGCGTATAGGATAATGTCCTATGTGTAGAGGCGTATGACCGCTACCGCAATGCGACTGGCGCGATCTTTGACTCAGTCACGGGACTTCTCCGCATCCCTCAAGAACAGTTTTCCAACCTCAAGCCACTGTTCTTCACCATCGGTGAAAGAACATTCGAGTTCACCCCGAATGCCCAGATTTTGCCTCGCACGCTCAACGAGATTTTCGGGGGCAAGCGGGATTATGTTTACCTCGTCGTCATCGAACTTAAGGCTCCAATCGCCAGTAATGGACTGCAATTTATCAACGGCTACGCGTTCCTCGAACGCTTTTACTCTGTTTACGACACTGATAACAGGCGCATTGGACTCGCCGAGACTCCGTTCACCATGTCAAATATCAATTGATCCCATTCAGTATCGCAGTACTTGGGGGCCAGAAGGTTCTTGTGTTTCTGTATGACCAGTTTCGGGGAGAGCTGGCAAGTGAGAGGACGGAGCAGTTATTCAATTTATTCCATAGTATTTTACTGCGGCTCCATACCACCGTGACTAGTACTAGTGAATTGTCCATTCCTTTCTTGATTCAAGGGAGTCTGGGGTAGGAAAACCCCACACAATTCGTTTCGCCATGCCAAGCCGGTCGAGCTTGCCTGATCCGCCAGTACCCGACCCGTGGTTCATAGGCCGTGTACAGAGCTGGACTGAGGGGAAACCGAAGGTCACGTCCTCGAGCCAGGATTTGTCCGAGGAAATGAAATGTTACAAGGTACATATTTGTTCGCTCCTAGACAAAAATTCCAGGATACGAGAGGGATTCATATACTCCCCAAGGGGAACCGAGTTACCGAGGACTGGGCGATCAACTCGGTCAACAATTAATGGGAATCGAATCCGAGTCGGCCCACGTGCCAGACACCATTCGGCATTCGGACACGGACACCCTCAGAGGCTCGGGTCCGGGCTGGTACGTCACCATGACTACCCTTCCTACGCCGGGCAAGGGTGTACATATCGCCGCTCTCGGGCTCGGATTCCGGGCGCCACTGCCCCAATAACCAGTTGCCAATAGTTTATTGAGAGGGTCATGACAACCACAGCATCACATGTTTATCTCGTTCCTACGTGGCAGACATGGCCTAAATCACCTGTGTGAACGCCCTACCTGGGGGCCAATAGCCCTTCTCAATGCGATCTGCACATGATGGACAAAAGTCGCTACAGGTCGTGGAGGCATGCCCGTTATAAGTCATGTACGAGGTCGCAGGCCGACCCTGCGTTGGCGTATCGTACCCTGAACACTATTAGATACATAGAACGTATGGCGTTCAAGTTGTGCGTGTACAATAACTGAAGTACTGAAGACTGCCAGTGGATGATTAAATGATTCGCAGTGTAATTAGTACCAAACCAAAACAAGAAAATGTTATTCTCCGTGATCCTTCTGGCCCTCTGGTATCACAATTAATACCAATAGGATGCCCCTTCCATCGACCATCCCAATCAATTACTATTTGTCATGGTGGATGACTTGCAACGCGGTGGTTACCAATGTCGAAAACAGTGTGAAAACATTCGAGGAACGTGTAACCTTGATGAATTCGAGGCCCTCTCCACTTTCACAATGTCATTGATGACGAGGTAGATTTCGTTGGGTCTCTGATCAATTAACGCGTTGAGTATGTGAGGCCAAATATGAACATTTGCGGTGAACTCGAATGTCCTCCTGCCGAAAGTGAAGAAGTGGGCGAAACTCCAACATTTCAGTCTCTATTGCCATAAATGGGAGAAAGGGATCCCCCTCAAAGAGACGCACCGGGGTGAAGACTGCGCCAGCGACATTCACTGACCGACCAGGCTGGACGACCAACAGAGTGCAAGGGCTCAACAAAATTCTAATAAATTATCCACACCCAAAGCCTCCTAGTCAAGCTGGTCCAAGTTCTAGTGACAGCAGCTGCTGCGCGCGCGCGAAACTAGGTCGCCATCGTACGAGGGTGATCTAGAAGCGTAGGGCAGCACGGTAATTTCTCAGACCGTTGCAGCCAATTGAAGGCCTTTGACGGCCCAGGAATTAAGAGCTGAGGTTATTGGTGCATCTCCTGTTTGTGAGAGCGCAATGCCGCCCACGGCCCACTCAGCCCAGTCAAGTCAAAGAACAAAGAAGTAAGAGGAAGCGCCGGGCCGAAGCCTGGAAATGCCACCACGTGACCTCGCATCGATGGGTCAGGGTCATGGTTGGTTTTCCCCCACACCACCCGACTATCTAAGACCGTGACACACGGGCAAGCAAGAGTGAGCGAGACAACTGCGAGACATCGATCGCTCTCAGACACACCACACCAATAGCTAATAGCCGATTATGAAAAAGTCACGGCAGCTGCGCTTCTCCATCGAAAACGAAGAAACACGGGCTCAGATCCGAGTCGGCACTGTTTAACTACCGATTCGGACCCATTCGTGTTGGCGTGGAGTGACTGGAGTGTGGACAACAATCGGATGCGCATAGACTCTTTTCCGGATTTTCCTCTAGTTGGACTGTATTTGGGGCATGAAACTGGCAGCCATGTCCGTCATGCGGCCAGCGTACGATATGGTGTAGTTGTGCGACACCACTGCTTACTCTGCTATCAATCGCCCGCCGGTGAAGCCGGGTGGACGACAGCGTGCTCAATTTCCTTTTTTTTTCCCGCTAGGCTTGACTGCCACAGTACAGCGCATCGACCATGAATCGGTCAACTGTTCAAGTCGCAAGTTGTTGCGCTTTGCTTGGCTTTAATAAGCCAATCTCTTAATGAGAATGAGCTGACAACTGACAGTCACCCGACGCGTCCTGTGACAAAAATCCCCGCATAAGATATACACTAATTGTAACGTGTGTACAGGCAATCCAAAGCACCATCCAAGAGACCATGGTGAAACATGTTACGGCAAATAAATAAAAGCGTATGAGTTTTGCGCTGTATCAACCCATTTTGAACATTTCCGCCATATAATCTTGTACACCTTCCACGAGACCGAGTCGAGAGTGGCCACCCCACCGCGTGAGGAGGAACGCAACCTTTCCGTGCGTTCTATCCTTGGAGAACACCTCCACGCGCCCTAAACGCGGGACCTCGCTCGCCAGGACTAGCTCTCCTCGTAGCGCCCTCCGTTGTTGGGATAACTTGACCATATGTTCCGCGACCTCGTCTGATGCTCCTGCCATCGCTGTTGTGATATCCGGGAGCGGCGGTAAGTGATGCTCCAAGAAGGCGTCGAAAAGTGTCTGCGAGTGCGAATGTGGGATATCCCAGTCATTCTCTGCGTGCACGATCAACACAGGCACCTTCAGTCCCTGCATGAAGAAATCACATGGCGAGCCTTATATCAGTCTCTATCACTGAAGTGAAAAGAAAATGTCGGTCGTCTGGACGAGGAACTTACCACTATTTTTTCGAGCGAGTCAAATCGATGAACCAAAAAGTGCTTTACAAGCTCTGCCATATACAGTAGTCATTCAGCCATTTCCTTTCCACTCGCCTCCCATAGGAAAAGCTTAGACTCACTGGAAACGAAAGGTAATGTCCGCAGCGGCGCAAGCAGCGGCACGAGCCCAGCGATGTAGTACGTGTCTAGCAGCGTCTCGACGTTGCTGAACGGCGCGAGCAGTACGACCCCGCGGGGCCCCTCGAGGGCGCTCTCCTCCTCGCGTTGCTCATCTCCGCCCAGCTGCTCAGCCTCTAGGGCGCTTACAAACTGCACTGCCACCCCCGTGCCGAGGCTGTTCCCAACGACGAGCACGCTTTCCGCTGGTGCACCGCTCGCGCGGAGCCAGTCCCACGCTGCGCGTGCATCGAGCATCAGTCCGGCCTCGCTCGGCGTGCCCGTCGAGTCGCCGAAGCCGCGGTAGTCAGGCGCGAAGACGTTTGCGCGCAGGCGGGCCGCAAAAGCCTGGTAGTGCCGCACGCGCGACGGCAGCGAGCGCGCGTTACCGTTCCCGTGGAGGAAAAGTACCGTCGGATGGGCGCGCAGGGCAGAACGGAGGAGCTCATCGGGGGAAGTGGAAGGAGATTGGAGGTCTGCCTTGTGGGCGGCGTAGAAGGGATCCGCGAAGACGAACCAGGCACCGAGCGTCTCGTTGTCGGCCGTATGAAGGTATACGTTGCGCGTTTTGAATGCTGTGGGTGGCGGGGAATAGTGTTGAAATGAAGCGACGGACGTCGGGAAGCGAGGTTGGGGATTAGAGCATACGATCGCGATGATGAGAGGAGAGGGCACTTACGCGCGAGGTCATACTTCTCCGGCATGTCATACCGTATGAAAGGCTGTACTTTGAGGTTGTTCATGTATATCAATCTGGGGCCGGAATGTAGTGCCAGGGTGATCACACGACCAGATGAGCGATAGTCAAATGACCCAATTGTGGAACTCACTGTCTCTGCACAGCTGGAACTGTTCCGAGCGAGATCAAAACAATATAAACGACGCCAAGGACTAGGAAAAAGCGGCGGGCATTTTGAAGAAAGTTGGTATACCGGGAAGTTTTGGTGGCCATAGTGAGCTGAAGGACGAATGAAAATGTGGGGAACAAACGAAAGGTGAAGGTGAGAATAAGTACCGTGTCCCTGGTCAATTTGAAATTAGGGCGTTCCCGGGTAGAAAGTCATCACATGCATCACATCTTATCCTGGTTAGCGGCAAAATCAACTCTGATACACCGCGTGGCAGACCAGAAAGCACCCTATTTTCGGTTTCGCCTTCCACCCACTATATATTTTATC
>Ga0307510_10002788_pt1 | contig 20045 bp, 20 predicted proteins | sample 12_EM_MG_FD_207224 | JGI IMG/M metagenome (GOLD analysis project Ga0307510, IMG submission 207224) | Populus trichocarpa ectomycorrhiza microbial communities from riparian zone in the Pacific Northwest, United States - 12_EM | ecosystem: Host-associated > Plants > Roots > Unclassified | place... | reverse complement strand
ATGTCCCTTCATCGCCCCCAAGCCTGACTTCGGTTTCATTGTCTTACCTCGGGGCCTCCTTTATTCCCCACCTCGACATCCTTCAAAGCATCTTCCATTCGCGGCGTTCAAGTCCGTTACATTGCATTTATTCTCCAATTGGGTGCGTGGGTACTTGGTGGCGTTTTTCTTATCTATGTTGGGGTCAAAACATCACACATCAAATCGAAATCAAAATCAAAGACCCGTTGATCATTTTCGCTCTCGATGCTGTGTTTGTTCGTTCATCACCAACGGAGGGCGGAGTAGCCCCGCATGGGGCCACCTCTCTCGCTCCCCATATGTCGGATAAGGGTGGGTTATCCTTTTGTCAGGCGTTTTATTTTATTTTTTCCATGTTAACATCCCTCGCCGGGCCAGCCAGCATCCTGGGCCTGATTTCCCCGAATCGTCAAATCCACACATCACAAGTCCCTTGCCCTTCTAAGCAAGCAGAGTTTGATTCGTTGGCCCTTATCCTTTGGCTCTAAATGGACCACCACAGACTCGAAACGTATCAGAGTTTCAGCGTCCAAAGAGGACCGTCGAGTCACATCAGCTCCAACGCGCGTCGAAGCACCGGTCCTTGTCACTTGCCACTTGCCAACGCGGGGGTTGTCCTCATACCTACACCCATCACAGCTCGCCGCTCCCCAGGTTCATCCAGCTTTACTCCGCAAACGGTACAAGCCAACTCCGGGCGAAGGAACGCCCCGCAGATGCAGTCGTGTACCAGGTGCATCATCTACTTTTCGGTCAATAAGATAGATAACCATATCAGCCTTTTCCTCCCGCATTCCGTTGGTTTACCGTGTATAGTAGGCCCCGACGAAGGTGTTCATTCAAAAATAGGGGTTATCTGTATCGGAATGGAATGGGAAAGAAGCTCGCTGTGGCTTAGGTTGGCTGGGCATCAATTACCAATCCCTCTTACGGGGTGCAGTTGGTCTTGTGCTCGCCCCCGATGAGTGCCCTCTGCCTAGGCCTTGGTTCTATCTTTTGCTTGGTAACTGATTTTGAACGTTGTGCTTTTTGCTCCTCACCCTGGTCTCTCAGCTTATTGAGTCGCAATCTGATACTGCTACTCCAACCTGTTTCCCGGGAACAGGTGGCCCCAAGTACCGCCTTCTAGTGTGATCTCCAGCTTTCGTCTGCGTACTGGTTCCTCATCGATGAGCAGTGGTAGTCCTTCCCGTTTAGTCAACCTGTTTCCAGATTAAGGCAGGAGGGTGGTGCGCTCGCTCACTCCCCGTTGTGTACATAGGGTAAAACATGTCCGGTGAGTTAATGATCCTCCATCACATCAAGCCGTTTCATGTCGTTGGGGTTTCTGACTCCTCCCCTCCCCGATAGTTGCTGTAGGTCTTCTCGACGGATGTGACCATACGTTACATATAGCATGTATACGTCGAAGCACAGCCTTTATCCGGTGTTTTACCCCCTTTTGAGATCAGCCATACAATCAGTCGGGCGCATTTGAGAGAATTTAATCCATGGCCTGGCCTGGCCCTCTTCCTCTCTTACAGTAAAGGCACTGTCCTCGAAACAAGGAAGTGCGACCACCGCGACGACATCGTCAGCGGGCGTCAATCGGGGTGAGAGAAGCTGCTTACCTTGCGGAAAAGTCTTCGATGAACGAACGGCCATCATCTACCGAACCCGCAAAAGGTCGCGAGCGCGATTAAAAGGAAGGAACGTCTTCCCCCACACGCCGCCGCCCCCTCCGTAGGTATCGGGGTATGCGCGAATCCCATCTCTCTCTCAGGAACGCGCCGGAGAGGGGACCACTTCTTTCAATGTTTGTGGTGTGAGTGGGCGATAACAAAAACTGCGATTGGGCGTAGCGGTCGGCCTTCACGGAGGGGCCTACCAGGGCCTAGGGCAATTAAGGTACAAGAACCACCCTCGACGCTCTGTCCACTTTTTGGGAAAGGGTGCAAGATGATTGCCAGTCCCGTCTCGACGCGTGTTGTTCGTCCCCGGCGTCTGCTGCATCACATGTCTGGCCCCGCAATGACTGGCGTCTACTGATCGATAAGCGTAGGCTGTTCAGCCACAGCCGCCGGTCGCCGGTGTCACCGCCTTGACAAGGTCGAAAAGAAAAAAGAGGATACTGCATCATGGATAAAACGGAGAGTATAACCCTCGACGCTTTTGGATTGTGGCCACGGTTATCAGAAGTGATGTTTTTTTTTTTTTTTTCATTTCCCGCGCCAGGGACACGCGGACGCGGACTCGTTGCTCATCCAGGATGGTTTCGCCGCTGGAAGAAATGTCCCGATTGCACGAATATGCAGCATGACACGATACGGTATGTATGATACAACCACAGAGTACACCGTTGTGCAAAACCGGACGACCGCCACGAGCCCGTGCGCTGGCACTTCTGTTTGTTCTGCTTCCGTTCTTTCTCGCTCGCCAAGACTAGGGTAGAAGAACATGCTATTTATTGATAGGACAGCTCAGAAGTATGGCCCACTTGTCAGTCGGTGCGGTGGCGTTGCAAATATCTTTCGAGGCTTGATGATCCGCGGTCATCTATCTCCCGATCGCGCGCTGCTTCGTTGGTGGTGGTAGTGGCGGCGGCGGCGGTGCATAAGTGAGATGTTTCTGGTACTCGCGAGCGAGAACCCCGTTAGTGGCCGCGCCTCCATCGATGTGGGTAAAGGGTTGTCCGCAACGTGTCGTCGGCTTGGGCTTGGGGGAGCACCCCAGTGATTGGGTTTGAACAGCAATGGACAAGGTCACACTTCGAACTTACTTGATGGCGGGGAGTTGGTTGGCGGAGCGGTAATTTAGTCATATCGGTGGTAGGGCGAAAAGGGCATAACGCAAGTGAGGAAAGTGAGAGGATATGTTATCATCGTCGAGGGGCATCTAGGATCGGTGTATGGGTGTGCCGCCTCTCACCTTCGCTCCTTCATGATTCGTAAGTTATCGCATACGCATCTTAGAACGCTGGGGTGGAGATGACGACGTACCATCTGAGAGCGAAATCAATGTCCTCGGCATACCACTCATCATCCATCGCTCACACTATATCTCTGCGTGTACAACGCGCGGCACAATCTCCCGTAATTTCCGCATCCACGGTCTATCACCACCATCCACCACCTCGAGCTCCCGAATCCCAACTCCCAACTCTCGGCGCCGCTCAAGACAGTCCAAGAGCACGTCCGCACGCGTCCTCGACGGCGGAATGACAGTCTCGTCCAGGTCGACTAGCGAGAGCTTCATGGCGCGCAAGTCAGGGAACAGCAGCAGTGGGCGCGGCGACCATTGCTCCGAGTTGTGCCGCTGCCGGTGCTGGTTGTACACGTGTCGGTGCTGCAACGCTTCTAGGAGCCCGTCGACAGCTCCGCGGTACGTCGCGCGGATATACCGCACTTGCGTCGCGCGCGAAAAGAGCGCCGTCCACCAACAGTCGGGCGATGGAGTCATCCCAGAAGGACCGGCGGTTGCGGTTGTGGCGGTTGGAGCGTGGCTCACGACCTCGAGATTTAAGAGGCCATCCATGTGCTGCGGTGCTGTATCGCCGAGGTGGAGCGCTATCAGGTGCGGCGTTGGTGGTATCATCGGCGGTAGGGGCAGCGAATCACCGTCTGCGGGGTCTCGGGGAGGAGCCAACGGTGGGAGAGGCAAGGCATACTCCAGGCGCAGCTGCGAGGGCGCGGAGCTTTCGACCGAAAGCGCGTCCGAGGTGCGGAATTCCACCGTGACCTGCGGATGACGACCGTTGGCCAACAATTTGAGCCTTCGCGCGGGGCCAAAGGTGCGCCCGTAATGCGAGTACAGGGACGCGGCGTCGGAAAAGCCTTTCCACACTCGGCCGGTGGTTTTGATCTCCGCGCAAGTCGTGGGGGGCATATCGAGAAGAGAGGCGAACGACAACAGGTCACAGTCTTGTTGGTCGATCAACGTCAATGTTTGTAACTTTGGGAGCGGGATGGTACGTTCCAATAAGCCCCGCAAGTCCGGATGGGACCCCTCGGCAAAGACGTTTCGAAGCTCAAGGCACCGCAGTTCTGACATGCGACCTAAAATGGCGGCTACTTCGACATAGGAAGGGAGGATGTCTTGTAAATGTAGTAGACGATGCCGATCAAAGGTTATATGTAGTTCGTGGAGATTTACGAAGATTGGCGAAACCCAAGGGAAGAGGAAGACGTTATGCAACGCTAACCTCTTGAAGGATGGCCGACAAGACGCCAAGGAGCCGATTGTCATAGGTTCCCATGACGCCTGTCGCAGTTCTAGAGATTCTAGTCGCGGTGCCGACTGTTGTAGGGACTGAATGAGCGATTCCACAGTGTTCCTGGCCAGCGAGCTCAGATCTAATTGTAGACCAGCCAACCGAGTTGAGTACTCTGGCTTTACGAGCTCCCAAGCAAGGTCCAAGGAGGACTTTGCAGGATACGAACCGGAGAAGCCAGTGACCCTCATAAGGATTTCAAGCGGACAATTGCCTGAACGACGCAACATCTCTGAACACCACCTTCGTGACATGTACGCAAAGTCTAGGTACCTCCAGAGAGACGGCGTTGAGAGCGCGACCTGGGACCATCTAGTCAGTTTGGGAACGAGCGTGTCTGAATGGCTGAAGAGGCCTGCCCCACCTCACGCCAATAATGGCAAACTTGTGTGACTGAGATCCACCCAAGAGTGTACACCCCACTTTTTGTACCTGGCCGATCGCATAGTACACTTATCGAGAACACATAAGAAAAGAGTTCTGGAGGAAGTTTGAAGATCGCGCAAGTGGAGTTGACGTATCGCTTTGTTGGGACAGGAGCCTGACTGGCCGCATCATTGCCTGTGACCAAGGATCTCTGTCCCTCGGATGCGGGGTTTGGTTCATCCAACCCATGATGAGTATCGCTGAGTTGTAGACGTTGGAAACCAGTGGTTGGGAGCGAAGCGTTACAGCCTTCCGGAAATGGCCGTGTCAACACACAAGTGACCCACGGACGGAATACACATGATATGAAAAGCACTTGCCTGACATGGGTACCAATTCTTGGTTATTGAACGAGGGGAAGGTGGTGGATGCCTATTGCTCAACGGTAATGGTTATGACAGCGCGGGGGGTTGTTTTCCTGCACCCTGCTCGTATAAGGGCATGGCAACCGCGCGGCGTTGACACAAAATTTGACGAAGACACTAATTCTCAGTGATAAGCGAGTTTAAGGGGCGAGATGTGGTAACGTCGCTCTAAGGACGCGCTATACGTGAATTAACGACAGCGCGCTCCTTGAACGGCGGTGAATTTGTGAGGGATGATGGGCGAACGATTTACAACCGGTTATGGGATGTTCCAGCGTCGGAATGAGGTCGCTTCCCCGCAACTGTTCCAGTGGGCGGTGATCACGCTGCGCTGATGAGGTTCGTTCGGGCGGCCAAGGTGTCATCGTTTAGCGCACTGGTGCGGTAAAAGTTCAGCAAGAATGTTCAGGGTACGGTATTTTTACCGGAATTGTCCTGGATCGGCATCGTCATTAAATATGGCAGGAGACACGTAGCCGCACTGGGGTAAGTTGCTGTCATGTCGCATCAAATGAAACGTCTTCGGTGTCTCTGGGACCAGGTTGGGCATGGAAGACCGCGGTGATGCAGTTCACGTGGCCAGAATCCCGCTTTTTTGCCAATTTTCAAAACACCGTGATACGTGATAGGCAGCCAGAACGTATCGCATTCGCCGCTACTGTTCTGTACGACCGTGGTTAGGGTGATTGATCACGAGGCAACGACGTTACGAGAAAATAAAGTCTCCAGAAGGGATTAGGCCAGGGCAGGCACTAATATCGTCGTTTGAGGTTAGAGTTTATGACGTTAACCAGTTTACGCGTGACTTTTTTTTGCGCCCCCGCCTCATCAGCACTTTGACGGAGGCCCACTCTGACCAGCACTTGTTCGTTACTCGATGCCATCAACATGGATTCCAACTTAGAAGACACGTTGTACAAATACAGAACGTCTGTTTACGCTGTCGTGATCCCCAACTCCCATCGAGATTGTGTAATCAGTCCTTTTTCTTCTCTCGCAGCCTGTTGGGCATAATGCCATTCCACGCAAGTTCGAACTCGTTAGAAGGAGCCTCCGGGTCTGGGAGACGCTCGAGGAGGTCCCTCGTTTTCGTGACCACGCTTCTTAGGGGTCTTGTGTACCGTTCGTCGTCCCAATTACCCTCCAATTTATTTCTCGGGTGCACGTTAGATCCAGGTTCCATGAGTTTTTGAAGCCGGCGGGCGTCATCAAGGATAGCGCTGAATTATCGCTTCAGTCAGATATTCGTGCAAGTAACGCCCCTTGTCTTACCTTATCTCTTTGTGCTCTATCATCAACTCTGACAACTCCTGGAGCGTAGCTTCTGCTCGTTGACCCTTGATGACAATCTTCGAGTCTTGAGTGCGGGTGACGATCCATTCCAGGCAGAGAAGGAGATGGGGGATTGGCCCAAGGTAAATTTTGCGATACTTGACGTGAACGTCATTTGCGGATGCCTTGCATAATTTGAACAGGCGTTGCCGTCCTATTGTCAGGGCATCGTTGGAGCTTTCCTCAACGTGCTTGAGGAGATGACGTCGCGCTGCTCTTTGGATGACAACTACTTCCTTCGTCTTGTCAGATTCTTCTCCGTCACCGGCAGCGACAGCGTCCTGCGCCGTGTACTCGACAAGGTCTTCGCCACGTTGGTCGCCACTAGATACGTCGCCTACGCTGTCAGTCCCATCTGCGTGTGAAGCATTATTCCCAATATGTGTCATGCCGTAGGGACTGGAATTCGCGTGAGACTCGGTGATATTATCAGCCATGCGGTGGTGGTGGGACTGGAAATTAGTGGGGTGGGACTGGAGCACATCCGGAATGGTGTTCATGTCCTCGAAGATGACTAACTGCACGCTGGGCGGATGCGGACCTAGTATAGGGAAGACACCGTGATGTAGCCTGACAAGATGGTCGAATGGTGGAGGAGTGGATTGATAGAGTATCTCGGCTAGATTTGGCCAGTCTTGAGAACTCATATAACTAGGATCACTTTAGAGGTCTGCAAAGTAGCTCCCTCAGCACGGAAGCACCCACCGCCAGTGAAAAGCTGTCGATTCGGGACATCTTGCGGTCCTGAATGATGTCATTGTTCGTACAGCGTCATACCTAAGATGACCGAAATTTTCACCGACTAGAGGAATTGTGTCAGCTTCCGTCGGGGTAGGAATTTTGACTACTTACGCAGACAGAGGCATCTGCAGCTTGTTATTTGGGATAAAGGTCAGTCGGTGGTAGCAGTCGAAATCAAAAGAACTACACTAACATGCGGCCAATACCAAGGTCTTGTAGGAATTTTGGCGGCAAGTCCGTTGACCAATTGTCCACTTTGTTCTTGCGATCCGGCAAGCCTGTAAAGTGTCATTGGGTGACGTTGGCGACGTTGTAAATGAATTCACCGAAAAGGTTGGACGTGTGGTTCAGATATTCTCCCGTAAAGATATCCCTCAAAAGGTGTTCAGTTGTTTGGGCAAGGACCCACAAAGGTGCCGGTGTTCTTTCTCTGAAAGTGATGAAGTCCTTCCACAGCACCAATACCCAACTCCGTGGAAGAAGGACACCATGCAGACTTCCTCTAAACCTGGCAGCTGCAGTCATTATGGCTAGCCCGAATAACCTTTCCATAATGTTGCATAACACCGCCAGGTCTACCGGAATACGCTCGCAGACCAGATATCTGTCATCCGCGATGTTAACAATGTTTCTCAAGGCAGAGCAGACTCGCTGTACCTGAAGAATCTGACACCTTGCGCTAGGTCGCCCGAACCATCAATGAAGGCTAAAAAGTCATACAACGTGTATATCTGAAAGCCGGATGGGTGAAAAAATATGAGCCGTGGGTGTCTTTGCTTCCAGGAAGTCGTAGAAGGGATGCGACGTAAGTAGTCATGAACGGTGAAACCATCTTGTCGGAGCCGTCCTAGTGTGAATGCCGTGTATAGGTTCGTGAGGAAAGCGCCTTGGAGTTTGTCTCTGGAAGGGTCGAGTGTATAAAGTACGTCGAATGCCCATCTCTTAACCGTCGAGAAGCCATACGCAGCCTCCGGTATTAAGTCTTGGGCCAGAACAGAGATAGAACCGCTAGCGTTCAAGAGTGGGTTGAGGGCATTTCCCAGAGTATTTAACAGGCGTCTGACATGGGATACACAATTTAGCCCGGAAAAGAAAGTGAATGGCATATTCTCACCTCTGGTTCCACACTCTACTAGGGAAGTCGTCGAGAAGGCCGAAAGCGTAGAGGTTATCGAGAATCATGATGTGTTGGAGATGGTATCTGGCCCTTCGATTGAACCAAGCCACATCAAGCTCGTGGGCAGTAGAGTGGCCACCACGACATGAACCGTAGGCGAATACCTGGATACACGGATCAAACAAGCGCAGACGCGACGTTGTACGATCCTTGTCCTTTATGCGAGAGTAGAGGCGCTCTGAGAGTGTGCGGCTGAGATTCTGGGCGAACACCTCTCGCGACAGTGTCACCGCCTCGTGTCCCAGATCTTCGGCTGATTGGTCAGGAGAGGGTTCTTTCGTCCCATCATCTTGGTAAAGGAACGTTCCTGGCCTAATCCGAACGCCTTCTCCATCCTTTTCGAATTGGAAGAGTGTCACCAGCCATGATGAATCCCAGGGAGTTTTGTCCATAGCAACATCTCTGATCAAAAGGGAGTACTGATGGAACAATTCCATAGATGAGACGACACCATCTTGTGAAGATGTGTCGAAGGCCAGGGACACGTCATCGAACAAGTAGTCAAATGCAAGAAGTCTCACGGCTCTAGCGAGGCTGAGGCTCTCACAACGAAGCACGTGGTTGGAAAGGATCTTGTGGGCTTTCACTGACTTCACCTCTTGAAAGATGAGCCTGAAGATAAAGAGCTGCACCGCAGAGGTTAGCTGCTTCTCCTTTAAAAAAAGGTCATGGGTCACACACCGTCTTTTTATCTCTCTCACTCAGGTGCGTGCCCGGAATACTTCCGAGCAGCTCGTCTATCTTGTGAGAGGGGATATCGGCGCTTTCGGGCCATCCACGACAGCCAAACGATATATATCGCCACAAGAAGGTCTCGACGATGGCGTTGAAAGCCTCACTGTCCTGGGTCACCTCGTCGATATGCTCTAGAGCAAGGTCAAGTGCTTCTGACTCTTGGTTTTCGTCCAAGTACTGTCTGACGGCTTCCCCGTACTTCCCTTGTCTCCCAAGAATCACAGCACGAGTCGACCCAAGGTCGTGCTCAACAACGAATTCCATCATTTGTTCTTCATCGTCTTTGAAGAGATCTGCTGCTTTCCTGCGAGACTGTAAGGCGGCATCCGGGAGCGTGGAATTCTGGACGTACTCAAGGTCTTTAGACTCCAGGTAGGACATGCGTGCCACCTCCTTGATACATTCCATCGTGTCCGAATCCACTTGTGCCTCGTGTTTCTTGATAATCGAGACCGCATTGTCAAGCAGATTGTTGTCGAAACAATACGATGCTGCCTCAGTAAACCTTTTTGCTAGCTTCAGCGCTCTCACGACGTCCTGGTGATATTTAATATCGGCATAGCACCGCGCAGCTGAAGCGTAGTGGGTGCTCTCGTCCTCATCACTCCTCGCCACCTCGGCACAATGCTCGAACGCACTGGCAGCGCCGATGTAGGCTTCTCGACGGCGTCTTGTTTCGGATTCGGGGATATCGCGAGCAACTTCTTGCAGGTTATACGCGGTGGCAACGGCTACCATGTACTCATCCCCAGCGTTATCAAAGGCTAGAATAGCTTCCTCGAACTCCCTGTGGCTCAGAAGGCGGTTTCCTTCCTCGGACCATTCACCTGAAGTCGATTCGTTGGCAAATGATTCAAGTGGGTTGCAGGTGGATTCCGTCTCAATAACTAGTCCAAGGTCAACTAGACGTCGCTATATCTCGCGTTCATAAGACTGTCGTGCACGGAGTAGCGCTGTTGGGTACGAACCATGACCGGCTCGCACGCGTTGGAATAATCCACAATCCAGAGCCGGTGCTTAGCCCTGGTAACGGCAACATACAGGCATTTGAGCTTTCAAAGTTATGGTGTCAGGCTTTGTAACGTCTAAGAAATGGCTCCGCTACTGACCTCATGAACAAGAGGTGCATGTTTTAAATCCTGTAGTTTATGCTGGTCTTCATCCATCAGATACCGCCAGAGACGTTCGGATTCGGATTCCTCGAAGAAGTTGTACAGTATGACCTGTAGGTGCAAGTAGTGAGACATGGTCTCGTGAATTGTGCGGTCTTGAACTCACGTCTTCGTACTCAAGACCTTTGCTATTGAATATTGTCCTGGTGGTGGCTGAGTAGCTGAAGCAACAGCAAAAGGCTTTGACTTACAAGGTCACGCCAACCCGCCCAATCTCTGTCTTGAACGATTGACGGGCAGCTTCATCTCGCACAATGATGCCTAGTATCCCAACAGTTAAAATACATACGGGTTCTAAGAATAACAAAAGACGGTGTTGCCTACATTGCTTGTGCCCGAGCTGCGAAAGGCGTCCCCTGCAGACGAAGGTTAGCCAGTAATCATGCCTCCAGTTTTGGAATTCGCTCACGATGATGAACGGAAGAAATCACGCCCTTGGGGGATATACTTGCCGTGGAAGAACTTGGGCAATTCCTTGCCGACGATCCCTGCCTCCGGTAGTAGGAGATCGATTGCACCCGGGAATCGCTGAAGTAACTGGATTATGGCATTTGCACATTCGACGATACCACCGTGAGAGCGGTAGTTCTTGAGTAGCTGAAATCCTTCGGGTTGACGGGGCGTCCCGCGCAGCGCCCGAATTGACCTCTAGGAAACAGTTCACCTAGTGAATTTAACAGTTCTGAATAATCCCTACCTGGTATCGATAGACAGATGATCCAAGTTGCTTGAAGGTGAAGGTGCTCCCGATAGAGATGGTTTGGGCCGTATCGCCTGCCCACAGGAGACCATCCGGATTCCGGCACAAAGATATGATTACTATGGCCTGCATCAAGTCAACGTTTCAGAAGACCGACGACTGAACGTACGCCTGGTGTCGATGAGGAGCATATCTTGAACTTCGTCCACATAACTAGCAGCAAACAATTTGTCACCATTTCCACCACGATTCAGTAGAAGGTAAGTTCAACTCACAGGAAGTCGACGAGCTCTCCTTTTAGCCCATTTTCCTTCAACTCGTCCAGTAGCCTATGCGTCCTAGAGTTCGAAAGTGTAAGCCGCAGGTTGAAGTGGAAAATGTGGCGTTGCACCTGTCCGCGAGATCGCGCTCGCCGCGCTTGGACTTGAGCCTTTGGTATGCTTCAAACAATGTATAATCCACCCTATGATTGTTCCTAAGGTTTTCATAAGCATCTTTGTCGAGAGCGCGGTTTGGATACTCCAGCGATTTCTCGGTTCCTTTGATGGTCCCTAGAAAAGCAAACGCTCGGGAACTGAGAAAACAAGGGACTGAAAGTGACTATACCAAGAAATTCGCTGAACGCGAGAGACGGCGCTTTATACCAGACGTGAGCGAGCATAGTGAAAGAGGTACGAAAGACGCACAAAGTCCTTTGGTCCAGAGGCACGGCCAATACACTCTCTTGAAGACCTCGTACGTCACCAAGTCTGTATGACCGTACCAGTCGTGTTTCTTTTTTTGGGAGCGCGATTTCCGAGTCTTGGATGAATTTGAGACAGGTTTCATGTCGGCCTCCAGGAGGCTACACAGCTACAAGTGCAAAGGTAGTCGTCGTCAGTTCTCAAATCACTAATTGGAAGGGAAGTACTGACGGTGTCCATGGTTAGGAACAGCGGAAAATCACCGTCGCGAAGTTCACTAAATTTTCCAGGAAGGTCATCGCGTGCACTGTCTGTATCATCTGGGTTGAAGATATCTTTCCTCCTTCTGGAGTTCCAGCGTTGGACACGCTCGCGGGCGTACAGCGGGGCATCTGAACCTGTAGAAAGCGAGTATAGGAGACTCACGTAGTCTCGCTCGACTTTCTCGGTAAGAAGGCGTGACTTTGTCACAAACAATTGCCTAGGTCGCGGCCCGACGCATCCTTGGTTTTGCCATGCTCGTTCAATACCAAGGATCTTGAAGACGATCACTGTAGTCTTCCTGCCGTGACGACCGTTACAAATCCTTCTGTGAAAATTGAACCTCTACGTACCCAGTTCCGCTTCGTCCAAGCACGAAGGTCGATCTTGTGCATTCAATGACCTTTTTCTCCTCATGCCTCCAATTTTCGTCTGAGAACAACGGAGATGTGGAGATGAAGAAATTGAGCACTCACGAAACTTGGAAGACATGGGGATAGTCATGGCCATCGAGAATATCCCTTATGACGTTCTGGTCGTTCTAGGTCGTCAACGTTTTGCAGACGCAATTGAGCTGAACACATCACCTGGGAGAGGATGGCATACTGCTCGAGACTGGGTGAGTAGAGTGAGTAGCATTCAGGTCATGAAAGGATGCAAGTACGAACTCCAGCAATCTATGGATCTGAGAGACTTATGGTCAGCCATGGTTAGGGAGACAGGATCAGACGATACCTCATCCACGCCATCCGCATCACCCTTTTCGGGAGTTTCCGATTCGGCGAAGATAGCATCAGCGGGTGCAGCAGTGGCCTCGAATGTCGCTGGGTCGAAGTAGAAGCCATGGCGACATTTTCTAGCCTTACATCTGCTGGGCATTATTTCATGAACGTCGCGCGAAAATATCACAACAATACTTTGCTATGTAGACTGGGCCTTTTCGGGCTCGATACCTCCCGAGCTTGTCCCAGTCTGTTCTATTTAACTCGTCCATGCTATAGATGCCGAGAATCCTTAAAACTATTTTAGAGTTAGTTCGACATGTCATGTGGGAGCGCAATCCAATGACAGGACCTTGGGTCTCATACTATCAAATGAATAATCAGCAGATAAAACGGTCTAGAAGAGAATATCAAGCCTACGTCTTTTCCAAACTCGTGGATGACATCAACGTGGTACTGATGGAGAAATCAGGATTGCAAACGTCGGAATTACCAAAACAGCAACTTACCACTAGCCTGATGCTTCCGGGAAGTCTGGCTCTGTATATCTCAATTGGGCTATCCCTCGTCAAACGCTTCTGGTTGGTTTCTGAAAAGCAACCTAACGAAAGCTCCCTGCAAAATTTTACATTCTTCATGATTGTTTACCCCTCAAAGAAATCACAGGGACGTACTCCAGTCTTCTCAGAACGGGGCCTGATTGTGCGCCGTCTCGAGCCAAGTTGCTAAGACACAGCCCTGAGCAAAGTATACGCCATTTTCCGTACTCGGCTGCCGACTTGAAGTAGAGATCTGCTTGAATCGGGTCAATGGTGGCGGCGAGTGAAGAGGAAGATGGCCCCATCGACGATGAGGGGACAGTGTTTGTATTCTCGTCGGAAATAGAGAGATTCCCTTGCATGGCATTCTCGCGAAGGTATGAGTTGCGAATTAACGCTGCGGTTTCGGGGGTTCGCATAAGAGTGATAAAGAACTAAGCAAGCGTTGAACACAGCCTGAGAAAGGACAGAAGATGGAAGGGCGATAGGGATAGACGCACCTCCAGGGTGTTTCTCTGGCCATCTATCACGGATTGAACCAGTTCCTCTGCTGCACTACGACTCCTAGGGGCCTCACGCCCCAGAGCGCGGAACAGTCGGTCGTTGATACCAGCATGTACGCCCGATGTAACCTTGGATCGCGAACTTTTTCCCCTCTGCATGTTCTTCTTGTTCACCTTTTTTTCGACCTCCGCCTCGTCCAGAAAACCCTCTCCCAATAACGTGGAAAGGTCTTCGAGCAAGGCCGGCGCGATTTCGATGTCGTGGCGACGGTCGTTAAGTTGGTCTCGTGATTGGCCAGAAGGATAAGAAAGGCGAGCGAGGGAATGGGAAAGTTGTGACAGGATCCTATAGCCAAGTGAGGCCCGGAATCCATCGGTGTTCGATGGGAACCCATTGAAAATAAATCGTGAGATGAGCGCAGCGCTATCGTCGCTTACGGCTGTGGCGAGCGTCAAGGGTGACTCGGTGTGAAGACAAAGGGTGGCCGCTCACAAGATATGATGAATTCGAAAACGTACGGGTGCTCGGGTCGAAGGGCACAGATAATTATAGGCCCGATTGATTCGTTGTCCAGGGAGCCCTCTAACACGTTCAGGACGACAGCAATGTCGTCTTTGGTACGAAGACGGGATGGGTGGAAGATATCCAAACCGGCTAGGAGCTGCTTGTGTACGTCTGTGGAGATTTCTGATAGTTGAGCCATCGTATGTACCGAGGTGAGACGGTGGCATGCAAGGGGCAAGGAATGAACAAGATATATTCCGGACCAATGCTGCGGAGACGGCCTCGAGGAGGATCAATCCATTCGAGAAGCATTCTTCAGAACTTGAGGCCTGAGGGCGCAGGACGCAACAGGGTTACCATATTAAGATGCCAACCAAGGGCCAAGGTTACCAACGCTATTCTGAGCGACGACGGTAAGACAGGAACCAGCACAGCAGAGGATGACGGATACGATAGTTTTGTGGGAAGACGACATCGCTCCACCATTAGTGAGAGAAAGATAGCTACTCAACTTGTCCCTTCGAGTGCCATGGTGTTCAAGTATAGCGGAGCGCTGGCGAAGATCAGATGAAGGTGCCACATGGCGAAAAGCGCCATCCGTATCATCCATTACAAACGTAGGGGAATCATGCGTGGCAAGTGAGTGCATGAGTTCCTGCGCAGTGCCATACCATGCTGTGATTAACTGCCAATATGCCAGTGGCCAACCGTAGAGACAACTGCGGATGCTGCCGCGTTCAAGTGAAAATCAAAAACGAGATGTGAAATCAAAAATGTGATTTGAAAAGTGGTGGAATGAAACCGGGCCGGTTATCCTGCTTATGAATCGTGCTTCACGAAATAATAGAAATTCGGTTGAGCTGGTACAGTCGGACAAGGACCAAAATCATCGTCGTCTGAGATTCTTGCAGAGTTTGTGGCCATCTAGCGCACGGGTCATTATGCATCATCCTTTGCGCTTCAGAACTTCTCAATGTTATCAGTTCATCGAAAGAGTCCTTGTTGCCGTTTCAGACCGACGCCTTGCATGACACTGCCGTCAGCGAAAGTTGTACTTAAGTCGATTCGATATTGATGGCGTGCAGGAACATCTGTCTACGTTATCACCACTTCGCTTTCCAACCTGCGTAATCGGTCCTTTTCCTCTCTTGCATCCTGCTGGGCATTATGCCGTTCCATGCAAGTTGGAACTCGTCAGAGGGAGCCTCTGGATCCGAAAGACGTTCGAACAGGTCCCTCCGTTTTCGTGACTGCATTCCTTAAGGGTTCTAGATACTGTCCGATATCCCAATCGACCTTCATTCCCTTTCACGGATGTACACCAGAACCGGGTTTCATGGGATTTTGAAGTTTTCGGGCCTCGGAAAGGACTCTGCTGCGTTATTGCCTCAGTTTGATGCTCACAGAAGTAATGCTACTTGTTTCACATCATCTGGTTGTGTTCTATATTCAGGTCTAGTTTCTCCTGAAGTAGAGTAGCTCGTTCTCGCCGACATTTGGTCGTGGTCTTCAATCCTTGGGTGCGAGTAACGAGCCACCCCATGCAGAGGAGCGGTACAGGCCCAAGGTAAATCTTTCGATACTTGACGTGAACGTCATTCGCAGCTGCCTTACATGACTTGAACAAGCGCTGCCGGCCAATTGTCAGCGCTTCGTTAGAAGTCTCAATGTGTTTGAAGAAGACGGCGCGTTGCTCTTTGGATGGTGAGTGCTTCCTTCGTCCTGTCCGGCTCTTCGTCACTGGCTTCGGTGACGTCCTGAGCAGTGTACTCGGTAGGTCCTTCGACGCGTTGATCACCACACGGCATGTCACCCAGGCCACCAAGCCCATCTGCGGGTGATGTACTATGCCCACCAATTGTCATGTCGGAGGGTCTGGAATTCTCGTGCGAGGCTGTGCAACTCCATAGTGTAGGTTACGGTGGCTGCGGTGAGTAAGATGTCGACCCAAGGGGAAAGGGGGAAAGGGGGAGAGTAAGCAAAGGGGACGAACGCACACATGAAAGACTCTGAACGAAAGACAGAAACATAGTATTGTTGGTTGTCCTCTACAGTGAGAGTGAGGAATTGAGTTTATATACATGTCAGTGCCTACGGGCGTCTGGGTTGAGACTGTAAGTACCGAATAGATGCAGTGAGAGGAGCATATGAACGGAAAGGAGAGGGAAAGTGAACGCGTTGGTCTTGCGCCGGATGTCAGATAAACAGGAAGGGAAGGAGATTAACGAACGGGGCTATGCAACAGAGAGTGTGGCCAGAAGACTTGTGGCGTTGACAGGTGCTCCGTCGTGGCCGTTCATGCGTGGCTGCAAGGCTTGCCTTACAATAGCCAGTTTTCGACAGTTGCATTGAAAGCATCAATGTCTCGCATCACCTCGTCGACGTCAAAAGTTGGGTCAAGTGCGTCTGACGCTTTGTCTTCGTCCAGGCGCTGTTTAACAGTTTCTCCATACTTCTGTTCTCTACCGAGAAATACGGCGCGAGGTGACCCAAGATCGTGCTCAACAATGGCGCAAGTTGACCCAAGATCGCGCTCGACAATGGCGTGAGCTGACCCAGGGTTGTCGTCCTCAACAACGGATCCGATCATTTGTTCTTCGTCGTCTTTGACAAGATCGGCTGCTTTACTACATCGCCATGAGGCAGCATTCGAGAGCGCGACATTTGAGACTTACTCTATGTCTTTCGAATCCTGATACGACATGTGTGCGACCTCATTGACGCATTCCGTCGTATTCGAATCCACTTGTGCTCCGTGTTTCTTAATAGTGGAGGCAGCCTTATCAGGGAGATTGTGGTCGAAACAGTACGACGCTACCTCAGTAAACATGTTTGCCAGCTTGAGCGCTCTCACGACATCCTGATGGCGATTGATTTCGGTGTAGCAGCGAGCGGCTGCGGCGTAGTGAGTACACTCCTCCTCGGCACTGCTTGCTGTCTTCGCACAGGACTCGAACGAACGGGCGGCGCCCAGGAAGGCTTCACGACGGCGCCTTGTTGCAGACACAGGGATATCACGAGCAACTTCGCGCAGCTTATATGCGGTAGCAACAGCCACCATATAGTCGTCCTTTGCGTTGTTGAAGGCAAGAATGGCTTCGTCGAACTCCCCGTGGTTAAAGAGTCGGTTCGCCTCTTCTAGCCATTGAGCTGGATTCGACTCCTTGGCAAATGATGCGAGTGGATTTTGGGTGGTTCGGGCCTGAGGCGTCGTTTGCACCTCGTGGGTAGGTTGTGCTTCGCAATTAGGTTGTGAATTGTGGGCGGTCTGTGCCTCATGCGTAGTCTGCACCTCGTTGGTGGTTAGCACTTCGTGGGTAGGTTGTGCTTCGCAACTAGGTTGTGACTTGTGGGCGGTCTGTGCCTCATGCGTAGTCCGCACCTCGTTGGTGGTTAGCACTTCGTGAGTAGGTTGTGCTTCGCAACGAGGTTGTGACTTGTGGGTGGTTTGTGCCCCATGTGTAGTTTGCATCTCGTTGGTGGTTTTCACTTCGTTGGTAGGTTGTGCTTCGCAGTTAGGTTGTGACGTCGTTTGTGCCTCATGCGTAGTTTGCATCTCGTTGGTGGTTTTCACTTTATGGGTAGGTTGTACCTCACGGTTAGGTTGTGACTTGTGGGTGGTTTGTGTCTCATGCGTAGTTTTCGCCTCGTTAGTGGTTTGCACTTCGTGGGTTGTGAGTGCGTCGTGAGTAGGTTGTGCTTTGCAGTTAGGTTGTGACTTGTGGGTGGTTTGCGCCTTATGTGTAGTTTGCGCCTCGTTAGTGGTTTGCGCTCCGTGGGTTGTAGGTGCATCGTGGGTAGGTTGTGCTTTACGGTCAGGTTGAGACTTGTGGGTGGTTGGTTTCTCGTGGGTAACTTGTACTTTGTGAGAGGTTTGTGTATCGACAACTAACTCGCGATCAACTAAATATCGCTATATCTCGCATCCGTAAGACTGCCGTTCGCGGAGAAGCGCTGGGGTACAAACCATAATTGGCTCGCACGCATTGGAATAGTCCACAATCCAAAGGCGCTGCTTTGCCCTCGTGATGGCGACATACAGACATTTAAGCTTTTCAAAACCAGGAAGTTAGACTTCAGACGTCTGTAAAATAACTTCGCCACTGACCTCATGTATAAGAGGCGCGTATTTGATATCCAATAAGTTGTCCTGGTCTTCGTCCAATAAATGCCGCCAAATATTTTCTGGCTCTGATTCCTCGAAGAAGTTGTATAGTATGACCTAAACGAATACAGGCACATCCAAAGAGTGAGATATATCTTGGGGAATTTGTGCTAGGTCTTAGACTCACGTCGTCATACTCAAGACCTTTGCTGTTGAATAGTGTCCTAGTCGCGATTAAGTGGACGAAGCGATAGAAAAGCTTTTGACGTACAGGGTTACACCAACCTGCCCAATCTTTTCCTTGAACGATCGACGGGCGGCTTCGTCTCGCACAATAATGCCTAATATTCCGACAGTCATTGACCATGTAAGTTCTAGGGATAGAAGGAGTGTTGCGTACACTGGTTGTGTCCAAGCTGTAAAAGCCGCCCCCTGGGGATGAACGTTAGTCAGGGCTGGCACCTTTAGTTCGGAGATCACTCACGACGAAAGAAAGAAATCACGCCCTTGAGGAAGATCCGCGCCATGGAAAAGCTTCGGCAATTCCTTGCCAACGACAGCTGCCTCTGGCAGCAGGCGATCAAGTACGCCTGGGAATCGCTGTAGGAATTGGATGATGGCGTTCGCACATTTGACAATACCACCATGAGAGCGGTAATTCTTGAGCAGTTGAAAACCCTCGGGTCGACGGGGGGTTCCGCGCAGCGCTTGAATCGACCTCTGGAGGACGGTTCACCAAGTGCATTTAACGGCTCCGTGTGATCACACACCTGATATCGGTATACCGAGGCTCCAAGTTTCTTGAAGGTGAAGGTGCTCCCAATTGAGATGGTTTGGGCCGTGTCACCTGCCCACAGGAAACCGTCCGGGTTCCGGCACAAAGATATAATTACTGTGACTTGCATCAAAACACCATCGAACGAAGACCGATCACGAAACGTACGCCTGGTATCGATGAGGAGCATGTCTTGTACTTCGTCCACGTAACTAGCAGCATTCAGTTTTTCGTCAGTACCACAAGTCAATGAAAGGTGAATTCAACCCACACAAAGTCGACAGGCTGTTCCTTGAGCCCGTTTTCTTTCAACGCGTCAAGTAGCTTATGGGTCCTGGAGTTTGAAGGTCGTGTAAGTCGCAGGCCAAAAGAAGTAATGCGACGTTGCACACCTGTCCGCAAGATCGCGCTCGCCACGCTTGCATTTGAGTTTTTGGTAGGCTTCGAACAACCCATAGTCCACCTTGTGATTGTTTCTGAGTTTTTCATATGCCTCTCTGTCGAGGGCACGATTTGGGAACTCCAGAGATTTCTCGGATCCTTCAATGGTCCCTAGAAATGTGAAAGCTCAGGAACCAAGGAAATCTGAGGCTACAAATGGTCAGACCGAGAAGTTCACTGAACACGAGAGATGACGCTTTATAGGAGCCATGAGCGAGCATCGTGAAAAGGGCACGGATGACATACCAAGGCCTTTTGTCAAGGGTTGAGGAAGGCGCGGCCAATACACCCTTTTGAAGACGCCATACGTCACCAGGGAGGTTTGGCCGCGCCAGTCGTGCTTCTTCTTTGGGGGACGGGAATTTCGGCTCTTGTTAGATGTACTTTGTGCTGGCGCCAAGTCGGCCTCCAAAAGGCTACACAACTAAAAATACAAGGGTAGTGGCCATCAGTACCCGAGCCACTTACGAAGAGAGTTACTGACGGTGTCCATAGTTAGGAACAATGGAAAATCGCTATCGCGAAGCTCGCTAAATTTTTCAGGAAGGTCGTCCCTCCCATCATTCGCATCGTCCGGATTGAAAGTCTCCTTC